>Ga0181519_10001661_pt1 | contig 19542 bp, 15 predicted proteins | sample PEATcosm2014_Bin_26_FD_121102 | JGI IMG/M metagenome (GOLD analysis project Ga0181519, IMG submission 121102) | Peatland microbial communities from MTU Mesocosm Facility, Houghton, MI, USA - PEATcosm2014_Bin02_10_metaG | ecosystem: Environmental > Terrestrial > Soil > Wetlands > Peat | place...
CGCCTTGGTAGGCCTTTACCCCACCAACTAGCTAATCGGACGCAGGCTCCTCCACAGGCGACTCGCGCCTTTGACCCTCAGGTGTCATGCGGTATTAGCACCAGTTTCCCAGCGTTATCCCCCACCCATGGATAGATACCTACGCGTTACTCACCCGTCCGCCACTGCCAGGGTTGCCCCTAACCGTGCGACTTGCATGTGTTAAGCATGCCGCCAGCGTTCGCTCTGAGCCAGGATCAAACTCTCAGGTTCATCTCAGATTACCCTCACAGGTAACCCTCAACGAACATGGACCATGCTCATCTAAAGACCCCTACTCTCGCAAGGATCCTACTCGAAACATCTGTCAACGCATATGTAAAGAATACATCAACAAACATCCCAAGCACCTAGATCAGCATCAGCCCTACTCAGACTAACCAACCTAAGCACCCACATCCTATGACTTCCACCATAAGACCATGAGACGCCGCCAACGTATCCCTTCCAATCCCAGATTTACTTGTAAAAGAACAACCCGTTGCCGGGCCCGTCGCCAATCGTCCCGGCGTCGGGAGGCGCTTTCTAGGCGGGGCGGTTGACCATGTCAACGAGATTACAGCGCCGTTTCCACCAGCCGCCCTGAAAACGCCCGCGTGGGCAGCCATGCGGAATACGCAGGTCGGAGCCAGCCCGCCGTTCCGATTGGGTGATCCGCCTTCCTTCACTCCGGCCGCCGCAGCGTGCGCAACAGGGTCGGCACGAACAGCAAGCTCGCCAGCAACGTGCAACCCAGGCTGAGCAGAAGCAGAAAACCCATGCTCGCCGTGCCGGGGTGGCGCGACAGCGCCAGCGAGCCGAACGCCGTGCCCGTGGTCAGCGCCGAAAACACGATCGCCCGTGCCGTCGCGGTGCCCAGGAAACGATCAGCACCGCTGCGCCAGTTCATGACGAAGTAGATGTTGAACGACACCCCGACGCCCAACAGCACCGGCAGGGCGATGATGTTGGCGAAGTTCAGTGGCAGCGGCAGCAGGACGGCCGCCACCACCGTCAGCAACGCCGACAGAAGCAACGGCGCCATCACCAGGGCGACGTCGCTCACCCGGCGCAGCGCCAGCGCGAGAATCAGCGCGATCGCCACCAACGCCAGCATCGCCGCCGAGCGGAACGCGCCGACGATGGTGTTGGCGCTCTCGACGATGCTGACGGCCGAACCGCCGGCGTCCGGGGCGACGGTGCGGACCTGCGCGACGAAGGCGCGCAGCCCCTGGGAATCCTGCGCCTGCGGCTTGGCCGTCACCTGCACCCGCACGCGTCCGTCCGGCAGGCGCCAGTCGCGGGCGATCTCCGGGGGGATATCGGCCAGCGTCACCGGATGCGCATCGAGCACGCTGCGCAGGCGGCCAAGCTGAAGCGGCAGGAACTGGGTCAATGCGGTATTCGCCGCCATCAGCGTGGCGTCCGGCGCAACTACCAGGCGTCGCAGCGTGTCCGCGATGCCGGCCACTTGCGAGCCGGGCGGCAGCTTCGTGGCGGCGTGTTCCATGGCGGTCAGCGCCGTGCCGGCGGCCAGCCGCAGGTCGGCCGCGGTCACCGGGGCGGCAGGCGGGCGCGGCGCCAGTGTGGCGTTGAGGATGCTGGCCGCGTCGGCGATCAGGGCAAGCTTCGCGGGTTGGTCCGTCGGCACGAAGCTGGACAGGGTGATGGCGTTGTCGACCAGCGGCAGGGTGCGCAGCCGCGTTACCAGCGCATCGGCGTGCGCCTGGTCGGGGGCGAGGATGTCGATGCTGTCCGGGCTGGTGAGCGGCGAGTTCTGCAGATCCGCCAGCGTGCGCATCGCCTCGGTATTGGGGTCCTTGGTGTGCAGCGGGTTGGCGTCGAAGCTCAGCCGCGGCAACAAGGCGGCGCCGAGGACAGCCAGCGCCGCGAAGGCAGCCAGCACCGGCAGGCGGGCATGGAACAGGCGATCCTCGACCCCGTCGCCCCAGGTGAAGCCGATGGCGCGCGTCTCGCCGCGCGGGCGGAACACCGCCAGCGCCGCCGGCAGGAAGCCCAGCGTGCAGGCGAAGGCGATCAGCATGCCGACGCCGGCGATCAGCCCGAGTTCCGCCACGCCGCGGAAATCGGTGGGCACGAAGGCCAGGAAGCCGCACGCGGTGGTGGCGGCGGCGACCAGGATCTGCGGGCCGACGCGCGCGGCGGTGGCGGGCAGCGCCGCCTCGGCGGTGTCGACGCGCAGTCGCATCTGTCGGTAGCGCACGCAGAACTGGATGGAAAAATCCACCGCGATGCCGACGAACAGGATGGCGAAGGCGACCGAGACCAGGTTCAGCGTGCCCACCGCCAACGCGGCGAAACCGGTGGTGAGGGTCAGCCCCAACCCCAGCGTGAGCAGGATCGGCCCGATCAGCCGCCATGACCGCACCGCCAGCACCAGCCATAACGTCACCAGCAGGAGGCTGCCGACCAGGCCGGCCAGCGCGCCTTGGGCGATGGTGGCAAACTCCTCGTCGGCGAGCGCCACCGATCCGGTGATGCGTACCCGGGCCTGTCCCGCCTTAACCCAAGGCAGTTCGGCGGCCGCGGCGCGGATGGCCTGGGTGGCGATGCCGCCCGGCTCCAGCGCGCCATAGTCCAGCTTGGGCTTGACGAGGACAAAACGGTATTGACCGGCTTCGGCCGCCAGATCGCCGGCGAGCAGCGTTTCCCAGGACAGTGGCCTGGGACGCCCGTCGGCGGCATCGGTCAGGGTGCGGCGGAACGCTTCCAGTTCCGCGCGCATCGGGTCGAGTTGGGCCTCGCCGCGCTCCACCCCCATGGCGAGCAGCGAGAGCGCCGCGAACAGGCCGCGCGCGCTGGGATCGGCGGCGAGTTGGCCGAGGAAGGGCTGGGCGTCGATGGTGCGGTCCATCAAATCGCCGAGAGGTTTCTCATCGACGAACAGCAGCCCGTTGGCCTCCAGGAAGGGGGAGGCATCCGGGCGGACCACGCTGATCAGCTGCGTGGTGTCGCCGGCCAGCGCCTGCGCCAGTCCGGCGGCGGTCTGGTCGGCCTGTTCGGGGGTAGCCCCGTCGATCACCGCCACCAACAGGTCGTCGAACTGCGGAAAGGCGCGGTCGAAGACGATCTCCCGCTGGCGCCAGGGCAGCGAGGTCGCAAACAGCGCGCCGGTATCGGTCGTGACGCCGAGGCGGGCGACGATGAGCCAGCCGGACAGGGCGGCCAGCAGCGCGGCGCCGATCAGCACGAGGACGGCACGGCGCCGGCTGCTCTCGGCGAGGGCGGCAAGCAAGTGGGAAAGCGACATACGGCAGCGAATCCGGTGGTGTGGCGGCGTCGGGATAGTCCGTCCGCCCCAACCAAAGCAAATCTCGCCGGTGCAGCGCCAGTTGTATCAGCGGGCTGCCGCTGCCGCTACCGCCGAACCGGGCCAGGAGGTGGGCTCCGGACGAAGCTGCGCGCGGCGCGCGCCTCGCCCGGTTGGACGGTCCCCTACTTCACGGGCGGACACAGCGGGTGCTGCGGTGTGCAGTCGTACAGCTCATGCTCGACGAAATGCCCGCGATCGACCGTCCAGTGAACCAGCGGCGGGAAAATGTCGCCAACCGCGTCCCAGCCGGTGGCGTCGTAGGCGCCCTGGTAATTGATCGGCTTGCCCAGCCGCGCCAGCCGGACGGCGGCAGTGAAGCCCGCGACGGTCGGCAGGATGACCCGCCCCTGCTTTTCGTTGATCTGCGCGAGGCCGCGGTGGATGTCCGCCGCCGTCACCGCGCGTGAACCGGTCTCCTCGCCGTTTGCGACGATCGCCGCGAGCATCAAGGTCGCCGCCGCGTCATAGGCGCCGGAAGAGGTCACTTCCGGCTTGTGCCCGTAGGCCACCTGGAACGCGCTCACGAACGCCGCTCCGGACCTGCTCTTGTCGGCGGTCATGACCGAGCTGCCATCCAGTCCGTTGGCCGCCGGCCCGATCTGACCCAGGATGTAGTCCCGCCGGAAGCTGTTGTTGGATACGATCGGCAGCTTATAGGCGGCGGCACGATAGGTCCGGATCGCCTCGGTCGAGTGGCCCGGCAGCATCGCCACGATCACCACGTCGGGCGGGCCGTCCTTCCCTTTGACCACGTCGGCCCAGTCGGCGCCGATCTTGTCGGTCGTCGTGACGTAGTGGACATCCACCGTGGCCGGGCCTTTGTAGAGTTCGGGCAGGACGTGCGGAATCTGTTCGGCCAGCGAACGATGTCCGTCATCGGCGAAGATGCCGATCCTGAGCGTGTCCGTATGGCCCGGCTTGCCGGCATTGGCCTTTTCCAGGGCGAGGCGGACGATCACCGCCGCCTCATAGCGCGCGTTGTAGAACACCCGGAACAGCCAGTGATCGGCGTCGCGTTCCGCTGCCTGGATGACCGGATCCTTTTCGACCACGGCCGGATCATGGAAGAAGCTGGACGAGCATTGGAAACACGTCACCGGCACCTTGGTCAGGCCCGCTGTCGCATCATAGTTCAGCCCATTCACCCTCGCGGTGTCGCCACTGGAGTCGCTGATCAGCGCCTGGACGTGCTCGGTGCCGATCAGGCGCCGGGCTTCGGCGAGTGTCTTGGCCGGATCGCTGACCGTGTCGCCGAAGGCGATCTCGAAGGTGAGAGGGCTGCCCGCGCGCACCAGTGCCTGGTTCATCTGCTTCGCGGCGAGTTCGATCGCACTGCGGAAATCCGGCGAGGTGCTGGAGCTCGTCAGATCCACCAGCGCGCCGATCCGAACGACGACGGGGTCCGGTGCGGCCGACGGTTTCGGCGCGCCCGCGGCGGCCGCATTGAAAGCCAATCCCATACCGCACAGCAGGGCCACCGCCGTGCCGTACCGCCTGACCGCATTCCGCATGACGCCTGCTCTCCCTTTGATCTGACACGCGCCACCGGCTTGCCCATCGTGGCGCCGGGTGCCGCGTGCAGGAACCGATCGATTCCGATGTGCATTGTAACCATCTCGGGCCCGATTGTCTCGGCCGTCGTCAGCGCCTGACGGCTGATTTGCCACGCGCCCCGCTTGCCCGGGCGGTGCCGCGGTCCTACGCTGCGGATGACGTGGCGTCGCTTGAGACGCCAGCGGTGGGAACGATCAGGGGGGAGCGATGATCCCGAGAGTTGCGCTGCTGCTGGGCGATCCGGCGGGTGTCGGGCCGGAACTGGTGGCGAAGCTGTTGGCCGATCCAGCCAGCGGACAAGCCGAGATCACCATCGTCGGCGACCGTTGCGAGCTGGAGGCCGGGATGAAGATCGCGGGGACACGCACCGCGGTTGGCGAGACGGCGGCACCGGGACTGCCGCGGCTCGTGGATCATCCCTTCACGGGCGCCTTGCGACGCGGCACGGAGAGCGCCGAGAGCGGGCGGTACATCTTTGAAACCCTGCGGATCGTGCTTGATCTGGCGCGCAAGGGCGAGATCGATGCGCTCTGCTTCGGGCCATTGAACAAGACCTCGCTGCATCTTGCCGGCATGACGCACGAGGACGAACTCCGATGGTTCGCCGCCGAGCTTGGCTATCAAGGGCCGACCTCGGAGCTCAACGTGCTCGATGAGTTGTGGACGTCGCGTGTGACATCGCATGTCCCGATGAAAGACGTCGCGGGGTTGCTGACGCCGGAGAAGATCGCCAGCGCCGTGACGCTGCTCGCCGGAGCGTTGCGGGCGGCGGGCAAGCAGCATCCGCGCATCGCGGTGTGTGGCCTCAATCCGCATGCCGGGGACAACGGCAATTTCGGGCGCGAGGAGATCGACATCATCGCGCCCGGTGTCGCGCTGGCGAAGTCGGATTCCTGCGCCGTCGCCGGGCCGTTTCCGGCGGATACGGTCTTCGTGCGCGCCCGCGCGGGCGAGTTCGACGCCGTGGTGACGATGTATCACGACCAGGGTCAGATCGCGATGAAGCTGATGGGCTTCGATCGCGGCGTGACGGTGGAGGGCGGGCTGCCGCTGCCGGTGACGACGCCCGCGCATGGCACCGCCTTTGACATCGTCGGCCAGAACAAGGCCAATATCGGCGCGATGCGCAATGCATTCCTGATCGCCTGCCGAATGGGAGCGCAGAGCGCGAAGACGCGGCGAGCCGCCTGAAGGTGGCGGGGAGGTAACAATGAACGATGTGCGGGTGGCCTCGGCGGGCCAGGTGCCAACCGAGGTGGCGCGGCCAAGCGCCGTGCGGTGGCGGTTGTTCGCGTTCATTTTCGTGGTGACGGTCATCAACATGGCGGACCGCACCACGATTTCGGTCGGCATGCCGACGATCGCGAAGGAGTTCGGGCTTTCGCCCGCGATCCAGGGGGTGATTCTCAGTTCGTTCTTCTGGACCTATGCGCTGTTTCAGGTGCCGGGTGGATGGATGATCGATCGCGCCGGCCCGAGCCGCGTGATGTCGAGCGCGATCCTGATCTGGGGCGCGTTCCAGACGCTGGCGATGGCGACCACAAGCGGCCTCACGCTGCTGCTGACGCGTCTAGGCCTGGGCGCCGCCGAGGCGCCGATGTTCCCGGCCGGCGGCAAGCTGGTCGCGCTGTGGATGGCCCGCCACGAGCGCGGCCGCGGCGCGGTGCTGATGGACAGCGGCAGCTATTTCGGCGCGGCGCTTGGCGGCGTGACCATCGCATGGCTGATCTACGTGCTCGATTCCTGGCGGCTGGCGTTCGGCATCGCGGGGGTGGTCACGATCCTGCTGGGTGTGGTCGCGTGGCGATTCCTGCGGGATGATCCCGCGGTCCATCCGAGCGTGAATGCGGCGGAGCTCGCGCATATCCGAACCGTGCCGGTGGAGGTGGGGGCGGTACCGGCGGCGCCGCGGCAATTCAGCTGGTTCCGGGTGGCGCCGATCATGGTCGGTCGTTTCGGCTGGGCGATGATGAATTTCGGGCTGTTGACCTGGGGACCGAGTTATCTGGCGCAGGCACGCGGCCTCGACCTGAAGCAGATGGGCTCGGCGACATTCGTGATTTTCGGCGGTGGATTCCTGGGTTCGCTGACCAGCGGATTTCTGAGTGACGCTCTGCAGCGGCACGGGTTCCGGCAGTCGCTGGTGCTGAAGACGATGCTGACGCTGTCGGGGCTGGCGATGTTCACGGCCTTCCTGGCGCTGCCGAGCATTTCGAACATTTTCCTGGCGGTCGGCCTGCTGACGGCGACCGAGTTCATGCTTTGCTGGGGCAGCCTCTATTGGACCTTCCCCGGATTGCTGGTGCCGCCGGCGCAGGCCGGGATGGTCGGCGGACTGATGAATTTCGCCGGCAGCACCGGCGGCGTCGTGGTGCCGCTCGTCGCGGGCTTCGTCCTGCAGGCGACCGGGTCCTATGATGGCGTGCTGTATTTCTTCGCGGGCTGCGCGGTGCTGTTCATCCTGGGCACGGTGGTGATTCCGTTCGGCCGACTGAGGGGCGAGTGATGTTGCGCTATGCCGGTCCCGTCGTCGATGCGCACCAGCATTTCTGGGACCCGTCGGTCAACGACCATCCGTGGCTGCGGCCGGAATCGCGAATCCCATTCCGCTACGGCGATTACGACGCGATCAAGCGGCGCTATTTGCCGCCTGATTACCAGGAGGATGCGCGCGGGCAGAATGTGCGCCAGACCGTCTATTGCGAGACGGAGTGGAATCCCGCCGATCCGGTCGGCGAGACGCACTACGCGAGTGGACTTGCGGCGCGCTTCGGCCTGCCGAATGCGATCATCGCGCAGGCCTGGCTCGATCGCGCCGACGTGGCGGAGGTGCTGGCGCGGCAGGCGGCATTCCCGCTGGTTCGCAGCGTTCGGCACAAGCCCGGCGGCCCGCGTGCGCCGGGCGAGGCGGGCCTGTCGCTGATGTCGGACGAGGGCTGGCGGCGCGGCTATGCGTTGCTGGAGCGGCATGGCCTGAATTTCGATTTGCAGGCGTCGTGGTGGAATCTGGGCGAGGCGGTGGCGCTGGCACGGGACTTCCCGACAACGACGATCGTGTTGAACCACACCGGACTGCCGTCCGACCGCAGCGAGGCGGGGCTTGCGGGTTGGCGGGACGCCATGGCTTCGCTCGCGCGGCAGCCGAATGTGCGGGTGAAGATTTCCGGCCTCGGTCTGCCGGGGCGGCCGTGGACCGCGACGGACAATCGTTGGATCGTGCGCGAGACGATCGCGATGTTCGGGGCGGCGCGCTGCATGTTCGCCAGCAACTTCCCGGTGGACAGCCTGTGCGGCAGCTTCGCGACGATCTTCGACGGCTTTCGCGACATCGTCGAGGATCTTCCGGCCGAAGCTCAGGCCCTGCTGTTCTGCGGAACCGCGCGCGCGGTCTACCGCGTCGACAGTGCCGCCAGCAGCCGCGCCGCCTTGTCGCCCACGATCCCGGCGGTGTCGCCCGGCTTGTAGATCGACGAGCCGATACCGAATCCCGCTGCCCCCGCCTGCAGCCAGGGGCGCATGTTGGCGGCGTCGATGCCGCCCACCGGCAGCACCGCCGTGCCGGGCGGCAGCACGGCGCGGATGCCCTTCAGCACGGCCGGGCTCGCCGCCTCGGCGGGGAACAACTTTATCCCGTCGGCACCGGCCTCCAGCAGCGAAAAAGCCTCGGTCGGCGTGAAGAAGCCCGGGCAGGCCAGCAACCCGGCCGCCTTGGCCGCGCGCAGCACGCGCAAATCGGCATGCGGGGTCACGATCAGCCGCCCGCCGGCGGCCGCGATCGCCGCCACCTGTTCCGCCGTCATCACCGTGCCGGCGCCCACCAGCATGCGGTCGCCGAAACCGGCGGCCAGGCGGCGGATGCTCTCGAGCGGGTCGGGCGAATTCAGCGGCACTTCCACGATCGCGATGCCGGCCCGTTCCAACGCTTCGGCGATCGCCTCGGCCTCTTCGGGACGCACCCCGCGCAGGATCGCCACCAGGGGGCAGCGCCCCAGCCACTCCTTCAAGCCCATGTGACCGCCCTCCCGATGCGTGCGAGGCCGCGGCACGCCGCCTCGCTGTCCTCGATCACCGCGTTGCCGCCGCACGAAGCGATGGCACGCGCATACAACGCGCACAGCGGCCGCGCGCCCACCAGGTGCACCAGCCCCCCGGCGGGCAGGGCGGCACGAACCTCGTGGCCGATCAGCAGGCCCGAGAGGTACGAGGCGCCGTCGGCCTCCGCCAGCCGGTGCATCAACCCCAGCGAACGCACGCCGAACAGATGGTGCAGCAGATGGCCGGGTTCGGCGGAGCGCGCCACGCCGCGGTCGAATGCCGCCGGCACGGTCGGTCCGTCCGTCATCATCCGCCCCAGGATCGTCCCGCCGCGCAGGGCGGCAAACGCTTCGCCGGACAGGTAGGTGCGGAAGGCGGCGATGCGGCCGCCGGCCAGGCGGGCCCATTTGGAGTGGCTGCCGGGCAGGCAGGCCAGCGCGTTCTCTTCCAGCAACGACGGCAGGCCGGCGAGCTGGGTTTCCTCGCCGCGCATCACCTCGGGCGTATCGGCATCGTCGGCGTCGGTGAGCCCCGGCACCAGCAGCACGGTGGCACCCTCGAAGGGCACCCGCACCAGGGCCGCGGCCAGGTCGTCCGGGCCGGCGGGGCAGGGCAGGTAGGGGGCCTCGACCCAGCCCTGGCGGCTGCCGATCATGCCGGAGAGCAGCACATGGGTTTCGCCGGCAGCGATCCAGTCGCCGGCGATGGCGCGCAGGGCCGCGTCGAACCGGCCCTCGGCCACATGCAGGATACCGCTCGCCGCCTCACGCCGCTCCAGCACGGTGCCGTCCGCGCCTAGGCGATAGGCGCGCTGGCTGCTGGTGCCCCAATCCACGCCGATCATGCCGAGCCCTCCCGATCCGTGCCGTTCAGCCATCAAGCGCGGCGTCGCGCAAGCGGGGAATGCGGCACCGCAGAGGCGCGGGGCGCGCAGAGGAGCGCGTTCAACGCTTGCGGATCGTTTTGGCGGGGCTACTCTGTTGCGGCACAGCATAGGAACGAGATCGCATGGACTCGATTGCCGATGGCGCGGCTCGTCGTACCGCTGCCCTCGCCGCGCGTTACGGCGCGGCCGCCATCCCGCCCGCGGGCCCGTGGAACGACACGATCGCGGGGTTGCTGGACCATCGCTCGGTACGCGCCTTCTTTCCGGACCCGCTGCCCACGGGCACGCTGGAGACGCTGGTGGCCGCGGCGCAGTCCTCCGCCACCAGTTCCAACATGCAGACCTGGTCGGTGGTGGCCGTCACCGATCCGGCCCGCAAGGCCCGGCTGGCCCGGCTTTCCAACGACCAGATGTTCATCGCCGAGGCCCCGCTGTTCCTGGCCTTCCTCGCCGACCTCTCGCGCGCGCAGCGCATCGGGGAGGCCGAAGGTGTGGAAATGGGCAATCTGGCCTATCTGGAGACCTTCCTGGTGGGGGCGATCGACGCCGCGCTGGCGGCGCAGAACGCGGTGGCGGCGGCCGAGTCGCTCGGCCTGTCCACCGTCTATATCGGTTGTCTGCGCAACGACCCGGTGGCGGTCGCGGCGGAACTCGACCTGCCCACGGGCGCGATGGCCGTCTTCGGGCTGTGCGTGGGGTGGGGCAAGGGCCGCTGGGAGGTGAAGCCGCGGCTGGCGCAAGCGGCGGTTCTGCACCGCGAAACCTATCGCGTGCCCGACGAGGCGGCGCTGCGGGCCGCCTACGACAGGGAACTGAAAGCCTTCGCGGAGCGCAACGAGATCGTTCCCTACACCTGGACGGAGCGGGTGAAGACCCGGCTGGGCCGGCTGGCCGACCTGCAGGGCCGCGAGCGGATGCGCGAGGCCCTGACGAAGCTGGGCTTCCCGCTGCGGTAGGCCCCAACGAAACGGCCCGCCATGCGGAGCATGACGGGCCGGATCGGTATCTGCGTGGCAGGCAAGGATCAGCGCGAGTAGAACTCGACCACCAGGTTCGGCTCCATCTGCACCGGGTAGGGCACGTCGGAGAACTTGGGCGGGCGGGTGAAGCGGCCCTTCATGGCGCGGTGGTCGACCTCGAGGTACTCGGGGACGTCGCGCTCGCTGCTCTGGGCGGCGTCGAGCACCACGGCAAGCTGCTTGGACTTTTCGCGCACCTCGATGGTGTCGCCGTCCTTCACCGAATAGCTCGGGATGTTCAGCCGCCGGCCGTTGACCAGTATATGGCCGTGGTTGATGAACTGGCGGGAAGCGAACGGGGTGATGGCGAACTTCATGCGGTAGACCACCGCGTCCAGCCGGCGTTCCAGCAGCTCGATCAGGTTCTCGTCGGTGTTGCCCTTGCGGCGGACGGCTTCGAAGTAATACTTGCGGAACTGCTTCTCGCCGATATTGCCGTAGTAGCCCTTCAGCTTCTGCTTGGCCATCAACTGCACACCGAAGTCGGTGGGCTTGCCCTTGCGGCGCTGGCCGTGCTGCCCGGGCCCGTAATCCCGCTTGGCCAACGGGGATTTCGGCCGTCCCCAGAGGTTCACCCCGAGACGGCGGTTGATCTTGTACTTGCTCTCGACGCGCTTGGTCATGGCGCGTTGCCCTTTCTTCGCGGCGCCGCTCGCCCTTGGCGGACGTGGGCGGCTTGGTGTACCGGTAGTCCCTTCGCCACGCACGAAGGGCGGGCGCGGAGCCCGAAGCCCCGTCCACGTTCCCGGCAGGAGGCGCGGCCTATAGGCGCCGAGGCCGGCATTGTCAAACCGTTCGGGTCCGGCTACCACGGCGGTCATGGTCTCCCGCGGCGACATTCTGATGCTTGGCATCTCGGCGGGCGTGTCCGGCAGCCTGGTCGGCGGGCTGTTGTTGTTCGCCGGCCTCGCCCTCATCGTCAATGGCTACCATGTGGGCTGGCTGCTGCTGCTGCCGGCGGCGCCGGCCGGCGCGGTGATCGGCTGGATCATGGGCCGCCGCCTGGCGGCACAACTGCCACGATCCTAGAGCCTTCGGTTCGCCCTTGAGCCGAGGGCGGCCATTCACCATCTCTGGGCGCAGGAATGGCGTTGCCGTTGCCTCACGGAGGGGCGGGGACGCTTGGTCGCCTGCGACAGGGACAAACATCTATGGACAGCGAGAAATTCACCGAGCGTTCGCGCGGCTTCATCCAGGCCGCGCAGACCATTGCCATCCGCGAATTCCACCAGCAGCTTACGCCGGAGCACCTGCTCAAGGCGCTGCTGGATGACGAAGAAGGCGCGGCGGCGGGGCTGATCCGCGCCGCCGGCGGTGACGACCGCGCGGCGCGCGTCGCCATCGACGCCGAGGTGGCCAAACTGCCCAAGGTCTCCGGTGGCGGCGCCGGCCAGCCGCAGGCCACGCCCGGCCTCGTGCGCGTGCTCGACGCCGCCCAGCAAGCCGCCCAGAAGGCGGGCGACGAGTACGTGGCGCAGGACCGCCTGCTGATCGCCCTGGCCGATTCCAGCGGCGCCGCTGCCCGCGCGCTCCGCGCCGCGGGGGCGACCCCGCAGGCGCTGGACAAGGCGGTCGCCGATATCCGCAAGGGCCGCAAGGTCACCAGCCCGAACGCCGAGGCCGGCTTCGAATCACTGAAGAAATACACCCGCGACCTGACGGCGGTGGCGCGCGAAGGCAAGCTCGACCCGGTGATCGGCCGCGACGAGGAGATCCGTCGCACCATCCAGGTGCTGGCCCGCCGCACCAAGAACAATCCCGTCCTCATCGGTGAGGCCGGGGTCGGCAAGACCGCGATCGTCGAAGGGCTCGCCATCCGCATCGTCAACGGCGACGTGCCGGAAGCCTTGAAGGGCAAGCGGCTGCTGTCGCTCGACCTCGGCGCCATGGTCGCCGGCTCCAAATACCGCGGCGAGTTCGAGGAGCGGCTGAAGGCGGTGCTGAAGGAGATCGAGTCCGCCGAGGGTGAGGTCATTCTGTTCATCGACGAAATGCACAACCTGGTGGGCGCCGGTCGCGCCGACGGGGCAATGGACGCCTCCAATCTCATCAAGCCGGAACTGGCGCGCGGCGTGCTGCACTGCGTCGGCGCCACCACGCTGGACGAATACCGCAAGCACATCGAGAAGGACGCCGCCCTGGCGCGCCGCTTCCAGCCGGTGTTCGTCGGCGAGCCGAGCGTGGAGGACACCATTTCCATCCTTCGCGGCATTCGCGAAAAATATGAGCTGCACCATGGCGTGCGCATCACCGACGGCGCGCTGGTGGCGGCGGCGACGCTGTCCAACCGCTACATCACCAACCGCTTCCTGCCGGACAAGGCGATCGACCTGGTCGACGAGGCGGCGAGCCGGCTGCGCATGCAGGTGGACAGCAAACCCGAGGAGCTGGACGAACTCGACCGGCGGGTCATGCAGCTCAAGATCGAGCGCGAGGCGCTGAAGCGCGAATCCGACGCCGCCAGCAAGGAACGGCTGGAGAAGCTGGAGCACGAGCTGGCCGGCCTCGAGGAGAAATCCGACGCCCTGACCGCCACCTGGAAGGTGGAGAAGGGAAAACTGGCCGACAACCAGAAGCTCAAGGAGCGGCTGGACGCGGCGCGCAGCGAGATGGAGGTAGCCCAGCGGCGCGGCGACCTCGGCCGGGCGTCGCAGCTTCTGTATGGCGAAATCCCCGACATCGAGAAGAAGCTGGCGGCAGCCCAGGACGGCGGTCGGCTGGTGAACGAGGCGGTGACCGAGGAGCAGATCGCCTCCGTCGTCTCCCGCTGGACCGGCGTGCCGGTGGACCGGATGCTGGAGGGCGAACGGACAAAACTGCTGCACATGGAGGAGGGACTGCGCCGCCGCGTGGTCGGCCAGGAGGAGGCGCTGCGGGCGGTCGCCAACGCGGTGCGCCGCGCACGCGCCGGCCTGCAGGACCCCAACCGGCCGATCGGCAGCTTCCTGTTCCTCGGCCCCACCGGCGTTGGCAAGACGGAACTGACCAAGGCGTTGGCGGAATTCCTGTTCGACGACGAACGGGCGATGGTGCGCATCGACATGAGCGAGTTCATGGAGAAGCACAGCGTCTCCCGCCTGATCGGCGCGCCGCCGGGCTATGTGGGCTATGACGAGGGTGGGGTGCTGACCGAGGCGGTGCGGCGGCGGCCCTACCAGGTGATCCTGTTCGACGAGGTGGAGAAGGCGCACGAGGACGTCTTCAACGTGCTGCTGCAAGTGCTGGACGACGGCCGCCTGACCGACGGCCAGGGCCGTACGGTAGACTTCAAGAACACCATCATCGTGCTGACCAGCAACCTCGGCAGCGACATCCTGGCCACCCAGCCCGAGGGCGAGGACATCGCCATGGCCTACAAGGGCGTGATGGAGCTGGTGCGCCAGCACTTCCGGCCGGAGTTCCTGAACCGGCTGGACGAGGTGGTGCTGTTCCGCCGGCTGCAGCGCAGCGACATGGCGGCGATCGTGGACATCCAGCTGGCCCGGCTGCGCAAGCTGCTGGCCGACCGGAACATCGTGCTGGAGTTGGATCGCACCGCCACCGACTGGCTGGCCGGCGAAGGCTACGACCCGGTCTACGGCGCCCGGCCGCTGAAGCGCGTGATCCAGCGCAGCCTGCAGAACGTGCTGGCCGGATATATCCTCGACGGCAGCGTCAAGGACGGCGAGACCGTGCGCGTCTCGGCGGGTCCGGACGGACTGCTCGTCAACGGCCACCTGGCCGAGGCGGCATAGGAAGGGCAGGCCAGGGGACCACGTGCCCCTGGCCTCGCCTGACTACCCTGCCGCGACGCCTGCCATGGCGCTGATCCGCCGGTACGCCCCGATCATCAGATCGGCGAGATTCCGGCCCATGAAGTCGCGCACCGTATCCTGATCGAACAGGCCGGGATTGGCGCTCAGCCGCGGATCGCTGTGCCCTTCCGCTTTGGAGAGAGCCTCGAACATCGCCCGGAACCCGCCGAAATTCCAGCACACCCGGCCATAAGGCGCGTCGCTGGCCACCGCCAGATTGTGCCGCCACGGCGCTCCGGCCGTACGATAGGCGATCAGGTCGCTTTCGATATGCGTGTCGCGTTTGGCGCTCATGACGAAGAACACGTTGGGACATTGCAGCCCAAGCTCACGTGCCGCCGTATAGAGCGCATCCGCTTCCATGTAGCCGGCACCGCCGCCGCCCATGTGGACGCCGATCACCGGATGGTCGGGATGACGCAACGCAACCGTGCGAAGACCAGCGGCAGGCGTGAACGGCGTGTCGGCGCCGAAGTGAAACGCGGGCACCGCGCCGAGGCCGACGATCTGGTCGACCAGGGCCAGCACCATGGCGTCGTCGATCTGGTAGCCGTTTTGCGCCGGGTTCAGCTTGACGACCGGAAAGCCCCATTCCTCGACGCAAATCTCCACGATTTCAGCGGCGCGTGCCGTGCCCACGGCTTTCGGGTCCGTCTAGCCCGCGGGAATGATGCGGCCAGGGTAGCGCGTCGCGATGCCGGCGATCGCCTGGTTGGCCGCGAGCAGCAGGTCGAAGTTGCGGGCCTGGTCAGGGCCGTAGGCGAGCACGGCCGGGTTCTGCCAGCACAGCGCCATATCGACCCCTGCCAGGTCCATGTCGCGCACGAGTTCCGCGGCGCTGATCGGGCGGCCCTGATAGTAATTAGGACTCTGGCGCAGGCGCTCACGCACCGCGTCGCTGTAGGTGGCGGGATCGGAGGGGTGGGTATCGCCGTCGATCACCACATGATCGCGGACCGATTCCAAGTAGCGCAGGCGCTCGGCCACGACCCGCGTGGCCGCTTCGCTTAGACTCATGAACGTCTCCTTCGTGCTGCGGGCATCGCACCAATGTTCCGACCCTGACGAATGACCTCGCCGGGGTCGGAACACCAGGCCTTGGTCGGTTATTCCGCCGCTTGCGCAACCACCGGCGGGCGGGCACGGAAAAGGAAGATCAGCAGACCGGCGGCAACCAGGGCGCCGGCCAGGAACACGACGCCGGTGATGAACGAGTGCGTCCTGTCGATCAGGAAGCCGACGGCGAAGGGGCCGAGGAACCCGCCAAGATTGCCCAGCGAATTGATGATGCCGATGCCCGCGCCGAGCGCGGTTCCGGTCAGGAAGGTCGTCGGAGTCGCCCAGAACACGCCGATGTAGGAGTACAGGAAGCCCATGCACAGGACCATGGAGCCGATCGCCAGCACCGGATGCGGCTGACCGAACATCACTGACAGCAACAAGAAGAAAGCGCCGCCGATCATGGCGATGGCGATGCCTTGCTGGCGCTTGCCGGTCACGTCGACGTGGCGCGCCATCAGCAACGCACCGGCCATGCCGGCGATCCACGGCAACGCCGAGAGCAGGCCGACGGTCATGTTGTTGCCGCCGGAAACCGAGCGCACGAGGGTGGGAAGCCACAGCCCATAGCCGTAGAAGCCGATCTGGATCAGGAAGAATACAACCACGAGGATCCACAGGTTGGGGCTGGTAAGCGCCTCCCGCGTGGAACCCGATTGCTTGCGGATGGCCCCCCGCTCGGCGGTGAGCGTCGTGGTCAGGTAGTTCCTCTCGGGTTCGGGCAGCCAGGTCGCGGTGGCCGGATCGTCATCGATGAAATACCACCATACGACGGCCCAGATCAGCGGCGGCAGGCCCTCGAGAAAGAACATCATGCGCCAGTCCGCATAGGTCAGAATCAATCCGCAGAGCGGCGACATCACGATCGAGGAAAACGGGATGCACAGGTACCAGTAGGCATTTGCCTGCGACCGTTCGGCGAGGGGGAACCATTTTGACAACAATATCATCGTCGCCGGGGACACGCCGCCTTCGACGACGCCCAGGAGAAAGCGCACGCCCAGTAACTGGTGAACGTTCTGCACCAGCCCGGTGCTCATCGAGACGATACCCCAGACGATCAGGGCAACCGTCACGAAACGCTTGGCACCAAATTTCTCGGCAATGATCGCGCCGGGAATCTGGAGAAAAAGATAGCCGATAAAGAAAATCCCCGCCGCCATGCCGGCATAGGTGGCATCGATCGCGAGATCATGTTGTATGCCGGGGAACGCGAAACTGATGTTGTTCCGATCGATGAACGCGATCGTGTACATCAGGAAGGCGACAGGAATAATACGGCGCCAGCGCTTCTGCGGCACGTCACTGCTTTCTTGCATCGAGGTGTTCCTCCACCATCGTCGTTTTTCGGCCGGTCAACGCCCGCGCCAGCCCGGCGGCAGTTGCGGCTGAACCCCGCGCGATCACCTTAGAAGGTGACTTTAGGAGGAACAAATGCAATGAATTTGCCGTTCGGATTAATGAGGCTCATCTGATGACCACCCTGCCGCTGCGCGCCGTGCAAGCCTTCGAGGTTGCGGCACGGCTCCTTTCGCTCAAGGGCGCCGGCGACAAGCTGTCCCTGACGCCCTCGGCCATTTCGCACCAGGTGCGTTTGCTGGAGCAGCATCTCGGCGTGGCGCTGTTCCATCGCTTCAATCGCCGCGTGGTGCTGACCGACGCCGGCAGGACTTTCTATCACCAGGTGGCGGGCGCCTTCGGCCAGATCGATCATGCCGCCACGCTGGTCAGCGAGCATGGCTTCACCGACCTGCTGACGGTTCAGTGTCCACCGAGTTTCGCGCCGTCCTGGCTGATGCCGCGGATCGGGTCGTTTCTCGAGCGGCATCCCGATATCGACCTGCGCGTGCATGCCACGCCCGAGCAGGCCGATTTCGAGCACAACCGGGCCGATGTCGAGATTCGCTATGGCAACGGTGACTGGCCCTGGCTGCATGTTCGTCCGCTGGTGGCGGAAGTGATAACCCCGCTTTGCAGTCCCGGCCTGCTTCGCGACCGGCCTGTTCCCTTGACGATCGATGGGGTGCGCGCGCTGCCGCTCATCCATTCCGAGCGGAGCATCGTGACCTGGGCCGCCTGGCTGGCGGCGAACGGGTCGGAACCGATCGGGGTGGCGCGCGGACTGCGGTTCGACCGCGGCTATCTGGCGGTGCAGGCGGCCAGCCTCGGACTCGGTGTGGCGTTGGAAAGCACCGTGTTCGCCGGTCGTGAACTGGCGGATGGCACCCTGGTCGCCCCGTTCATCCGGATCGCCGCCCATGTCAGCGCCGGCCTGCACCACCTGGTTTGCCCGCAGGAGCACATGAAGTGGCCGAAGGTCATGAAGTTCTATGACTGGGCCATCGGCGAGGCACAGCGGCGCCCGTCGGATCCGACATAAAGGCGCGCCAGCCCAGCGTTCGACGCATGCCGGCTGGTACTGCCGCCAAAGGTAGCGGTGCTTATTATACGCTACATGAGCGATCAGCCCGACATACTGTTTCTGCTGCACGACGTGGGGCGCCAGTTGCGCCTGGACGCCGATCGTCGCGCCACCTGCCACGGCCTGACCCGGGCGCAATGGGTCATCCTGTTCTGGCTCGACCGCCAGCCCGGCCTGTCGCAGAAGGAGTTGGCCGAAATCCTGGAAGTCGAGCCGATCACCGTCGCCCGCATAATCGATCGGCTGGAGGAGCACGGGATGGTCGAACGGCGCGGCGATCCCGGTGACCGCCGGGTGTGGCGGCTGCATCTGCTGCCGCCGGCCCGCCCGGTGCTGAACGCGCTGCACTGCGAGGCTGCCGCCATGCGGGCGCAGGTCACCGACGGTCTGGAGGCCGGGACCATCGCCGTGGTCGTCGACGCGCTGGTGGCCATGAAAGCCAACGTGGTGGCCGGGCTGCGTGCCCGTGAGCGCCAGTTGAGCGCACCGGAACTGGCCTGATGTCCCAGGCGACCGCGGCCGATATCCGCCCCACCCCGCGCGTTACCACCGCCACGCCGCTGCGCCGGCGCGTCCGCCTCCGCCTGGTGCGCCCACTGCTGATGCTGGGCGGCATCGCCGCGGTCATCGTCGGCGCCGGCTATTACTGGTTGATCAGCGGCAACATCGTCTCCATCGACAACGCCTATGTCCGCGCCGGCAAGCTGTCGGTCGCCACCGACGTGTCCGGCATCGTCCAGGACGTGGCGGTCAAGGAAGGCGACCACGTGCGCCGCGGCGCGGTGCTGTTCCGCCTCGATCCGCGTCAGTTCCAGATCGCGCTGGATGGCGCCAGGGCCAACCTGGCTCAGGTGGGCCTGCAGATGGACGCGGCCAAGCTCGACTATCAGCGCATGCTGCGCGACATCGACGCCAAGCAGGCCCAGGTGCAGTCCGACCAGGCCAGTTACGAGCGTTTCGCCAACCTGGTGAAGGGCGGCGGCGTGACCCGCGCGGAGTACGACGATGCCCGCTTCCGCCTGGCCGCGGACCAGGCCGCGGTGCAGGGCCTGAAGGTGGAGGCCCAGGTCCAGTTGGCCCGCCTCGGGGGCGACCCCAACATCGACGTTACCCGCACCCCCGAATACCTGAAGGCGCAGGCCCAGGTGGACGAGGCGCAGCGCCAGCTCGACCACACCGTCGTGCGCGCCCCGTTCGACGCCATCGCCACCCAGGTCGATCAGATCCAGCCCGGCACCTACCTGGCCGCCTCGGTCGCCGCCTTCGGCCTGGTCTCCACCGAGCATGTCTGGATCGAGGCGAACCCGAAGGAAACCGACCTCACCTACGTCAAGCCGGGCGATCCGGTGCAGTTCACCGTGGATACCTATCCCGGCCGGACCTGGCGGGGCACGGTGGAGAGCATCGCGCCGAACAGCGGC
>Ga0181519_10001662_pt1 | contig 19538 bp, 18 predicted proteins | sample PEATcosm2014_Bin_26_FD_121102 | JGI IMG/M metagenome (GOLD analysis project Ga0181519, IMG submission 121102) | Peatland microbial communities from MTU Mesocosm Facility, Houghton, MI, USA - PEATcosm2014_Bin02_10_metaG | ecosystem: Environmental > Terrestrial > Soil > Wetlands > Peat | place...
CGAAAAGTACGTCAAGGAAGCGGTCGACGGCGCCATCGTCAAGCTCGACGCCCGTCCGGCCCCGGCCGGTGCGATGACCGTCGTACTTGGCCCGGGCTGGCCCGGTGTGCTGCTGCACGAGGCCATCGGCCACGGGCTGGAAGGCGACTTCAACCGAAAGGGTTCCTCGGCCTTCTCCGGGCGCCTCGGTGAGCGCGTGGCGGCCAAGGGCGTCACGGTGGTCGACGACGGCACGCTGTCGAATCGCCGCGGCTCGCTGAACATCGACGACGAAGGCAATGCGACGCAGTGCACCACGCTCATCGAAGACGGCATTCTGCGCGGCTACATGCAGGACAGCCTGAACGCGCGTCTGATGAAGATGCCGGTCACGGGTAACGGCCGTCGCGAGTCGTATGCCGCGCTGCCGATGCCGCGCATGACCAACACGTACATGCTGGGCGGCGACAAGGAGCCCGAGGAAATCATCGCGTCGGTCAAGCATGGTCTGTACGCCGTGAACTTCGGCGGCGGTCAGGTCGACATCACCAACGGCAAGTTCGTGTTCTCGATGTCCGAGGCTTACATGATCGAGGACGGCAAGATCACATACCCGGTCAAGGGTGCCACGCTGATCGGCAACGGCCCGGAATCGCTCAAGGACGTGACGATGATCGGCAACGACATGTCGCTGGATTCGGGCGTGGGCGTGTGCGGCAAGGAAGGCCAGAGCGTGCCGGTGGGCGTCGGCCAGCCGACGCTGCGCATGGAAAACATGACGGTCGGCGGCACGGCATAACTGGGTGGGCTGACCGGCGGGGTTCGGCGTCACTCGCCGGATGGCGCACCGCAAAAAATGCGTAAAGCTTAGCAAAGTGCCCGGGTCAAACCGGGCATTTTCGCGTTATTTTTAAATAACACGATTATTTGACGCAAATACCACCGCAAAAACGCGGCGTTTTCGCGCGTTTTCCGGTCGTTTAGCGGCCTCACGCGGTTGCAGCGTCATTCGATTCAGCGTATAAAGTTGTTTCTGTGCACGGCGAACGCCTGCCAACGCAACGTGAACGACATCCTTCATGACCGCCAATAAGTTTTACTTTTACTTTTTTGCGAATCTCACACCGCTGGCGGAAGGAGAGGGGCAGTTGCAGCAGTAAGCACCGAAACGAATCCTGAAAAACCGCCAGCGAGTCTGGCGGTTTTTTTTTGACCCGCATCCCTAGCATCGAACCGCAGTCCGAACTGCCCAGGAGAAAAACCATGCCTCCCCACAACACTGATGACGTCCGTATTCGTGAACTCAAGGAATTGACGCCGCCGGCGCATCTGATTCGCGAATCGCCCTGCTCCGAGCGCAGCGCGGACCTCATCCATCGCACGCGCGGCGCCATTCACCGCGTGCTGCACGGCATGGAAGACCGTCTCGTCGTCATCATCGGGCCGTGCTCGATCCACGATACGAAAGCGGCACTGGAATACGCCGGGCGGCTGGTCGAGCAACGCGAGCGCCTGAAGGGCGAGCTCGAGATCGTGATGCGCGTGTACTTCGAGAAGCCGCGCACGACGGTGGGCTGGAAGGGTCTGATCAACGACCCGCACATGGACAACAGCTTCAAGATCAACGACGGCCTGCGTCTGGCCCGCGAGTTGCTCGCCCAGATCAACGAAATGGGGCTGCCCGCCGGTACGGAGTACCTCGACATGATCAGCCCGCAGTACATTGCCGATCTCGTGTCGTGGGGCGCCATCGGCGCTCGCACCACCGAATCGCAAGTGCACCGCGAACTGGCGTCGGGCCTGTCGTGCCCGGTCGGCTTCAAGAACGGCACCGATGGCAACGTGAAGATCGCCGTCGACGCCATCAAGGCCGCGTCGCAGCCGCACCATTTCCTGTCGGTGACCAAGGGCGGCCACTCGGCCATCGTGTCGACGTCGGGCAACGAGGACTGCCACCTGATCCTGCGCGGCGGCAAGACGCCGAACTACGACGCCGCCAGCGTGCAGACTGCCTGCGACGACATCGCCAAGTCGGGACTGGCCGCGCGCGTGATGATCGACGCGTCGCACGCCAACAGCCAGAAGAACCACGAGAACCAGATCCCGGTGTGCGAGGACATCGCGCGTCAGATCGCCGGGGGCGACGACCGCATCATCGGCGTGATGGTCGAGTCGCACCTCGTGGCCGGGCGTCAGGATCACGTGCCGGGCAAGCCGCTGACCTACGGCCAGAGCATCACCGACGCGTGCATCAACTGGGAAGACAGCCTGAAGGTGCTCGACACGCTGGCTGAGGCCGTGCGTGCACGCCGTCTGGCGCGCGGCGCCGGCAACTGATGTCCGGGGCGGCCCCCCGGGGCCGCCCGTCCTGCCTGCGCGGCGCGGGCCGCAGCGACGGCGTTACTGTGCCCCGCCCTCGGCCCGCTCGCGCTGCCAGAGCACGTCGGTGCCGCCGCCAGCGCGGTTCAGCACGCGGGCGAGCACGAACATCAGATCGGACAGGCGGTTGATGTACTGACGCGGCGCGGGCGCCACCGTTTCTTCGGCGCCAAGTGCCACCATGGCGCGCTCCGCCCGGCGCGAGACGGTTCGCACCACATGCGCCAGCGCCGCCGCGCGGCTGCCGCCCGGCAGAATGAATTCCTTAAGAGGCGGCAGTTCCGCGTTGTAATGCGCCAGCCAGTCGTCGAGCTTGGCCACCTGAGCGTCGCCAAGCAACGTGTGGCGCGGCATGCTCAGTTCCCCGCCGAGATCGAACAGATCGTGCTGAATGTCGAGCAGCAAGGCGCGCACCTCCGCCGGCAGGTCTTCACACAGCAACACGCCGATGTGTGAATTGGTCTCGTCGATCTCGCCGATGGCGACGATGCGCAGGCTGAATTTATCCACACGTGCGCCATCTCCGAGGCCGGTCTTGCCTCCGTCGCCCGTGCGCGTGACGATCTTGCTCAAACGATTACCCATCTTCTGACACCTACCCCTTGCGGCATATCTTGCCCGCCAGCGCCCAAGTCGGGCCGCCGGACGACTTGCCTTCTCTGATTGAAATTGACCGCCCCCGCCCTCGTTGCCCAATTTTCAGGCAATTCCGATGGCGCTCCTTGGCGGCAAGTCCGTATGATATGACGCAAAGGGTGGGGAAAAACGCCGCCACGGCGTAAAATCCCCGCTCATGAGGTGTCAGGGTGCGTGCGCGCCGGACGGTTGAGCGTGCGGATGTTGTCGACACGACCCCAAGACCCCACACCCGATATGGAGCCTGTCATCGCCTGCCGGCGCTGGCCGCCCGGAGACCCGAAGGAGAAAGCCGTGAATCACCCCCACCTGCCGTTCGCCGCCAAGCGTCCGTTTCCGGACGCCCTGCTCACCGAGTTGCAAGCCCTGCTGGGCGAGCGCGTGAGCACCAAGGAGGCGCTGCGCGAGCATCACGGCCGAGACGAGTCTCCGTTCGACCCCATGCTGCCCGACGCCGTCGCTTTCGCCCATAGCACCGACGAGGTCTCGCAGATCGTCAAACTCTGCGCGAAGTACGACGTGCCCATCATTCCGTACGGCGCGGGTTCGTCGCTCGAAGGTCACCTGCTGGCGGTCGAGGGCGGTCTGTCGCTGGACCTCTCGGAGATGAATCAGGTCGTCTCGATCAACGCGGAAGACCTCACCGTCACCACGCAACCGGGTATCTCCCGCAAGACGCTCAACGAAGCCCTGCGCGACACGGGCCTGTTCTTCCCGATCGATCCGGGTGCCGACGCCAGCATCGGCGGCATGTGCGCCACGCGCGCGTCCGGCACGAACGCCGTGCGCTACGGCACGATGCGTGAGAACGTGCTCGCACTGACTGTCGTGCTCGCCGACGGCCGCGTGATCCACACCGGCACGCGCGCGCGCAAGTCCTCGGCCGGCTACGACCTCACGCGCCTGTTCGTCGGCAGCGAGGGCACGCTGGGCATCATCACCGAGGCGACGGTACGTCTGTATCCGCAGCCCGAAGCCGTGTCCGCCGCGATCTGTGCGTTCCCCAGCATGACCGATGCCGTGAACTGCGTGATTCAGACGATCCAGTTGGGCGTGCCGGTGGCTCGCGTGGAGTTCGTCGATGCGCTGGCCGTGCGCGCCATCAACAAGCATTCGAAGATGGAACTGGCGGAAACGCAAACGCTGTTCTTCGAATTCCACGGCAGCGAGGCCGGCGTGAAGGAGCAAGCGGAAACCGTCGAGGAACTGGCCAGGGAAAACGGCGGCACCGGCTTCGAATGGGCCACGCGCACCGAAGACCGCAACCGTTTGTGGGCTGCACGTCATAGCGCGTACTTCGCCATGCTCCAGCTCAAGCCGGGCTGCCGCGCGGTCACGACGGACGTGTGCGTGCCGATCTCGCGTCTGGCCGAGTGCGTGAGCGAGACCGAGGAAGACCTGAAGGCATCGCCGCTGCCATGCCCGATCGTGGGTCACGTGGGCGACGGCAATTTCCACGTGGCGATCCTGATCGATCCGGCCAAACCCGAAGAACTCGAAGAAGCCGAGCGGCTCAACCAGCGCATCGTCGAGCGCGCGATCCGCATGGGCGGCACGTGCACGGGCGAGCACGGTGTGGGTCTGCACAAGATGGGCTTTCTCGTGACCGAGCATGGCGAAGGCGCCATCGATGTCATGCGTGCGATCAAGACCTCACTCGATCCGCAGAATCTGCTCAATCCGGGCAAGATTTTCCGGTTGCGCTCGGCGGGCTGAGCGCCGCATGAACGCGCCCGTCACCCCGCAAGGGCAGTCCGGCCCGCTCCAGTCGGGCGCCGCGCATGAGAACGCCGACGCCCTCGAAGCGCGTCAGCGTCAGTTGCTCGACGCGCTCGCCCAGATCCTGCCGCCGCATTGCATTTTGCATCGCCGCGAAGACACCACGCCTTACGAGTGCGACGGCCTCGCCGCGTATCGCCGCGTGCCGCTCGCCGTTGTGCTGCCCGAGTCCGAATCGCAGGTTCAGCGCATTTTGCAGGCCTGCCATCAACTGGGCATCCCGGTGGTGCCGCGCGGCGCCGGCACGAGCCTGTCCGGCGGCGCCATGCCCATCTCCGATGGGCTGGTGCTCTCGCTCGCCAAGTTCAAGAAGATTGTCGAGGTCGATCCTTACGCGCGTACCGCGACCGTGCAGCCGGGGGTTCGCAATCTGGCGATCTCGGAAGCGGCGGCGCCCTACGGTCTGTATTACGCGCCCGACCCGTCGTCACAAATCGCCTGCACCATCGGCGGCAATGTCGCGGAGAATTCCGGCGGCGTGCACTGCCTGAAGTACGGGCTGACCGTGCACAACGTGTTGCGAGTACGTGCCATCACGATGGCGGGGGAAGCCATCGAGTTCGGCTCGCTGGGCCCGGATGCCCCCGGTCTCGATCTGCTATCGGTCTTCATCGGCAGCGAAGGCATGTTCGGCGTGGTCACGGAGATCACCGTCAAGCTGATACCCAAGGCGCAGACGGCGCAGGTCATCATGGCAAGCTTCGACGACGTCGAGACCGGCGGCAATGCCGTGGCGGCGATCATCGCGGCCGGCATCATCCCGGCCGGACTGGAAATGATGGACAAGCCGGCCACGCAGGCCGTCGAAGCGTTTGTTCACGCCGGGTACGATCTCGACGCCGCCGCGATCCTGCTGTGCGAATCGGACGGCACACCGGAAGAGGTCGTCGAAGAGGTCATGCGCATCTCCCACGTGTTGCGCACGTCGGGCGCGACGCGGCTGCAAATCTCCCGCAGCGAAGACGAGCGGCTGCGCTTCTGGTCGGGACGCAAGAACGCATTTCCCGCGGCCGGACGCCTCTCGCCCGACTATTACTGCATGGATGGTACGATTCCTCGCCGGGCGATTGGGACTTTACTCAAACGCATCGAGGGTCTGGAACAACAGTACGGTTTGCGTTGTATTAACGTCTTTCACGCGGGAGACGGCAACATGCATCCGCTCATTCTTTTCAACGGCAACGACCTCGACGAGTGGCATCGCGCCGAAGCGTTCGGTTGCGACATTCTCGAAGCGTGCGTCGAACTTGGCGGCACGATCACGGGCGAGCACGGCGTGGGGATCGAGAAGATCAACTCGATGTGCGTACAGTTCTCGGCAGAGGAACGCGACGCCTTCTTCGGCGTGAAGCGGGCCTTCGATCCGGTCGGGCTGCTCAATCCGGACAAAGGCATTCCCACGCGAGCGCGTTGCGCCGAGTACGGCAAGCTGCACGTGCGCGGCGGTCTGCTTCCCCATCCCGACCTGCCGAGGTTCTGACATGCGCCCGCTGTCAGACTGGATGCCGCATGATTGGCGGCAGCGGCTCTACATCATCATCTTCGAGGCCGACACGCGCGAAGGCCGGCTGTTCGACATCGCGCTGCTCGTCGCCATCGTGCTGTCGGTACTCACGGTGGTCGTCTCGAGCGTGCCCGCCGCGCAGGCCGCGGCGCCGCTGCCGCTGGCAATCCTCGAGTGGTTCTTCACGCTGCTCTTCACGGCCGAGTACATTGCGCGGCTGCTGAGTGCGCATCGACCGCTGCGTTACGCGCTGTCGTTCTACGGCATCATCGATCTGCTTTCCATCCTGCCGACCTATCTCGCGATTCTGGTGCCGGAGTTGCATGGGCTGATCGACGTGCGCCTGCTGCGCCTGATGCGTGCGTTCCGCATTCTCAAGCTCACGGCGTATGTGAACGAAGCCGGGGTGCTCAGCATTGCGCTGTACAACGCGCGCCGCAAGATTCTCGTGTTTCTGGGGTTCATCTCGATCATCGTGGTGATCTTCGGCACGCTCATGCATATCATCGAAGGGCCGGAGCACGGCTTCACGAGCATTCCGGTCGGCATCTATTGGGCCATCGTCACGCTCACGACCACCGGCTATGGCGACGTCGTCCCCGTCACCGGGCTGGGCAAAGCGATCACCGGCTTCGTGATGCTGCTCGGCTACAGCGTGATTGCCATTCCCACCGGCATCATGGGCGCGGAAATCCATATGGCCATGCGCAAGAAGACCGTCACCACGCGCACCTGCAAGCAATGCCATACCGAAGGGCACGACCCCGACGCGATCTACTGCAAACACTGCGGCAGCGAGCTGGGGCCCTATCAATCCGACATGCCACCGCCGCCCGAACCGAGCTGATGACCGACACGAACGATACTCTCGAGCACTTCCGCGCTGTCATCGAACACGCCACGGCACGCCGTGCACCGCTTCAGCTCCGGGGCGGCGGGACCAAGACCTGGTACGGGCAGCAACGCGTGGGCGACGTGCTCGACACGCGGGCCTACAGCGGCATCGTGGCCTACGACCCGGCAGAGCTTGTCATCACCGCCCGCTGCGGCACGCCGCTCGCCGACATCGAAACGGCGCTCGCCGAGCGCAATCAATTGCTGCCGTTCGAGCCGCCCTACTTCGGACCGGGCGCGACGATCGGCGGCGCGGTGGCCGCCGGGCTCTCAGGGCCGCGCCGCAGTGCCGTCGGTGCAGTGCGCGACTTCGTCCTCGGCGCCAAGTTGATGGATGGGCGCGGTCATGTGCTGAACTTCGGCGGGCAGGTCATGAAGAACGTCGCCGGTTACGATGTCTCGCGCATGCTCGCGGGTTCGCTCGGCACGCTGGGCCTCGTGCTCGAAGTGTCGCTCAAGGTGTTGCCGCAACCGTTTGCCGAACTCACGCTCCAGTTCGAAATGAACGCCGTCGACGCCGTGCGCAAGCTCAACGAGTGGGGCGGGCAGCCGCTGCCGATCACGGGCAGTGCGTGGCGCAACGATTTGCTGGTGATTCGTCTGGCAGGGGCATCGGCGGCGATCAAGGCCGCGCGCGTGAAGATGGGCGGTGAGTTGGTCGACGCCATTCACGCAGCCAAATTCTGGCACGCGATCCGCGAGCAGACCGACAGCTTCTTCGCTGATGCCGGACCGGGGCAGGCACTGTGGCGTCTGGCCGTGCCGTCGACCGCCGAGCCGCACCGTCTGCCGGGCAAGCAACTCATCGAATGGGGCGGCGCCCAGCGCTGGTGGATTACCGACGCCGATGCACAGATCGTGCGCTCGGCGCCCCGGCAAGACGGTGGACACGCCCCGCTGTTCCGGTACGGCGAGCCCGGTGTTAGCGTCTTCACGCCCCTGCCCGCGCCGCTCATGCGCATTCATCGGAATCTGAAGTCGGTGTTCGATCCGGCCGGCATCTTCAATCCGGGACGGATGTATCCGGAGTTCTGAGCGCGATGCTCAGCGACGCGCCGGGTCTCATCGTCTCGGCCGTTGCGCCCCCGTTGTGCCCCCGTTGTGCCCCCGTTGTGCCCCCGTTGTGCCCCCGTTGTGCCCGCCTCATCCGGCAAACATCCGGCGCGCCAGGCACGACGCTCAGCGACGCGCCGGGCTTGATTGCCCCTCGCCGCTCAGCCCTTCGCATCCAGCAAGCGCACGACTTCCGTCGCCAGCGTGCGCACCGCTTTCTCGACGTCCCGCGTGAATGGCTGTCCGCCGTTGAGGCGCAGGAAGTGGTCGTAGCGCGACGAATTCGAGAACAGACTGCCAGGCGCGACGCGAATCCCCTTCGCGAGCGCCGCATCGAAGAGTCGCTCCGAGCTGACACCTCCCGGCATTTCCACCCACAGGCTCAGTCCGCCAGCAGGCAACGTCAGGCGAGTGCCCGCCGGGAAGTGCGTGGCAATCGCCTCGGCCATCGACGCGCGATGCTCACGTAGCTGCGCACGCAAGTGGCGCAGGTGACGATCGTAGCGCGGCGAATCCATGAACTCGCCCATCGCGATCTGCGCGAGCGCTTCGTTCGGTCGCGTCTGCGCATACTTCAGCATCTCCACCCGCCACTGCCACTTGCCGCCCGCGATCCAGCCGAGCCGCATGCCCGGCGCCATCGTCTTGTGCAGCGATGCGCAATGAATCACGTTGCCCGTGGTGTCCCACGAGCGGATGGCGGCGGGAATGTTGCCGTCGTCGCCGAGCGCCGAGTAGGTGTCGTCTTCAATGATGGCGATGCCGCGTGACTCCGCCCACTTCACGAGTTTTGCCTTGTGCGCATCCGGCATCACCGATCCGAGCGGATTCTGGAAATGCGGCACGACGATGACGGCTTTGATGTTGTCGTAGGTCTCGCTCGCCAGTTGAAGCGCCTCGAGCGAGATCCCGGTCTGCGGGCTCGTAGGGATTTCGAGCGCGCGCATGCCCATGCTCTCGAGCGTTTGCAGCAGGGCGTAGTACGTCGGCGATTCGACAGCGACCACGTCCCCCGCGGACGCAACCGCACGCAACGCGAGATTGATCGCCTCGATACAGCCATGCGTGACGACGATCTCGTCGGCGTTGATGTTCATGCGTGCCTCGAGCGCGCGCCGGGCAATCGCCGCACGGAAACGCGCCTCCCCACCGCCGGGCGGCGGCGTGCCGTAGAGCAACGGATTGTCGCGCAACGCCCGGATGGTGGCCTGCCGCAATTCGTTGACCGGATAGAGCGACGGCGAACCGTGAGCGACTGCGAGATTGACTTTGACTTCCGCCTGAAGCCCTCTCGCGAGGATGGACGACACGCGCTGGTTGATGCCCACGTATTGCTTCAGGTCCGGTACCCACGGCCGCGGCTCGGCCACCGGTACGAGGCTTGCCCGGGCAGGCGTGCGCACGAAGTATCCCGAACGCGGACGCGCCTCCAGTACCCCCTGGGCCTCAAGATGACGAAACGTCTGCAAGGCCGTCGACAAACTGACCTGATGCCGCTCCATCAAGGTGCGCACACTCGGCATGCGGTCGCCCGGCGCGAGCGTGCCAGCCTCGATGGCATGACGGTAGTGGTCGGCGAGTTGGCGATACAGCGGTATGCGATCCCCCGAAGCCGCCTGTGTTGGGGCGGCCGCGGTGTCAGGGGCAGCGAGTGAGGGGGCGATGGCGTCCATGCGCAGATGATCGGGCATTGCGCGCGACCATAACAGATACAGATTCGTTGAATCGGCATCGTAACAGATTGCCGAATGCCCCTCTGTTACGGGCGAAACAAGGCAACGGTGTGCCTACCGGCGGTGTCGGGCGACCGATACGCTGTACCCATCTGTTCAACGCCCACGGAGCCCGTCATGGCCAAGCCCCAGCCGCCCCTCTTTTCCTCAGATTCGATGCTGGCACGAGATATCGGCGACGCCAGACGCGCCGACTGGCCGTCGCACGCGCCGCGCGTTGCCTTGCCTGCCAGCGCCGAAAGCGTCTCGCCTGCCCGGCTCCCGTCACACTTGTCGCTGGCACGCGGGCAATCGTTTTACACCTATGTGAGCACTGGCACGGTGCTCCATATCGAACGAGGGGATGTTCTGCTCACGACGGCGCCGCGATGGCTGGCGGCGAGCTTCTGGCAGCGCGCCGTCTCGCTCACGGCCGGGCAGGTCCATGTGACCGAGACGTCGGGCTGGCTGACGTTGAGCACCGACACGCAGGCCAGCATCACCCTGCGTGAAGACGTTGCCGAAGTCCGGCATCGCGCCGGACTGCGCGCTTACGCCGCTCGTGTGCGGCAAATCGTTCGCGAGTCTTTCGGCTTCTGAGTCAGTCCGGGAGACTGACCGAATGCCTCTCGAACGCCGCTCACTCAGGCCGGCAGCAGCTTCTCGATGTCGGCGCGAATGGCCTCGGGCTTCGCCGTCGGCGCATAACGCGCCACCACGTTGCCCGTCGCGTCGATGAGAAACTTGGTGAAATTCCACTTGATCGCCTTCGTGCCCAACACGCCGGGCTTCTCCTGCGTGAGATAGGCGTAGAGCGGTGCGGCGTTGGCGCCTTTCACGTCGACCTTGGCGAACATCGGGAAGGTCACGCGAAAGCGCAGATCGCAGAAACTGCGGATGGCCTGCGCATCGCCCGGCTCCTGCTTGCCGAACTGGTTGCAAGGAAACGCCAGCACTTCGAAACCGCGCGGGGCGAGCTGTTCGTAGAGCGTCTGAAGACCCGCGTACTGCGGCGTGAAGCCACACTCGCTCGCCGTGTTGACGATCAGCAACACCTTGCCGCGGTACTGCGACAGGCTGACCGTCTCGCCTGACAGCGTCTGAACGGAAAAATCGTACACCTGCTGCGAATTTGCGCTCATCTTCGGCTCCCTGTGGATGTTGGCACCGCGAAGTCTGCCACAAGCGGCGCATTGTGACCGAGCAACGTGCATCGGGCATGCCGCGCCCGCGCCACCGGCACGGGTAGCACCTCGTTTTTTCCGGGGTGGCACCTCGGGCGCGGGCACAGCTATAATCGTTGGCTTGCAACCTCGTTGCCACCTGCCCCTCGCACCAACGACACCGCCACACCGACGCCCGAACCCGCCTCATGTCGACCATTGCCGCACATCTCGACGACGTCCTTTCCCGGATTGCCCGTGCTACTGCCGATGCCGGCCGCCCGGCGGGTAGCGTGCGTCTGCTCGCGGTTTCGAAGACGTTCGGCGCCGATGCCGTGCGCGACGCGCTCGCCGCCGGACAGCGGGCCTTCGGCGAGAACTACGTGCAGGAGTCGCTCGACAAGATCGCCGCGCTTTCTGGCGAGACGGTCGACGGCGAGCCGCTGGAGTGGCATTTCATCGGCCCGTTGCAAAGCAACAAGACGCGGCCGGTCGCGGAGCATTTCGACTGGGTGCATTCGGTCGATCGACTGAAGATCGCCGAGCGCCTGAGCGCCCAGCGGCCGGTGAACCTCCCGCCGCTGCAAGTCTGCCTGCAAGTCAACATCAGCGGTGAAGCGAGCAAGAGCGGCGTTGCGCCGGCCGAGGTACCGGCTGTCGCGCACGCCATGGCCGCGCTGCCGAATCTGCAATTACGCGGCCTGATGGCGATTCCCGAACCCGAAGACGACCCGGCCCGCCAGCGCGTGCCGTTCAGGGCGGTGCGCGAGTTGTTCGACGCGCTGCGCGCCGACGGACTGGCGCTCGACACGCTGTCGATGGGCATGTCCGGCGATCTCGAGGCCGCGATTGCCGAGGGTGCGACAATGGTGCGCATTGGCACCGCGATTTTTGGCGCGCGCGACTACGGCCCCCGGGCCTGATCGCGACGCGCTCCGGCGGCGAGCGCCTCATGACGGCTCACCGCAGCATGACGTAACGACGTCACGACGAAGCCATGAAGCAACGAAGCGACGGCAACTAGACATACGCAACGCAAAGGATGGTTATGAGAATTGCATTCATCGGCGGCGGCAACATGGCCAACGCCTTGATCGGCGGACTCGTCAAGCGCGGCACGGCCCCGCGCGACATTCTCGCCATCGACGTCAACGAATCGACCCGCGAAGGCCTCGCCAGGCAGTATGGCGTCGAGACCGCCGGCGGCCCCAATGACCGTCTGCGCGATTACGATACGCTCGTGCTAGCCGTCAAACCGCAAGTGCTCAAGGACGTTGCCCAAGCCCTTCAGCCGCACCTGAACGGCCAACTGGTCATCAGCATTGCCGCGGGCATTCGCGCGTCCGATCTGGCGCGCTGGCTCGGCGGTCACAACCAGATCGTGCGCTGCATGCCGAACACGCCCGCACTGATCGGCATGGGTATCACCGGTCTGGCCGCGCTCTCGGGCGTCGATACCGACCAGCGCAAGCGCGCCGAGAACGTGCTGGGCGCCGCCGGTGAGGTCGTCTGGGTCGAAAAGGAAAGCCAGCTCGACGCCGTGACCGCGATCTCCGGCAGCGGCCCGGCCTACGTCTTCTATTTCATCGAGGCGCTGGAGCAAGCCGCTCAGGAACTGGGCTTCACCCCCGAACAGGGACGCCAGCTGGCCATCGCCACGTTCACCGGGGCGTCGCAACTGGCCGCGCAATCGAGCGAGCCGGCGAGCGTGCTGCGTGAGCGCGTGACGTCCAAGGGCGGTACGACGTTTGCTGCCCTGAGCTCATTCGAGCGCGACGCCATCAAGGCAGCGATCGTGCGCGGCGTGCACGCCGCCAACACCCGCGCCAAGGAACTGGGCGACGAGTTGGGCGACGCCTGACAGGCCCATTCGCCCGCTGCCATGACAAACGGCCCGCTTGCGGGCCGTTTCGTTTGATCTCGGGCCGCTGCCGCCCGCTGCTGCCCCCCTGCCGCCCGCAGCACATGCAGCGCTTATGCGGTGAGCAGATAGTGTCCGGCAATGCCCAGGAACACCGCAGCCCCCAGCCAGTTGTTGTGACGGAACGCCGCAAAGCAAGGCATGCGCTCGCGCTCACGAATCAGGAAGTAGTGGTAGATGGCGAAGCTCACCGCCACTGCCATGCCCAGCCAGAACGGCCAGCCGAAACCCAGATACACGCCAATGCCCGCCTGAATGCCCAGCGCGCCCGCGTAGCAGAGCATGACCGCGAGCACGTCGAAGCGTCCGAACGTAATTGCCGACGTCTTGATGCCGATCTTCAGGTCGTCGTCGCGATCGACCATCGCGTATTCCGTGTCGTAGGCCACCGACCAGAACACGTTCGAGAGCAGCAGTACCCACGCGATGACCGGCACCTGATTCTGGACAGCCGCGAAGGCCATTGGAATGCCGAAGCCGAACGCCACGCCGAGATAGGCTTGCGGAATCGCCAGAAAACGCTTGGTGAATGGATAGGTGCCCGCCACGAACAGCGCCGGAATCGACAACCACTTGGTCAGCGCGTTGAGCGGCAAAATCAGCAGGAAGCTCACGAGGGCGAGCGTGGCGGCCACGGCGAGCGCTTCCCATGCGTGAATGCGTCCCGACGTGATCGGGCGCTCCTTCGTGCGTTTGACGAACTTGTCGAAGTCCCGGTCGGCATAATCGTTGATCGCGCAACCCGCCGAGCGCATCAGGAAGGTGCCAAGCGTGAAGATCACGATCAACAGTGCGTCGGGATGCCCATTCGACGCGATCCACAGCGCCGCGAGCGTCGGCCATAGCAGCAGCACGGTGCCGATCGGCTTGTCGAGACGCACGAGACGGAAATACAGCGGAAGACGTTGAGCTAGCAACATGGGCGTCACACGGAAAGACGGGTGGCGACATTGTAGGCCACCGGCCGGAGGCTCGCCAATCGGCACGCCACCGGCATGCGCCGCGTCACCAGATCCAGAACATCAGCAGCCAGAGCCAGTTGACCAGCGCCAGCGCCGCCACGATCCCGGCCATACCGGCCAGACGCCGCCCGAACGAGCGCACATGACGCCCGGTCACGCGCCAGCCCAGCCACAGACTCCACAGCGTGGTCACGACGAGGATGGCGGCGCGCACATCGTTGGCCCAGTACACCGGCAGATGCTCGGCACGCAGCAGACTGATCGTCGTTGCCGACAGACCGATGAACACCCCGGCCCCGGCAATCGGAATCAGCGACTGGACCAGATGATTGAAGCGCGACGTCTGCCACGGCCCCATCGCCCGGTTGGCCAGCGCAAAGATGATCGTGAAGGCCAGGCCCAGCAGCAGACCGTTGCCGAGAATGTACGTGACGACCATGGCGCCATCGAGCCAGGTGAAGACGTCGCTCTGCTCGGGGTAGTTGGTGAACACGTACCATGGCGCGTTCGTCTCGAACGGCCACATGATGTTGTGATCGATGAGCCACGTGGCCAGCACCGTCTTGGTCGCGACGAACCACGGATTCACCGTCCAGTGGAACGCGCCGATAGCCACGCCGAGCAGACCGTACATGAGAAGTACGCTGTCCCACACACTGTTGTTCTCGGTCGCGCCGAACTTCACGATCTCCTCGCTCGGCGAGCGGCTCGTGAGCGCGATGGCGTCGCGATGTCCGGCGCAGCGGCCGCACATATGGCAATCCGCACCGCCCTTCATATTACGCAGCGGCACGAGCGGGGCGCAGTTGATCGGGATGACCTTCCGGCCGTTGGTGTGATAGGACCGGCGCCAGGCGTCTTCGTTGACCTTGAAGTGGAACGGCGCCAGACGCGAGAGCAGCGAAAACACGCCGTTGACCGGGCACAGATACTTGCACCAGACGCGCTTGTCGCGGCCGTAGAAATAGCCGATCACCATCGCGCCGACGGTCGAGCCGCCGAGCACCAGCAGCACGGCCTTCGGGTATTGGTAGACGCTGACCATCTGGCCGTACAGCGTGGTGCCCGCGAACGCCACGAACGGCCAGCCGCCCCAGCGCATCCAGCGAGGAATCGCACGTCCACGTCCATGGCGGCTCGCGAATTCCGAGAGCGTGCCTTCCGGACACAGCACGCCGCACCAGACACGGCCCATGAGCACCATGCTCAGCAGCACGAACGGCCACCAGATGCCCCAGAACGTGAACTGCGCGAAGACGGTGAGGTTGTTGAGGATGTGCGCCGTCTCGTCGGGCAACGGCATCAGGACCGGTACGCAGATGAGGAACGCATAAACCAGTACGACGACCCACTGCACGCCACGTATCAGCTTGCCGTGGCGTTGCATCCAGAGGCCCAGTTGGGCCAGTCGGTTCGGGACAGGTATGGCGATGCTCATGCTCAACTCGTACGTCGGGGGATTACCTACCGGCTGACGGCTCTCTTATTGATGCGCTGGCGGCGGATCTTTTGAATCCTGCCGCCCGTGTCCGTTCAGACCGTTGTAGCGCACCGCGCGGGACGCATTCCCGCGGGTGCACGCTGCCCGCTCAGGCGGGCTTGACCTGCTTGGATGGAGCGCCGGCTCGCTTGAGCAGCGCCCACATGAACAACCAGAACACGACATACACCAACAGGTTCATGCCGGCCGGATGCGCGCGGTACCCCGTCAGGGTGGCAACGAGGCTACCAAACGGGCTGGCGTCGTCAAGAATCGCGGAAGTATCCCACAGTTGGTCGACCAGCGTCGGCACAAGCTCGAGCGAGATCAGGCGATCGAGCCCCGACTCCAGCAGCCCCGCTGCGAGAAACAGCAGCATGATTTCGGTGACGCGGAAAAACAGGCGCCACGAGAAGACCTTTCCGCCCAATTGCAGCAGCCAGAACGTGCCCAGCGCCAGCACGAAGCCGATCACGACGGCGAGCCACATCGTCAGCGGCACGCTACCTTGCTGGCCGAAACCGATGCCGTACAGAAAGATGGCCGTCTCGCTGCCTTCGCGGGCAATCGCCAGCGCCACCAGCACGAGCACGCCCCACCATGTGCCCTGATCCTGGGTCTTCTTCAGCGACGATTCCATGTCGCGCTTGAGCGTTCGCCCGTGGCGCTTCATCCAGAAGACCATCTGCACGATCAGCACACAGGCGATCAGCACCATGGCGGTCTGGAAGTAATCCTGCGCGTCGCCCGAGAGTACCTCGGTGAAGCCGACCAGTGCGGCGCCCAGCGCCACGGCCGCCGCGATCCCGAGCGCGACACCGGCCCACAGATAGGGCAGGCCGCGCTTGGCGCCGTGCTCCGGGTTGGCCAGCCAGGCATGGAGAATGCCGACGACCAGCAATGCCTCGACGCTTTCGCGCCAGACGATGAACATGACCTGACCCATCGTGTGATTCCTCTCGTGATGCGTGTCTTACCGTATGACTGGAACGATTTCCACTGCGCTTACTTGGCGACGATCACGCCTTGCGCCTGCTGGTGAAAATCGTCGAAAAACTTGTACTCGCCCGGCTGCAACGGTGCGATCACGACAAACGACTGCGCGCCCGGTGCCAGCACCTTTTCCTTGCGCAGTTGCAGACTTTCAAACTCGACGGCACTCGTTCCGGTGTTGTGCACCTCGATCTTGATGCGCTTGCCGGCCGGCACGTCGATACGCGCCGGGTTGAGCTTGCCGTTGTTCATTTCCAGCTTGAAGGTGGGCAAGTCGTCGGCGCGAGCGAGCGACGGGCCGCCCAACGCCAACAAAGTCACCACCAAGGCCGCCATCGTGGCCAGCAGGCGCGCGATGCGCTGATTCATCCTTGTTGCTCCAAACGAAAACAGCGCTGGCGTCAGGCCAACGCTGCATCAATGACACGGGCTTAGTAGCCACCCTTCTTGCCAATACCGGAGAAAGTGAAATCGACTTCCTTGGTGATCGGCTTGAACCACGGACCCACGCCCGTTTCCTTATCGACGTGACGCCCGAAGCACCACGGGCCCATGCCGCCATGCGCAGCGTGTGCACCGGCGGCCGGCATGCTGCCCATCTTGCAACCGAACTCCTGCAACGTGCCCGGGGCGTTGACCACCATCGTCAGCTTGTACTTGCCCACGCCGGCCAGCTTGACGTTGTCGCCATAGTGCGGGCCATCGCTCGCGACCATCGGCATCATCAGCCCTTCGACGGGGGCGCCATCGGCCGTCTTGCCGTCGCTCTTCATCTTTTGCAGCTTGTACGTGATTTCCAGACCCGGAATCCAGTCGCCTTCGGCGTAACCGTTCGGGTTCTTGGCGATCGCGTGGATATCCGCCTCGAGGTGGATGTCCGACTTCGCGGCGTCGCGCATCATGCCGGCCGGTTCCATCGTGATCGGCTGGAGATACACCGTGTTGATTTCCATACCCGCCACATTCAGCGGTTTACCGATGGGAAACTCGGCGGCCTGAGCCATGGTGGCCGCACCGGCAAGCAACACCGCTGCCACGAGGGATTTCACGCGCATACGCACTCCAGAATGGGGAAGAAGTTAATGCAAACAATTCTCAATAAGTTTATCACCATCGCCAGTGGCAGACAAACCTGCCAAGTCAAGGCAACACGGGGATAAATGGGAGATTTGAGGGTTGCGCGAGCACCGGCGGGGCGCGCGGGGATTCTTAGCCGCCGGTTACGGAAAATTACCGGGGGGCCAGATCGAACCGTTTGTCCGAAATTTCGTGCCCATCGGCGCTCGGCGGGCCACATGACGCTTCACCCGCCGCGTCACCCGCCCGCTACCGGGCGACACCTTAGCGATCCAGTCTTAGTGACGAATTAGGGCAGACCCGGGACGATCACCGTGGCGACGGCGGTAGCGATAGCGATAGCGACTGCGACCGCGCGGCGACGACGACCGCAAGGACAACGACGGCGCTCAGGGCAACACGCCGCCCCGGTCGATCTTCCGGGCCAGCACGACCGACGTCGTGGTGCGCGTCACACCGTCGATCTCGCCGATGGTGTCGAGCAGCGCGTCGAGCTGGTCGGGCGACGCGGCATGCAGCCACGCCACGTAGTCGAATTCGCCACTGACGGTACACAGCAGGTGGATCTCGGGCATCTTGTTGAGGCGCCGCAACACGTCGCGCCCCGAGCGCGGCTGCACACTGATACCGACGCAGGCCTGTAGCCCGCCCCCGGCGGCGTCCTGCCCGAGCCGCACGGTGTATCCGGCGATGACCCCGGCTTGCTCGAGCCGGCCGATGCGAGCCACCACGGTCGTGCGCGCCACGCCGAGGCGGCGCGCCAGATTGGCCGTACTCTCGCGCGCGTTCACACGCAGCAAGGCGAGCAGATTACGGTCGAGTTCGTCGAGTGCAGTTGCGGACAGCGTCATCAGGCTTCGCCCCGGGAATCATCGTCACCATAAAACTTCACGCCGTGCTGGATGCGCTCACGCCCGCTTTCCATGCGATGGCGGTTGGTATCGCGCAGCGAGTAGACACAGCCGCAATACTCCTGCTGATGGAAGTTCTCGCACGAGTACCACGGCACCTTGCTGTGGCCCCCGTGCAGTGTGAGAGGTTTGCGGTCGGTAGTAGTCGTCATATCGGTCTGTATCGGTCTGTATCGGACTGGCCGGGCGGAACGGTGGAAGACAGTGGGTGAGAGACGGCGGGTAAAAGAAGACAACGAGAAGACAACGAGAAGCCAACGCAAAACGCCCGAAGGCGCCCGCGAGGCTCGGGCAACAGACCGGCAAAGCGCGATTATAAAACCACGCCACCCCGCCCGGCGCCGCATCTGCTTCGACGCCAAGAGATACGATGACAGGGGAATGAGACCCGTCGCCGTCAACCTCTCGTTGAGACCGCCTCACGCACCCCGCGGCTCGCCGCCCGGCGCGTCGAAATGCCCTTTAACCCTTGTCTTATCAAGGCAATAGCCAAGGGTATCCCCCCAAGTGCCCGCTATTGACAACCCCGATCCGCGATGCGCAAAATCGCATCACTTATATGACGACGTACAAGAAAGACCCACCACGGCGAACGCGGCTCTCATCACCGCAACGCAAGCTGCCTGGCGCGTCGGCCCCGAACGTCACCGGAGACAGGCGTTTGCCATGCATTTCTCGTTGAATTTCGCCCCGCTGGTGCCTTACTGGCCAGTTTTCCTCGAAGGCGCGTGGCTTACGCTCAAGATGACCGTACTCGCGGTCGTTATCGGCACCGCTGCCGGCACGCTGGTCGCCTTTGCCAAGCGCAGCCGCCATCGCTGGCTCGTTCGCCTTTGCGGTATCTACATCGAGTCGGTGCGCAACACGCCGTTCCTCGTTCAGATCTTCCTGCTGTATTTCGGTCTCGCCAGCCTTGGCGTGCATATGCCGACCTTCGCCGCGGCGGTCATTGCGATGGTAATTAACATCGGTGCGTACGCGGCAGAGATCATTCGCGCGGGACTCGAATCGGTGCCGCGCGGTCAGATCGAGGCCGCCGAGTGTCTGGGGCTGTCGAAGTGGCGCATCGCGTGGCACGTGATGCTGCAACCGTCC
>Ga0181519_10001665_pt1 | contig 19523 bp, 16 predicted proteins | sample PEATcosm2014_Bin_26_FD_121102 | JGI IMG/M metagenome (GOLD analysis project Ga0181519, IMG submission 121102) | Peatland microbial communities from MTU Mesocosm Facility, Houghton, MI, USA - PEATcosm2014_Bin02_10_metaG | ecosystem: Environmental > Terrestrial > Soil > Wetlands > Peat | place...
CTCCGCTATTCTGGACTCTGTGCGTGTGATTGCCGGCTCATTCCGATCTCGAACCCTCGAAGCCCCGCCCGGCCTTGCTACCCGGCCCACCAGCGACCGGCTGCGCGAGACACTCTTCAACGTGATTGCGCCGCGCATTTCGGGAGCGAATTTTCTGGATCTATATGCAGGCTCCGGCGCGGTAGGCATTGAAGCGCTCAGCCGCGGCGCCGCGAGCGTAACTTTTGTTGAACGCGCTCCAGCGGCGCTGGCGGTGCTGCGCAAGAATCTGGCTACGCTGCGGATCCTGACGGGATTCGCGATTCATTCAGGCAGTGTCAGCGGGTTCCTGCGTAAGCAGCATTCACAATTCGATTTGATCTTTCTTGATCCGCCGTACGATGCTGCCGCTGAATATGCTTCTACACTCAATCTCCTGGGCGGCCCGCAACGCAGCCTGCTCGCTCCCGGCGCTTCGGTCATCGCCGAGCATCGCAGGAAAGAACACCTCGAAGAGAGCTACGGTCAACTCCAGCGCAGCCGGCTGCTGGAACAAGGCGATGCGGCGCTGAGCTTCTTTGCTACAACCGGCGACATCTAAAAAAACTAAAATTCCGGCGGCAAAATCACCGGGGCCTCTCTTGATGGAGAGGCCCGGCGATTCGACTCATTTGTTGAGTTTGGTTATTGGATTGTCACCTGGATGTCCTTGAACTGCTCCACGGTAATCGATGGAGAGACAACCGTGGTCGCGGTTACAGTCACCGTTGTTGTGGTGGGAACATTGTTCGACGCGCACCCAGAGAAGATGCCCAGGCCGGCTGCGCTCACCACCAGCAGAAGCAGCATCAGAATCTTGCGCCGCTTGCGGAAGCCGATGAAGCAGAGCGCGAGCGCCAGCGCTGTTCCACCGGGGAGCAGCGGGTTGGAGTTGCGATGCAGCATGGCGCTGGCCGCCGCCGTGGTGATGGTCAGCGTTGTACTGACAGGATTGGTGCCGTTCGGTGTCACGTTCACCGGGTTAAAGCTGGCTGTTGCGCCCGTCGGCAGATTACTGACAGAGAAGGCGATTGGTGCTGTGAACACCGCTGATGGGGTAACCGTGATGGTGATTGACCCGCTGCCGCCAGCCTTGCTGATGACCAGCGTATTCGGACTAGAAATGGGGGTGGTTGGTGAAGCTGCGTAGACCACAATGCTCTGCTGTTGCTGCGGAGCAGCCGAATAGCCCGCGCTGCCCGCCAGATTGGCATCGATCACAAGCGTGCCAGCACTGGTGACGACAACTTCGTTGAGCCCAGAGCACGGATGCGTAGCGGTGCTTTGACTTACCGGGCAAATGTTTCCAGTTGCAGTGGAACTGGAATCAACGGTGAAGACAATGGTGCTGCCAGACGCAGGGCTGGTAACGGGCGGGGTTCCGGTTGTTACCGATGGAGTGGCGGTTGCCGACAGACCAATCGGGTAGCCGTTCAAGACGATCGGCGAAACGATAGGAACAGGGAAGTTGATGGCCTGCGCAATCGCGGTGACCACAATGCTCTGCTGAACCTGCGGAGCAGCCGAGTAAGTGGCGTTGCCTGCCTGGTTGGCGTCGATCACCAGAGTTCCGGCGCTGGTGATGGTCAGTACACTGCCAGCGATGCTGCCGCTGCCGGTGGAGCTGCCGTCAACGGTAAAGACCACCGGGTTGCCTGAACCGCCGCCGGTTGCGACCAGCGTGATTGGCGCAACACCAAAGGCGACGGGCGAGGTGGGCGCTGTGAAGTCGATGGCTTGAGGCGTCTTGGGAACATTGGTTGCTATTCCGCTCAGGTGAACAGTCGCAGATCCTACGTTCAGCGCGTTTGAGTGGACCACGAACGAGCCGGACTCCACGCCACTCTCTACGCCGGTGGGTGCAAAGGTCACGGACAATTCGCATGAGCGGCCCGTGGGTCCGGTACCTCCGGCTGTGCACGGATTCGGCGACCCGGCGGCCTCGGTAAAGGGACCGGTCAGTCCGGAGACAAGCGGAGTGGCCAGGGTGACAGCAGTATTGCCCGCGCTCTCAAGGGTGAGGGTTTCCGCAGAACTGGTCTGGCCGTCGGTGACGGATACGGCGAAGTTAACAGAACCCGCAGTGCGCTGGACCGCGTAGACTGCCGCGCCGGTTGAGTCGGTTGTGTAGATGTTGCCCCAGGAGTCGAGCGCGAGGCCGTACCCCGAATCGGGATTCTTCTCGATGGTCATGGCATCGGCGTCTGTCAGCGTGCCGCTCTCGTTGGGAACAAGCACGACATCGCCTGTCACCTTATCGGTGATCAACACGCTGCCGGACGGATCGACCGCCACTCCCCAGGGCTTGGTCACTCCAGCCGGCGTCAATGTGGTGACGACGTCGCCCGAGTAGACCAGCACATTGCCGCCGCCTGTGTTTGCGACGTAGAGATCGCCGGCGGCATCGAGGGCAACTCCTCATGGATGGTTCAGTCCCGTAACCCGCACTCCGGTGTCTCCGGAACTAAGGTTATAGGTCACGACGCGGGCGTTGCCGAGGTCGGCGATGTACAACACACCGTCCGGCCCCACCCCCAACCCACTCGGCTCGCTCAATTTCGTTCCGCCGAAGGTCACGGTGCTGGCCACCAGCGTGGATTGCGAAGCTGGAACCAGGACACCGCCCTGATTGGGAATCTCAACGATGTTGTTGTTTGCGACGTCGGCAACATACAGGTTTCCGTTTGCGTCGAAGGTTGTGGCAGCAGGCTTGGAGAATCCCGTGCCGATTGCAACCGGCGTTGTTGCCCCGGATGCGATCTCAAAGACTTCGCCAGCTCCTTCATCGGCCACAAACAGGTCGCCCGCGCCATCCACTGAGACCGAATAGGGTGTGGTGAACCCGCTTGTATACGATGTCCAGACGCCCGGATCGAGAGTCAGCAGCGGGCCTTGGCCCACGCCGGAGGCAGTTGCCGAGCCGGTGACGGAGTTGACGGTGTCCGTCACCCAGAGTTCCGCACTGCGCGTGCCTACTTTGGCGGGCGTAGTGGTGATGGTCAATGGGAACACGGAGCTATTCAGCAGGGGGGCGCATGTGCTGGAGGCCGTTACAGCGCCTGCAAATTCAGTGCTGGCCACGCCATTTTCCGTCGCAGCAAAGGTGAATGCCGGGGGGGTGCCGCAACCGCCGGCGTTATCAACAACAGTGACGTTCGTAGCCGTTGCCGCTGTTCCAACTGCGGAGGCGGGAACCGTCACATTGTTTACCAAGACGTAGCCGATGGCGTCAGAGCTGAGCGCGTTGGAATAGTAGGCCATATACACATTGCCCTTGCCGTCAAGGGTCAGTATTTTTGCGCCCTGATTCGAAATTCCGTAGACCTTGGAATTGTCAACGACGCCTGCGTTGTTAGGGAATGCAAAAACACCCACATACTCAGTGGAAAAATACACTGTCCCATTCGAATCGACGGCCACGCCAGCCAACTCATCGTCATACGCCTTTAGGTTTATGCCTGTGTCGGTTTCGGTATACAGAACAGTCGGTGAAGCGGCATAGCCAGTTCCCGAGGTATAAACCAATTCATTGAGGTTTGAGCTGAAGCTTTCGTTGTTCGAGCTGTAGTAAGCGGAATCTGTAAAGAAGACGTCGCCCCACGGATCAATGGCCAAACCTCCAGGAATCAGCTGCCCGGTTGTGGAGGGAGAGCCGGCGGTCGGTTCCTTGTAGAGCTGCACGGTGCTGCTGCCTGTCCCATAGAGGCATGCAGCGGAACATTCGAAGATTGCGTATGGTACATTGCCGCCGCCTGAATCAAAAAAGAAATCTCCCGCTGCGTCAAAGGCGATCGCTGCTACTTGAAGGTAACCCTCGGCGGCACCGCCGGACCAATTTGGCAGAGTGCAGGCTACTGTATCGTTCCCGGTGCAGGCTCCAGCGGGAGAGCTGCTGTAGGCTGCGTAGGCTCCGTTCACGTAAGGCACCTTGACGATAACCCCGCTGTATGTGTTTGGAACGTAGTAGTTATTCTGGCTGTCGACAGCCACACCGGAGTAGCTCGTACCCGACGATCCGGTAGCTAGCGTTGTTACCGCGCCGGTTTGGCCATTGACCAGGATAATTAAGCCGCCGTAGCTGGTACTCACGATGATGTCGCCATTCTGGTTCACCGCAAAACTGGAACCAGCGGGTTCCCCTCCGGCGAGCGCCCCGCCGTTTGGGAAGGTCGCCAGCCAATTGAACTGACTCACGACAATGGGTGAAAGGGGTTCAGGCAACTGCGCGGCGGCAGCCGTCGCGCCAAGGCCAAGGGCCAGTACACAAAGCAGGGCAATCCATGCTCCTGCCGTGCGCGGCCGGGATGATTCCGCAAATCGTTTCAAAATGGCTCGCATCACTTCCTCCGTTGAGTTATTCGAAATAGGGGAAACTACTTGTGCATCGTTGCTTCAGCGCGTTGTTCCAAATGAATGGTTCCTGCTGGCTTGCCGGCCATTGAGCGTTCTTTCCTTCGCCTGGGTCTTGCCATTGCCAGGGGAGGCCGATCAAGCCGCGTTCTCCAGGTTGCCGCTTATTGGCGTGTGTCGCGGCCTTCAATGCAGCTACGTGCCGGATTGTGCCGCGGGGCAACGAACTTGATCGGCTTCAAAGGCCGCGGCGGTTTGATAACAATCCCTTGCAACTGCGCAGAAAAAACTGCGAATCACCTTTTTTCGCTGATTTTCAGCGAAAAAAGAGGGGGTACCTTTAGGGCAGGGTAACGTTATCCGACTGAAATTGGATTTGTCAAGAACTCTGTAAGAAGTTTGTATGTAATGTACAAAGGCGGCAAATTCGCCTTTATACAGCGTTCGTTCCTTGCTGAATCAGCGCCAGCAGGCCGGCTTCATCCAGAACAGGGATCTTGAGTTCGCTCGCCTTCTCCAGCTTGGAGCCGGCTTCTTCCCCGGCAACCACATAGCTGGTTTTCTTGCTCACGGACCCAGCGGTCTTGCCCCCGGCGGCCTCAATTCTTGCTTTGGCCTCCTCGCGGCTCAGCGTGGGCAGCGTTCCGGTGAGAACGAAGATGAGCCCCGCCAACTGCGTGGAGCGCAGCTTTCTCTCTGCAGTCATATCCACGCCGGCGGTGCGCAGGCTCTCGACCAGCTCGCGATTGCTCGACTGGGCGAAAAACTCCAGTATCGCCTGGGAGATGCGCGGACCGACTTCTTCCACGCGCTCCAGTTCTTCAGCGGACGCGGCCATCAGCGCATCCATGGAACCGAACTCCTGCGCCAGCAACTCGGCTGTTCTCTCGCCGACAAAACGGATTCCCAGTCCCATCACGACCCGGGCGAGGCCGGCTTTCTTCGATTGGTCAATCTCCTTGAGCAGCGCTTCGACGGATTTTTCGCCAAAGCGATCCAGAGCAATAAGCTCCGCTTTCTTATCTTTCAGGGCGTAGAGTTCCGCGACGCTCTTTACCAGGCCGCGATCCAATAACTGCTGCACCACGGCCTCGCCGAGGCCTTCGATATTCATCACGGAGCGTTTACCGAAGTGCAGCAAGCTCTCGCGAAGCTTGGCGGGGCAATCGGCATTGACGCAGCGGAAATCCACCTCGCCCTCGGCGCGGACAACGGCGGCCTGGCACTCGGGACAAACAGTTGGGAAGGCAAAGGACAATGCTCCGCGGGCATGGTCGGCGTCCTCAATCACCTCGACAACTTTGGGAATCACATCGCCGCCGCGCTCGACCTTGACCCAGTCGCCGAGCTTGAGGCCGAGGCGCTCAATGAACTCGGCGTTATGCAGCGTGGCGCGGCTGACGGTAGTTCCGCCGATAAAGACCGGGGTCAGTTCAGCCACCGGCGTCAGCTTGCCGGTGCGGCCCACCTGCACGGTGATTGCGTTCGCTTGAGTGATGCCCGACTTTGCCGTGAACTTATAGGCAATTGCCCAGCGCGGGGCGCGACCGGTATAACCGAGCCGCTGTTGGGTTGCGTGGGAATCGACCTTCAGGACCACGCCGTCGATCTCGTAGCCAAGCGTTGCACGGTGGGATTCCGCCGCATCAATGAAGCGGCTCATCTCTTCTACCGAACCAACCAGTTCACGATGAGGATTGACGCGGAAACCAAGCGCGGCCAGCGCATCCAGGGTTGCCCGCTGCCCCTGCGGCCAGTACTCGCCGTCAACAAGCAAAAAGTAAGCATAAAAATCGAGCCGGCGATTGGCGACGATGCCCGGTTCCAGCGTTCGCAGAGTTCCCGCCGCCGCATTGCGGGGATTGACTGCCGGGGCAAGGCCTTCGCGCTCCCGCTCTTCATTCAGGCGCAGAAAGGCGGCTTCCGGCATAACAGCCTCGCCGCGTACTTCAAAGGTTTGCGGCAGCTCGGCTGTCTTGACCTTTTCAGAGGCGATGCTGAGGGGGATGCTGCGGATAGTGCGAATATTTGACGTGATGTCTTCGCCGGTCTGGCCATCGCCGCGCGTGATTCCCGTGGTAAGCGTTGCACCGCCATCCGCCGCAGGACCATAGCGAAGAGCAATGCTCAGCCCGTCCATCTTCAACTCGGCTGTGTACTCGACGGGCAAGAGTCCGGCCAGTTCGTGGACGCGGCGATCCCACTCGGCCAGTTCCTCAGCGGAATAGGCATTGTCGAGCGAGAGCATGGGGCGCGAATGGGCCACTTTGCGGAAACCGTCAGCGGGCTTGCCGCCCACGCGCTGCGTTGGGGAGTCGGGCGTCAGCAGTTCCGGGTGCGCGGCCTCAATCGCTTTTAGCTCATTCATCAAGGCGTCGTATGCGGCGTCGCTGATCTCTGGAGCATCGAGAACGTAGTAGAGGTGCTCGTGCCGGCGCAACTCGGCGGACAACTGCCCTGCACGCAACGCGGCGGAAGAATTCGGCAATGAGGAGTCCTCGCTCATGGGTGAATTATAGGAGGCGGCGGGACAAGATAGTATGGTGACGAGAACGCACTCCTTTACCCACCATGGAACCCGTCACACATTTTCTTACCGGAGCCTGCATTGGCCGTGCTGGGCTGAACCGCAAAACCGCGTACGCCACACTGGCGGCGGTGCTGGCCGCCGAGGCAGCGGATCTGGATGTTCTTTGGGGGCTGCGCGGGCCGGTTGAGGAGTTGAAGCACCATCGCGGCATTACACATACATTTATCGCTGTGCCAGTGGTTGCCGGAGCCGCTGTCGGCCTGATTTGGCTGCTGGATCGCTGGCTGGCGAGGCGGCGCGCCCGGAAGGCCGATGCGCTTGATCAAAAACGAAAAGCGACCACGGGGCCACAGAGCCTGACCGATGTGGCAGCACCCGCCAAGGCAATTCAACCGGTCAACTGGCTGTGGCTTTACGCAACCGCTGTCGTCGCCGCCCTCAGCCACCTGCTGCTTGACTGGACCAACAACTACGGCGTACGTCCCTTCTTCCCCTTTAATCCTCGCTGGTATGCGGGCAGCTTTGTTTTTATTGCCGAACCGGTGTTGTGGGCCTTGCTGCTGCTGGCGGTGCTCGTTCCGGCGCTTCTCGGTCTTGCCGATTCCGAGATCGGCGCAAAAAAGAAGAAGTTCCGCGGGCGCGGCTGGGCTATCTTCGCTCTCGCCGCAATGGTTGTGCTCTGGTGCTGGCGCTGGGAGGAGCACTCCGCGGCATTGGCTCTGCTGGACAAGACGCAGGTCACCGCAGCCCCCGTAAAGCGCGTGGCCCTGGAGCCGTATCCGATCAACCCCTTCCGCTGGCACGCGATCCTTGAGACGCAGGATTTTTACCAGTTCGCCAGGATCGATACCCGCACCGGCGAGATTGACAGCGACTCACAGCGAGACGTGCTTTTCAAGCCGGCATCCACCCCTGCAACGGAGGCCGCGAAAAGCACTCCGCTGGGGCAGGTCTATCTGGACTGGGGCGCCTGGGCGGTAGTGCGCGATCTCGGACCTGTTGCCGCTCCGGGGATGGCCCCACCGCAGTTGGCTGTGGGGCGGCATTGGACAACTGTCCAGTTCAGCGACCTGCGCTTTGGCTACTCGTTTTTGGGTTCCGGCACGGATGAACCGTCCTCGGCGGCAGCCTCACCCTTGTCTGGCTGGGTATATATCGTGGACGGGCACGACGACGCGGGCGAGGCGATGCACGGGCGGGAGCAAAAATAGGCCTGAAATTGTCCCTTAAATATTGCAGCTAAAGGCGCGTGCCCTTCGGGCCGACCTATAACCAGAAATTCACTTACTTACTCTCTTGACATGGTAATCATCTTGCGCTACTTTGGTCACCGGTTTCTTCGGGCCCTGCCAGCTGGAGTCTAAGTTTTCAAATGCAAAAACATATTGGGGTCCGCGCTGGCGGACCTTTTGAGACTGCATGAAAGCCTGAGCGTCCAAGCTCGTCAACAACCCCGAAACATGAACAGACTGGAGATCTTGAAAGAGATTGTCCAGTGGAGGTAGTGAAATGAGTTACACACATGATCCTTCAGGACATGTAGCCACAGCTGATGTGGCGAAGCAGCTTGCCGCAGCCACCGCTTCAGCCACCGCCTGTCTAACCCTTTACAACGGCCCGTCCATTACGTGGCAGATCAACGTCACGTTCAACCCCAACGTCTACCCGTATGTGATCCTCGGTGGAACGATCACGGGAACGATTTGCGGAACTCCCAACGGTACTGTCACCGGCGGCAGCATCGGGCCAACCCTGACAATCCAAGGGAACCTCAATGGGGGCACCAGTTGCGCAACAACTGTAACCATTGTAGGTACATATCAGGCGCCGACAGGTTATGCCGGCACATACGGCTTCAATGGGGCATCTAATTCGTTCCCGCAAACAACGCTGTTCTGCTGCGGAGCTTGCTCCTAGCGCATCTTAACGGCGAATGCGAGGTTTGGTTTCCCGCCGTTTCCACGTCTTCTTAGTTCTGCATGACATGGGACGGCATGCCGACCAAATTACAAGACGGGGGGAGTTTGTAATCCGCCCCCTACGTAGAAAGGTATTTTCCGGTTAAAGAAGCCCAGCAGAAGGAGCTGGGCTGTTTTTTGCAATCGAGTACAATCGGCGTTCCTCCGTAGTTTTGCCCGGATCAAAAGGTTTATTTGCGGGATTAACCTCTTTTAGTTGACCTGCCAGCCCCGGACCCGCAGAATGAAAGCAGTCCGGTTGGCGTGTGAGCTGTCTTCCCGTGCCGCTCCAGCCGGCAGAATTCCCAGGTTCAGAGGTCGCCATGCCCGCATATCTGCTTTTGCTTGTTGCCGTGTTGAGCCGGCTACTGCCTCACGCACCCTGGTTCAATTTCACCGCGGTGGGCGGCGTGCTGCTCTACTTTGGCGCGCGGCGTTCGTGGAGAGAGATGATTGCGCCTCTGGCCGCATTGATGACGACCGACTTCATCCTCACCGTTTATGTTTACCACTACCACTTCCAGTGGCAGGATTACCTGCCTACCTGGGGCTGGTATCTGGGCGCCATGGCGCTGGGCAGAATTCTGCTCAGCAAGCGCGTGACCGTACTGCGCGCCGCCGCCGGAGCGGTGCTTGGGCCGACTTCCTTCTTCCTGATCTCGAATTACGCGGTGTGGGTGATGAGTACGATGTATCCGCACACCCTCGCCGGGCTGGGCGTTTGCTATACAGCAGGGCTGCCCTTTTATCGTAACGACCTGATGTCCACCACTCTCGTGGTAGCCCTTGCCTTTGGCGTTCCCGCGCTCGCCCGGCAGGTGAATCAGAGCCGTCCTCAGGCCGAATTGGCACGAAAGTAGCTATCGGCGTTTCTTTGTGAGAGCGCAATAGCAGACCCCGGAACCGCTCCTCGGGCTGGTGCTCAGATCGAATACGATTTTGCGGGTGCAGCTCCGCGCCGATCTCCGCAGGCAGGCCCCGCCCAATTCGATCCGCAGCTCCGATTCAGTTCATTGCAGCAAACTACAATAGATACGAAATGGCAAAAAAACTGCGCGTAGGTATTTTGTTCGGCGGGCGCAGCGGCGAGCATGAAGTTTCTCTGCTCTCGGCTGCATCGATCTTAAAAGCGATTGATCGAGAGAAATTCGAGGTCGTCCCTATCGGCATCAACAAAGCCGGGCATTGGCTTACCGGCGGCGCGGCCCAGGGGCTGCTTGAAGGCGCAGCACCGGAACCGGCAGATGCGCCAACGCAGCCGCAGGAACTCACGCTCAGCAACAGCACTCCTCTCGGCGCCCAGGCTCTGGATATCGTTTTTCCCGTTCTTCACGGCACCTTTGGCGAGGACGGCACCATCCAGGGACTCTTTGAACTGGCCGGTATCGCGTATGTTGGCTCCGGCGTTCTCGGCTCGGCTGCCGGCATGGACAAGGACGTGATGAAGCGGCTCTTCGCCCAGGCCGGGTTGCCCATCGTCAAGCATCTTTCGCTTTTGCGGGCCGACTGGGAGAAGTCGCCGCGCAAATCCATCGCCCAGATCGAAGCCGCGCTCAAGTATCCGGTCTTCGTGAAGCCGGCCAATCTTGGTTCCTCGGTGGGAATCAGCAAGGTCCATGACCGCTCGGAACTGGGTCCGGCTCTGACCGAAGCAGCCAAATACGACCGCAAGCTGGTCATTGAGCAGGGCGTCGGCGGCAAGAAAGCCAAGGCTCGCGAACTGGAAGTCGCCGTGCTGGGCAATGACGATCCCAAGGCCAGCGTGGCCGGCGAGATCATTCCCGACAAGGAGTTTTACGACTATGAGGCCAAATATCTATCGGACGGCTCCATCCCGGTGATTCCCGCCAAACTGACAAGCAAGGAAACAAAAACAATTCAACAGATGGCCGTTGCCGCCTTTCGCGCCTGCGATCTCTCTGGCCTCGCCCGCGTAGACTTCCTGATGGAGCCGGACGGCAAGCGCCGCATCTTCCTGAATGAAGTAAACACCCTGCCAGGATTCACCCAGATCAGCATGTACCCCAAGCTTTGGCAGGCTTCTGGTCTCAGCTACAAAGACCTCATCACCCGTCTGATCGAGCTGGCCCTGGAACGCCACGCCGAGAAGAGCCGGACGACGTACAGCAGGGAAGAGTAAATGCAGGGACTAGGCATTAGGGAATAGGCACTAGGGAATAGGGAACAGGGAACAGGGAACAGAAACCTCGCTGCTGGTGTCTAACAATAGAAGAGGGAGCAAGAAAGCAGATGGGAATGACTTGTAAAGGGGTGCTGGTGCTCGTCGCGCTTTCCCCTATTCCCTAGTGCCTAGTCCCTCATTTGCCGTATCCTGAATGTAAGGAATATCTATGACCTTGCTCGATGCTCCCATCTTTAACGAAGCGCGCAGCCGGCAGCGCAAAAAAATGATCTATTCAGCGGCCGTAGTTGTCTTCGTGCTCTTTCTAGGCTGGTGGTTTGCAACCGGGATGCCAATTGCCGGACCCTGGAGCTGGAATAACTACCTGCGCGGCACTATGGCTACAAACCACTTCTTCGCCGCTGTCGAAAAGAACGACATCCCCAAGGCTTACGGAGTCTGGATGAACGATACCGACTGGCAGAAGCATCCGGCGAAAAACACCTTCTATCCCTTTGACCGCTTCCAGCAGGACTGGAGTCCGGGTGGAGACGGCAACGAGTACGGCTCGATCCATAGCCACAAGATCATCGCCAAGCGCATGTCTGGCAACGTACTCATCGTCGCCGTCCGCATCAACGATCGCAAGAGCCATGAGATGTTTCTGGCCTACGATGTGAAGGCCCACACGCTTGGATTCTCGGCGAACGAACTGTATCTTGGGCCGTAGAATCATTTTACGGGCGATGCCAGATATTGGCGCTCCCTGCCCCTCTCTTTTAGGGCAAGGCGCATACAAGCTAGCCAGCCAATGCAGCCAGAGTCTCTTCCAGGCTGGCCGCGTCTTCCACGTTCAGCGCTTTCTGCGCCGGATCGATTTGCTTGAGCAGGCCGCAGAGCACCATGCCCGGACCGACCTCGACGAAAATTTCCGTCCCGGCGCCAATCAGAGCCTTGATGCAATCCACCCAGCGCACCGCGCCGGTCACCTGACGCGTCAGCGCATCCTGTACGGCGGCGGCGGTTGTCAGCAATCCTCCGGTCACATTCGCTGCCACGGGAATCCTCGGGTCAGTTAGCGTCAGAGCGGCCAGTACCCTTGCCACTTCTTCCTGCGCCGGCTGCATCAGCGCGCAGTGGAAGGGAGCGCTGACCGGCAGCATCACCGCCCGCCGCGCGCCTTTGGCCTTTGCCAGCGCCGAGGCCCGCTCCACGGCTGCCACCTCGCCAGAGATCACCGTCTGAATGGGCGAGTTCAGATTCGCCGCCTGCACGGTCAGTCCCGTCTCCTGAGCGGCCTCGGCACAGGCTTCAGCTACCAGCGCGGCGTCGAGCGCCAACACGGCAGCCATTGCCCCCTTGCCGGCCGGAACCGCCAACTGCATCGCCCGTCCGCGAGCCTTCACTGCTCGAACCGCGTCAGCAAACGAGAGCGTTCCGGCAGCCACATGGGCCGACCATTCCCCCAGCGAATGCCCGGCAGCCAGCGCCGGTAGGATTCCCTGCTCGGCCAGCACCCGATGCACGGCCACACTGGCCGCAAGAATCGCCGGCTGAGTGTTTTCGGTGAGTCGCAGTTGCTCTTCCGGCCCCTCAAAGATCAGTTTTGAGAGCGGAAAGCCCAATGCTTCATCGGCTTCGGCAAATGTGGCTGCGGCAACGGGAAAGCGTTCGGCAAGCTCGCGGCCCATGCCAACGGCCTGCGATCCCTGCCCCGGAAAGAGAAAAGCAATCTTCTTCGACATTTCAATCAGAATTGTAGACTACTGAAGCGGATGAGGGAGGCTTTGGAATCTACCTGTGATTTATTCTCAGATTGCGCGGAAGACTCATGTATTCGCGATGCTGCCTGAGTTGGAATCAAGAGCGTGAAAAAGGAGTTGGGATGCTGGAGTTCATTTCACTGCAAGGTCCAATCGAAAAAATTAATGGGGAACTTGTCCTAATGATTCCTCTTGAGGCTGGAGGAGACGAGTTGGCCAAATGCTCAAGGGGAATATCTGAGATAGATGGGGAATTTCTCAAGATCAAAATTCCTGAGTGGCTCGCGTTACAGCTGAGAGTCCAAGAAGGGAGCACTGTTTCGGTTGACAATGAAAACGGCAAGTTCAATATTCATTCGCTTGATCCTTATCGGATTCAGTAAAAGCTCTCGGTAGACAGCGAGTTGGCTGAGTGACAGCGGGACTCAGTTCCAGCGCTTCTTGTCGTTGTGGTCTTCGTCAATCGGATGACCCTGGCCGTCCAGCCGCACGGTGCGTCCCTGGCGCTTCATATAAACCTCGAATTTGCGGGCGGCGCGGTGGCGCTTCCAGCGATAGTAGCGGTTGCGGACCCCATACCACTGCTCGCTGAATGCAAAGGTGAGGCCCCGGCGCGGGGCGATGCGGATGAAGAGGTAGCCGGCCAGCGCTCCACCTAGCTGGGCAAAGGCGTACATGCGCAAGGAGCCGAAGAAAAGCATGGCAATGGATAGCAGGCAGTAGATTATCGCGAGGTGGCGGGCTTTGATGCCAATGGTGAAGAAGAGCAGAAACTCCATCTCTCCGTAGAGAATGCCAATGGCGACCAGCAGGCCGAAGATTCCCCCGAAGCAGCCTGTCAGTCCAGCTACGGGCAGCGAATATCCAAAGATGCCGCTGCCCAGGTAGATTGCCGTGGCAGCGAGCGCAGTGCCGAGCACGGAAGATCCGTAAAGGCCGGCGACCCAGCTCCGGTTGTGCAGTTGCTCAAGGAATCCTGCCAGGAACCAGAGCGAAACCAGCTCCAACAGCGTTCCGATAATTGTGTCGGGCGGATGAATGAAGCTGTAGGTGAAGGGCTGCCACAACCATCCGTGCAGGAACTGGCCGGGTGAGTAGGCGAAGGTCGTGATCAACCATGCAGACCCGGTTGGAGACAGGAGCGAGGTCAGGAGGACGAAGTAGGCGATGAGATTGGCAAGCACCAGCCAGCGCGTAAAGCCGCGGAAGGCGGGGAAGGAGATCGGGCTGGAACTGGCTGGACTCATTGCTCTCCTCAGGGTAAATGCATGGGGTCCGAATGTCATGGGATCGCCATTCGGAACTCATGCGGCCCGCCCTTGGGTTGACGGATTGGGTCGGCGCGAGTTCCGTTACGGAACCGCCACCAGGCTGCGATGGCCGGCCGCATCTACGGAGCGCACCCCAAAGATGACGTTGTCTTTGGAGACGGGCACGGAGACCGTGATGGGGCCGGCAGCGGCCGGCTGCCGGACAAGTTGAACAAACTGCCAATCCGGCGCGGTGGTCTCGCGCCAGAGCAGTTCATAATGAACCGCCGATGCCCCTGCAGGCGGTTCCCAGCGTAGGGTGGTCCCGTTTTCCAGCTTTTCCGTCACGATGGCAACCTTGCCGGGCGCTCCCGGCGCGGCGGCCAGGGTGGCCAGGGTTGCAGCGTTGAGGCGGGCAACCTTGGCTACGTAATTGAAGTCGACGAATTCAGGCAGATCACCCAGAACGGGGTCGCCGGAGCCGCTGGGAGGCCGTACAACGTTCTGGTGCTGGTGGTTGAAGTCCTCTCGCCACTCGGTAAAGCGGACGGCTGCAAAGCCCTCGCGATTGAAGGAACTGTGATCTCCGCCGCGCAGGTAGCGGTCGGGGCGCGCCACCAGGAACGGGGCGAAATGATCGCCGGGAGCGGCGCCGGAAAAATAACTGCGGGCGACATCGGCGATGGCGCGGGCAAGCTGGCGGCTGGGCGAGTCGTTCTCCCCGCCCAGGGCGCGGATACGGCGCTCCTGCTCGGGCGTGGCTGCGGACGGAATGCCTTCAGAGAAGACGCGAACGCGGTCCTTGAGCTGGAGGGTTTCCCCCGGAGTCGTGTTGCCGCCTACGATGTCGTTGTTCAGAACGGCTTCCAGTTGCCAGCCCTCACTGCGGGCCAGCTTGGCTAAATGGGCGGAGCCGTACAGGCCCTGCTCTTCGCCTGCCACGGCCACAAAAACCAGCGTCGCCGGAAAGCGCAGTTTGGTGAGCGCCCGCGCGCATTCAAGGGAGACGGCCACTCCCGAGGCATCGTCGTTGGCGCCGGGGGCAGGGTCGCGCGCGTTGAAATTATCGGAGTTGCGCGAGTCGTAATGCCCAGTGACCAGGAACATGCGCTTGGCCTGCACGGGATCTGTCCCACGCAAGACGGCGTAGATGTTGGTAATGGTGGTAGGTTGCGGGACGCGGTCGGAGACCGGCTGGGTGAAGGTGTCGCGATGGACCTCCAGGCAGCCGCTGCAATCGTGGGAAATCTGATCGAACTCGGCGGCAATCCAGTCTGCCGCGGCAGTGATTCCCGTTTCGGGAGGCAGGGCTGTCTCCATGCTGGAAAGCGTACTGCGGTTGCCAAACGACACGAGCTTGTTGATTGTCTCTTGAATGCGCTGCGGTTGAATATTCTGGAGTGCGTGGGCAATGGCCGGGTCAGCAGCGGCTGGCGTTACCGGGGCGGCGGAGAGCGAGAAATCCGGCTGCGCCGGGCAGCGGGCTGCCGTCAAAGCCAAAATGCAGATCAGGGTCATCAAACGGAAATTCATAGGGAATCCTCCATTGTGGGGAATGCGTCTATCATCTGTGATGCGGGCCGCTTGACCTCGGGTGGGTTTCTGCCCAAGAATAGCGGAGTCGTATCGCTATAAACCGTCATCTTACAACACGAAATGCTTTTGAAAGAGAGGAGGCTGCCATGCCTAGCTGCCCTGAATGCGAGAATAACCTTGACATCGAATTGGATGAGGTCGAAGAAGGCGACGTGGTCGCCTGTGAGGAATGCGGCACCGAGTACGAGGTTGTCGGCATCGAACCGCTGGAGTTGACGCGGGTCGACGACGATCTCGATGACGACGACGACATATACGAAGAGGACGAGGAGGAAGAGTGAGGGTTTTCCGTACGCAACTGCTGGCCGGCGTAGTTTTTACCGCGCTGGCTGCAGGTTTGGTGCCCATTGTTTCTCACGACGGCCTAGCTGGCCCCACGGACGCTCAAGCGCAGAATTTTGGCATGCGAGTGGTTACAGGCCGTGTGCTGGATGCAGGCAATAGCCCGATGGCCGGCGCGACGGTCTTTCTTAAAGACCTGAAAAGCAAAAACATCCGCAGCTATTCTTCGGACAAAGACGGCCATTTCCGCTTCACCAACGTCAATATGGCCGAGGACCACGAGCTGTGGGCTGAAAAAGACGGCAAGAAAAGCCCCGTCAAGACCATCAGCTCCTGGGACACGCGCAAGGAGATGGAAGTGGATCTGATTGTGAAGTAAGGAGCGGGTTAAATTCTTGCTACTCGGCAGGTGCATCGACGCGATAAATGCACTTGCCCGTAGTACGCACGAACTTTAGCGGAATCTTGGGATTATTGATGTCCTTATTGCCGTCATCAGCCCACTTCTTGGCCCACTTGGTGAAGTAGGGTTCAATTTCAGCAGGAGTCAGAAGATAAATCTCGATCAGTTCTATTCCTTCATAGACGGCAAATATCCAATCCACTTGTCTGTATTTGCCAATGATATGTGGATTCATGTGGTGATGGGTTGAGAAACTCTGAGTTAGCCGTATATTGACAGACTTCAATTCGTATTCACGGCCGTTTAGGTCTCGCGCGTCGTTTCCCTCTCGACCGGGAAGGATTGTCAGGCCAGTGTATAGAAGGATTTGTAGAATCTTGCCTCCGTTGTCCTGAAAAATGTCGTCAATTCCATGAGATGAGGCGAGTTTTTGCAGCTTCCGGATGCAGGGAAGCAAAGCGCGAAGCTGTGTGTGATCTGGATGGGGTTTCATTCGTGCCCCCGAGCCAGCAAATCAACAACATCGACTCCCAGGACAATTGCAAGCCGTTCCATGCTATCGATGGAGATATTTTTTTCATTGCGTTCGACACTGCCAATATAGTTCCGATGTAGGCCCGCGCGCGCGGCAAGTTCCTCTTGTGAAAAGCCGTTCGCTAAACGCGCCGACCTCAGGTTGACCGCAAACCTGGCTCGCGCGGTAATCTGAGAGTTCGAGTTCTTCATCCCCTTTCATACTCAACCCGTGGTAAGCTGAAATCTACAGTCTATAGACTGTATGAGGTTAACGATGACGGCAACTCTGTGTTCCTCAAAGCCCGCATATTCGACGCAACTTGGTGCTGCATATGTCGGTGATTCTTTGCAATTGCTGTCAGAGTTGCCCGACAGATCTGTGAACTTGGTAATGACCAGCCCTCCTTTCGCGCTACAACGGGAAAAGGACTATGGTAATTTCGATCAGAGCGAGTATGTTGATTGGCTAATGCAGTTTGGGAAAATAGCCTATGACAAGTTACATGAGGATGGGAGCTTTGTTCTAGACCTCGGCGGAGCCTATCAAAAGGGTTTCCCCGTACGCAGCCTCTATCAGTTTCGCGTTCTGCTACGCTTCTGCGATGAACTGGGTTTTCATCTTGCTCAAGAGTTTTTCTGGCATAATCCTTCCAAGCTGCCCAGTCCTATCGAGTGGGTGAATAAGCGCAAGCTGCGTGCCAAGGATACGGTCAATACGCTTTGGTGGTTTTCACGCTCGAAATGGCCGAAGGCAAATGTCTCCAATGTCCTGACCGAGTATAGTCCGCGGATGAAGAAGCTGTTGGCAGACCCAGCGGCCTTCTATACACCGAAACAACGGCCTTCCGGGCACGAGATTGGCTTAGCCTTTGCAACAGATAACGGCGGAGCAATTCCTTCCAACCTTCTGCAGATTCCGAACTCTGAAAGTAATGGTATCTACTTGGGTGCATGCAAGGAGATTGGCATTCAAGGGCATCCGGCACGCTTTCCGTCCAAACTGCCGGAGTTTTTTATCCGCATGCTAACCCACCCTGGAGACTTAGTGGTGGACATTTTTGCCGGTTCCAATACCACTGGCATGGTGGCTGAGGCTGAGGGGCGACGCTGGCTTTCCTTTGAGCTAAGCCGCGAGTATGTCGCGTCTTCTGTGCTTCGCTTCGTGCCGAAAGGACTCCCGGTGGCACGAGTGAAGGCGGTGTATGCGACAGTTCTTGCCGGTGAGCATATATCTGTAGAGAATGAGCTTGGCTATCAGCCTCAACTGCTTGCTATGTAAAGCAAGATTGTTAATCCAAACTTGCTTTACATAGCAAGCGGGCCTCATCCGTCCAGCTTCTTCGCCACCAGCTCGTTCAATAACGCCGGGTTCGCCTGCCCCTTGGATGCCCGCATCACTTGGCCGACAAAGAACGCCGCCACGGTCTTCTTGCCCCCGCGATACTGCTCCACCTGCTTGGGGTTGGCGGCAATCACCTCATCGATCAACGCTTCAATCGCCGCAGTGTCGGTAATCTGCTGCGGCTTCTCTCGCTCGTAGACGGCAGGGAAGTCCTCCTGCTTTTCAAAGCAGGTATCAAAAAGCTGCTTGAGCTGCTTGGAGCTGATCTTGTTCTCATCCAGCAGATCGGCAGCCAGCACCACGCCGGCCATTGAGACCGGCGATTGCGCCTGCTCAAGCCCCAGCGCCTTCAGCCGCCCGCCCAGCTCGCTCAGCAGTACATTGGCCACGCGGCGCGGGTTGCGCGCGGTTTTGGCCGCTGCTTCAAAACGGTCGGCAAACTCGCGCTCGGCGGTCAGCGTAAAGGCGTCCTGTGAGGTCAGCTCGTACTCGGCAATCATCCGCGCACGACGTGCCTCCGGCAGCTCGGGGAGCTCCGCTCTTCTTGATTCAAGAAATGCGGAGGTAACAATCAAAGGCGGCAAATCCGGCTCCGGGAAATACCGGTAATCGTGCGCCTGCTCCTTTGAGCGCATTGAGTAGGTCCGTCCCTCGGCGGCGTTCCACAGCCGGCTCTCCTGAATCACCCGCCCGCCCGATTCAATCACTTCGATCTGCCGCTCAATCTCGTATTCCAGCGCCGCGCGCACATAGCGGAAGCTGTTCACATTCTTCACTTCGGCCTTGGTCCCAAATTTCTCCTGGCCACGCGGGCGAACGCTTACATTGGCATCGCAACGCAGCGAACCCTCCTCCATATTGCAGTCGGAGACCCCTGCATACAACAGAATCTCCTTCAACCGGGTCAGGTATTCGTAGGCCTCGTCCGGGGTGCGGAGATCCGGCTCGCTGACAATCTCCGCCAGCGGAGTGCCGCAGCGGTTCAGATCGAGGTACGTCCGCGTCGCGGAGTCAGAAAAGCCGTCGTGCAGGCTCTTGCCCGCATCCTCTTCCATGTGCAGGCGGGTAATGCCGATGCGCTTCAGCGAGCCGTCGGCAGTGGGTACGTCAATCCAGCCATGCTCGGCCAGCGGCTTGTCGAATTGCGAGATTTGGTAGCCCTTGGGCAGGTCGGGATAGAAATAATTCTTCCGCGCAAAGATCGAGCGCTCGCGTACCTGGCAATTCAGCGCCAGCGAGGCCAGCGTGGCAAACTCAACCGCCTTGGCGTTCAGCACCGGTAAAGCTCCCGGCAGCCCCAGGCAGACAGGGCAAACATTGGTATTCGGAGCCGAGCCGAATTGATTGGTGCAACTGCAAAAAGCCTTGGTAGCGGTCAGCAGTTGCACATGGA
>Ga0181519_10001666_pt1 | contig 19522 bp, 18 predicted proteins | sample PEATcosm2014_Bin_26_FD_121102 | JGI IMG/M metagenome (GOLD analysis project Ga0181519, IMG submission 121102) | Peatland microbial communities from MTU Mesocosm Facility, Houghton, MI, USA - PEATcosm2014_Bin02_10_metaG | ecosystem: Environmental > Terrestrial > Soil > Wetlands > Peat | place...
CGCTGCTGTCAGGCCCTCGACATAGGCTGCCAGTCGTGATTCGCTGCTCCGCGTATCCGATGAAAGACCCACACCCCGCCTCCACGAGTGAGAATCTCCATCCGTACACACACCTTGTCAAATCGTACAAGAACTTTATGACACAGTAAGATTAGCAGGCTGCTGAAATTCGTGGCGGCGCGGTAGCTGTCGTGTTTCCCTGTTGGTGGTCCGTGATGAGGCGGGGATGCGCGGGAACGACGGAGCGGCTGCTGCGGGGGCTGCTGTTGCAGGCGTTCTACACGATCCGCGCGGCTCACACTTTGTGCGCGGTGCGGCTTGACGCGGCCACCCCTTGTGGCGGAACAATCATAAAGTAGTCCTGATGACGTCGGGAGGGAACATGACGCGAACGAAAATCCTCATCGACTGTGACCCCGGTCACGACGATGCGGTCGCGATCCTCTACGCGGCGAAGCACCTGGATCTGGTCGGCGTGACCACCTGCCACGGCAACAACACGATCGGCAACGTCACCCGCAACGCGCTGTCCGTGTTGACCCTGGGCGGGATCGACGTGCCGCTGGCGCAGGGCTGCGCCGACCCGTTGATCGGGCGCAAGGCGCTGGTATCCAACGCGCACGGCCGAACCGGGCTGGAAGGCAGCGACCTGCCCGCGCCGGACCGCGCCCCGGTGGCGGCCCATGCCGTGGACTTCCTGATCGACATGGCGCGCACCCACAAGGGCGAGCTGGTGCTGGCGGTGATCGGACCCGCCACCAACGTGGCGCTCGCGATCAAGAAGGAACCCCGCTTCGCCTCCTGGCTGCGCGAGATCAGCGTCATGGGCGGCTCGACCGGGCTCGGCAACATTACGCCGGTGGCCGAGTACAACGTTTGGTGCGATCCGGAGGCGGCCAGCGAGATGTTCGGCTGCGGCGCGCCGATCCGGATGGCGGGCTACAACGTCACTTCCATCACCGGCACCAACGAGGCCGACATCGCGCGCCTGCTGGCGGGCGGCAAGGTGGCGCGCCACATCGGCGAACTGCTCGAATTCTATCTGCACCGCCAGCGCGACCGGCTGGGCTTCGATATCGCCCCAATGCACGACGTCTGTGCCGTCGTGCCCTATGTGCAGGAGGAGCTGATCGACTACCGGCGCTGCCATGTCGGGGTGGAGCTGAACGGCCGGCGGACCCGCGGCATGACGGTGTGCGACCTGCGCACGCTGACCCCGGAGGGGCGGGCCGAGCGGGGCGTCGGCGAGGCCAACGCGCGGGTGGCGCTACGCATCGAATCGCGGGGGCTGATCGAGCACGTGATGGCGACCCTGCTGGAATATCCGTGAGGCCGCTGCCAGCTAACCGTCCGCCAGGGCGTGCAGCGCGTTCAACAGGGGTTCGCTCGACACGGTGATGAGGCCGGTGAACGGGTCGTCGAACTCGGTCAGCAGGAAGACCGCGCACGCCGTGGCCGCGGCACCGAGGAGCAGGGCGCCGATCACCAGCGCATTGCGCGGCGCGAACAGGCCGAGCCCGGCGAAGATCAGCGTCAACCAGAATATCAGCACGCCGAGTTGCCAGCCCGACACCGAAGTGCCGGTGTTTTCCTCCATGGTCCAGCGCGTCTGGATAATGGCGTGCAGCACCGCCTGGGCCTGGGTGATGTTCCACGGCACCGGCGGCCCGGTGCCGAGACGTTCGAGCGACGCCTCCAGCGCATCCTGCAGGTCGTCGACGTTGTCGGAATTGCCGCTGAACGGCGCTTTCATCTCGGGGAAGGTGTCGCGCACCAATGCGGCCGTGTAGCGGCACAGCAGTTGCCGGGCCTCGTTCGCCGGCGGACCGGCGCGGTGCAGCGTGCGGTCCAGTTCCTCGATCTGCGCGCCGAGCCGCCTGACGTCCCGATCGGCGGCATCGAACGTCGATTTCAGCGAGACGATGCTCATGCCGAGCATCAACGCCGCCAGCACGGCAACCAGGCTGATCACGCGGCGGACGACGTCGCGCGCCTCGCCCGAGCGCAGCATGGCCGGCGCGCGGAGCCGCGCCGCCATGCCGCATCCGGCCGATACGGCGAGCGCACAGAACACGGCCAGGCTGATGACGGTGCCGGTCACGGGCTGCGGCCCCGGCCCCGCGCCATCGCGCTGCGCCTCATTCTCCCGACAGCTCCCGCCGGCGCCGGTCGAGTTCCTCAGAGTAGCGGCGGAGCGCGTATTGTTCGGTCAGCAGGCCGAGAACCCGGCGGGTCTGCGGGCTGTCCACCACCGCCAGCGCGTCCGATTCCGCCTGTTCGAACATCACCACCGCGTCCTTGATGGTCATCTGCGGCAGCAGCACGTCGCTCTGGTGGTGCAGCAGGTCGGCCAGCGTGCCGCCGGCCGGGGCGTCGATCGCGTGGGCCTCGGACAACAGCACGATGCCGGCGTAGCGGTTGGCGTCGTCCACCACCACCACGCGGGTGGTGGCGCCGAGCGGGAAGTCGCGGCGGAAGGCGGTCAGCGGGGTGTCGGCGCGCACGGTGCGTACCTCCCGCCGCATCATCCGGCCCACCGTGAGGTTGCGCATCCAGCCGATATCGACGGCGCTGCGGATCGCCTCGCCGCGCAGGTGGAAACGCCAGGTGGCGAAGGAGTAGCCGAAGGTGCGGCGAACCGTGACGGCGGAGACCACCGAGGCGGCCACCACGGCGACCGTCATCGGCAGGCTGCCCGTGCTCTCCAGGGCGAGGAAGGCCATCGTCAGCGGCCCGCCGACCACCGCCACGGCCAGGCCGCTCATACCGACGATGGCGAACACCACCGGCGGCACCGCAGTGCTGACGGTGACCATGGCCAGGCAGGCGGCGAACAGCTTGCCGAGCAGGGCGCCGAGGAACAGCGAGGCGAAGAACAGCCCGCCGCGGAACCCGGCCCCGATCGACACCGCCGAGGCAATCGCCTTGAGCAGGATCAGCATGGCGATGTACGGCAGCGAATAGGGCGCGTCGAGCCCGACGGCCAGGGCGGCGTGGCCGGACGACAGCACCTGCGGGGTGATCAGCGCCAGCAGCCCGACGACGATCCCCCCGATCGCCGGCCGTGCCCAGGCCGGCACGCCGCTGCGGCGGAACGCCTCCTCGGTCAGGGTGACGCCGCGCATGATGGCGATGCCGCCGAGGGCGCAGATCATCCCCAGCGCCAGGATGGGCACGTAAGCCGTCGGATCGATCGCCGTGGGCACGCGGATGTCGAAGCCGTATTCGTCCGGGATCAGCAGGCGCACAACCGAAACGGCGGTGATCGCGGAGACCACCACGGGCGCCATGGTGGCGAGCGAATAAGTGCCGATGACAAGCTCGAACGCGTAAAAGGCCCCGGTCAGCGGCGCGTTGAACCCGGCCGCGATGGCGCCCGCCGCACCGCAGCCCACCAACACCCTGAGGTCGGCGCGGCGCACCCGGAAGCTCCGCCCGACGCGTGAGGCGATGGCGGAGCCGATCTGGGCGTAACCCGCCTCCAGCCCGACCGATGCGCCGCTGCCGTTCGATAGCATGGTCTGGCCGACCAGGATGAGGCTGTCGTTGAGCGACATCCGCCCGCCGTAGAGCGCGTTCGCCTCGATCGGATCGACCGGCCGCCGCGGCCACCACCGGGCGAGCGCCAGCCCGGTGAGACCCATCAGCGCGCCGCCGACGGTCGGCACGACCACCGCCCGCCAGGCGGCGATGTCGACCTGGCCCGACAGCCGCTCATAGGGGCCGAGGACGAACAGGATGCGGTGCATCGCCAGCGTGATCTGGGTCATGGCGGTGACGCACAACCCGGCGGCCAGGCCGAGCACGGCGGCCAGCATGACCAGCCAGACCTCGTCGGCGCGCACCAGGGCGCGCAGCGTTTGCGGGACGTGCAGGACCCAGTCGTTGATCCGGCGGTGGTGGCGGCCGATGGTGGGCAGGCTGACGCTCGGCAGGTGGAGCCCGGAATGCGGACGCGGCTCCCCCGCCCCCGCGTCGCGGAAGTGGTTGAAAAAGCGCCGCCCCGGAAAACTCCCCATTCGAATCGGCCCGGTGCTTGCCGCCGTTAACGATGCGGACCCCATCCGGCCGCAATCACGCAAGGCGTCATGCCTGCTTAGATGGGCCGGATGGGCCGCTCAGATCAACAAGTTCGACCGGTTTTCTGTCTTGAATTTGCGTAACGAAATGGTGACGTTGCGCTTTTGTCATGCCGGGGTAGTCAAACCGCGGTCCTGGCGGGTCGCTTCGAGGTCGTCGGCCACGAAGGCGCGGACCAGTTCGACCAGCGGTTCGTGCGCCGAGAAACCCAGCGAACGCGCGCGCAACTGCTCGAAGGTGGCCGGCCAGCCCGCCACGATCCGCTCGATATCCGGATCGTAGGTGCGGCGCACCAGCGCAGAGGCGCCCGGGCGCACCGCGTCCAGTGCGTTCAGGATGGCGGCCACGGTCACGCTCAGGCCCGGCGGGTTGATGCCCCGGTCTACGCCCATCGCGCCGGTCGGCATGCTCGCCGCGTGCAGCAACCAATCCACCGCCCGGCGCGGGCTGGCGATCCAGACCACGAAGTCGGGCGGCACCGGCAGGTCGGTGGCCAGGCCGAGCAGGGGCTCGCGCACGATGCCCGAGAAGAAGCCGCTGGCCGCCTTGTTGGGCCGGCCCGGCCGGACGACGACGGTGGGCAGGCGGATGTTGACGGCATCGAGGAACCCGCGCCGCGAGGCGTCCGCCAGGAGCAACTCGGCCGCCGCCTTCTGCGAGCCGTAGCTGTTGGCCGGCACCTGGCGGGCATCGTCGGCGAGCTTGGCGGCCTGGCCGCCGCTGAAGCTGGCCACGCTGCTGGTGAACACCACGCGCGGCGGGATCGCCAGGCGCCGGCAGCGATCGATGACGGCCTCGGCGCCGTGCAGGTTCACCCGCCGGCCGAGTTCGTAATCGGCTTCGGCGGCGGCGCTGACCACGGCGGCGAGGTGGAACACCACGTCGGTGCCGTCCGGGATCGCCGCGTTGGGCAGTTCGGCGATATCGCCGCCGACGCAGTTCACCGGGAACCGGACGGCGGGCGGGCTCGGCGGGACGATGTCGAACAGCGTCATCGCCGTTATGGCGCGCCCGCCCAACTGGCCGTCGGTGGCCAGTCGCGCCGCCACCTTGCGTCCAAGAAACCCGGCGCCGCCGAGGATGCTGATGTGCATGGCTTCTTCCTGCCCGTTGTTGGTCTCGTCGCGACAAGAGGCGCACGGGTGGCGCGAGAGTTCAAGTGAAGGAAGGCGATCTTGCCTCACCGGATGGCGCCGCCTAGCCTCCGCGCCCGCATTGGAGCGGACGGCCGCGTGAACATCCTGTCGATCCAGTCCTGGGTGGCCTACGGCCATGTCGGCAACGCCGCCGCGATGTTTCCGCTGCAACGGCTGGGCGTCGAGGTCTGGGCGGTCAACACGGTGCAGTTCTCCAACCACACGGGCTATGGGGCCTGGACGGGTCAGGTGTTCACCGGCGCGGAGATCGCCGCCGTCATCGACGGCGTCGCGGCGCGCGGGGCGCTGCCGCGCTGCGACGGCGTGCTGTCCGGCTACATGGGCGACGTGGGCATCGGTAAGGCTATCCTGGACGCGGTGGCGCGGGTGCGGGCGGTGGCCCCCGCCGCGGTCTATTGCTGCGACCCGGTGATCGGCGACGAAGCGGACGGCGTCTACGTCCGCCCCGGCATCACCGACTTCATGCGTGACCACGCACTGCCCGCCGCCGACCTCGCCACCCCCAACCTGTTCGAGTTGGAGCACCTGACCGGGCGGGCCGCGCGCACGCTGGATGGCGTCAGGCAGGCGGTGACGCGGTTGCAGGCCACCATGCGGCCGGACGGCCTGCGCAGCGTGCTGGTCACCAGCCTGCGCACCGACGCCACGCCGGACGACGCGATCGACATGCTGGTGGGCGAGGGCGGGGCGTTTTACCTGCTGCGCACGCCGTTGCTGGCGCTCACCGTCAACGGCGCCGGCGACGCGCTGGCGGCGCTGTATCTGTATCACCGGCTGGCCGCCGGCAACGCCGCCGCGGCCCTGTCGCTGGCCGGCTCGTCGATCCATGGCGTGCTGGCGCACACGGCGGCGCAAGCGTCGCGGGAAATCCTGCTGGTGGCGGCGCAGGACGAGTTCGTGCGGCCGACGGTGTGCTACCAGGCCATGGCGATCTGAGGCGGCGTCCCGATATACTGGCTGACGGACCAGGCAACGGGGGAGCCAGCCGATGAAAGCCCTGATGTTCGACCGCTTCGGCGATCCCGGGGTGCTGCGGATCGCCACCGTGCCGGACCCGCACGCCGACGATGCGAACGCCGTCGTCGCCGTCCGGGCCGCGTCGATCAACCCGTCCGATGTGGCCAACGTGGCCGGCCGGTTTCACCGCACGGTGCTGCCCCGCGTCCCGGGCCGGGACTACGCCGGGAACGTCGTCGAGGGACCGGCCGGGTGGATCGGCGCCGAGGTATGGGGAACCGGCGACGGCGGCATCGGCCGCGACGGCAGCCATGCCGGGTTCATCGCCGTGCCGGTGGCGAGCCTGCGCCGCAAGCCCGGCACGCTGACGCACGCCCAGGCCGCCTCGATCGGCGTCACCTTCGCCGCCGCCTGGCTGGGGGTAGTGGAATACGCGGACCTGCGCGCCGGCGAGACGCTGGTGGTGATCGGCATCGGCGGCGTCGGCGGGGCGGGGGTGGAGATCGGGCGGTGGAAGGGGGCGCGGGTTATCGGGCTCGACCGGCATCCCCCGCATCCGGAGTCTCCCGCCGCGCGCATGGCCGACCGGATCGTGACCCTCCAGGGGTCGGAAGCGGCCGCGGCCATCCGTGAACTGACGGATGGCCGGGGCGCCGACGTGGTGCTGAACACGGTCGGCGGGGCGACCTTCGAGCCGTCGCTGGCCATGCTGGCCCCGCGCGGGCGGCTCGCCGTGCTGGCCTCGCCGGGCGAGCGCCGCCCGAGCTTTGACCTGGTGGATTTCTATCACAACGAAAGCCAGCTGTTCGGCGTCGATACGCTCAGGCGCGACATGACCGCCTCGGCGGGCCTGCTGGAGGCCCTGACGCCCGGCTTCGAGGACGGTACCTTCGCCCCGCCGGTGATCGACCGCGAGGTGCCGCTCGAACAGGCGGTGAATGCCTATCGCGCGGTCGCGGCGGGCGCGCGGGGGCGCATCGTCCTCGTCCCCGGCCAAGGCTAGCGGGCGGGGCATCCGGGGGAATCGCGCGTTGCCTTGCTGCTGCCCTGTTTGCCGCGCGAGGATGCTGGGATAATCGGGAGATCCCATGGCCCGCGCATGCCCATCCTGAGGCTCTACGCCCGCGCGCTTTCCGGCCTCGCCCGCAACCGGTGGCTGGCGGCCATGCTGCTGCTCGCCAATCTCGCCGTGGCGGGCTTTCAGTTCGCCGACCCGGTGCTGTTCGGCCGGGTCATCCAGTTGCTCTCGGACTCCGACAAGCTCGGCCCCGCGCAGCTATGGCGCCGGGCCGCGGTGCTGCTCGGGATATGGGCCACGGTCGGCGTGGCGGGCATCGCCGCCAACATCGTCGCCGCGCTGCAGGCCGAGCGGTTGGCCCACCGCAACCGGCTGGGTGCGATGCGCCGGTTCTACGAGCACGTGCTCAGCCTGCCGCTCGCCTTTCACGGCGAGGCGCATTCGGGCCGGATGGTGAAGATCATGCTGTCCGGGGCCGATGCCATCTTCTGGCTGTGGCTGACCTTCTTCCGCGAACAATTCGCCACCCTGCTCGGCGTGCTGGTGCTGCTGCCGCTGACGCTGTTCCTCAACTGGCGCCTGGCGATCGCCCTGGTGGTGCTGGTGGTACTGTTCTGCGTCATGACCGGGCTGGTCATCCGCCGGACCGAGGCCGGCCAGTTGCGCGCCCAGCGCTACCAGATCCAGCTTGCCAGCACCGCCCAGGACGCGCTGGCCAATGTCATGCTGTTGCAGTCCTTCACCCGGCTCGCCGCCGAGACCCGTCTGTTCGGCGACATCATGCGCCAGGTCATCGCGCATCAGTTCCCGGTGCTGAACTGGTGGGCGGTGTTCAACGTGATGAACCGCGGCTTCAGCACCATGGCGATCATCGCCATCGTCGTGCTCGGCACCGTGCTGCATACGCGCGGCCAGGCCAGCGTCGGCGAGATCGTCACTTTCATGGGGTTCGCCTCGCTGCTGATCGGCCGGCTCGACGGCGCCCTGAGCTGGACCTCGCGACTGTTCTTCGAGGTGCCGAACCTGCGCGAGTACTTCGCGATCATGGACACGAAAACCTCGGTGCCCGAGAAACCCGATGCGCGCGCGCTCGCCCCGGCGGCGGACGGCACCGTCGGCACGGTCGACTTCGACGATGTTTCCTTCGCCTATCCGGGCGGTCCGCCGATCCTCGCCGGCGTTTCCTTCACTGCGCGGCCCGGCATGGCGGTGGCGCTGGTCGGGCAGACCGGGGCCGGCAAGTCCACCGCCATGAACCTGCTGCAACGCCTGTGGGACCCGACCGGCGGCCGGGTGCTGATCGACGGTCAGGATTTGCGCGACGTCACGCTGGAAAGCCTGCGCCGGTCGGTCGGCGTGGTGTTTCAGGAGAGCATGCTGCTGAACCGCTCGATCCGCGACAACCTGCTGATCGGCAAGCCCGACGCGACGTCGGCGGAGATGGAACGGGCCTGCCGGATGGCGGATGCGCACGAGTTCATCGTCCGCCAGGCCCATGGCTACGACACCATGGTGGGCGAGCGCGGCGCCACCCTGTCGGGCGGCCAGCGTCAGCGGCTGGCGATCGCACGGGCGCTGCTGAAGGACCCGCCCATCCTGATTCTCGACGAGGCCACCAGCGCGCTGGATGCCGCCACCGAGGCGCGGGTCGGCCGGGCGCTGGCGACGCTGATGGCCGGCCGCACCACCTTCATCATCGCCCATCGCCTTTCCACCGTGCGCGACGCCGACGAGATTCTGGTATTCGACGGCGGCCACATCGTCGAGCGCGGCGATTTCGACGCCTTGCTAGCCCGGCACGGCCGTTTCGCCGCCCTGGTGGAGACGCAGCTTGCCGCCGCCCCGATCTCACAGGCCGCGGAATAATCGATCACAATGCTGAGCTTTGCATTTCAGCCCTGGTTATGGGCAACATGGCCGCAATTGGCCGGGCACGCCCTGGGGGGTTCGATGTCCGGTCGCGCCGGCGGGAAACGTCAGACGCTCATGGTGTAACCCGTCGCACTCCTGGAAGGACCAGAGTCATGACGGTTGCCGCGATCCTGAAGCACAAAGGTTCCGAAGTCGCCTCCGCCCGGCCCGAGGACACGATCGAGACGGTGGTGCGGGTGTTGACCGAGCGGAGCATCGGCGCGGTGGTGGTGCTCGACCCCTCCGGTCGGCCGCTCGGCATCCTCAGCGAGCGGGACATCGTCCACGCGCTGGCCGCCAGGGGGGCGGCCACGCTGGCGATGACGGCGGGCGAATTGATGACGCGCGCGCTGAAGACCGCGACGCCGAACACCACGGTGGGCGAGGCGATGGGCATGATGACCTTCGGGCGGTTCCGCCACCTGCCGGTGATCGACAACGGCGCGTTGGTCGGCCTGGTCAGCATCGGCGACGTGGTGCGCGCGAAGATCCTGCAGCAGGAGGCCGAGGTGGATGGGCTGCGCGCCTATGTTTCCGGCGCGGCCTATGTTTCCGGGGCGGATTGAAGTGGCCTCGCGTCAGTAGGTTTTGGCGGCCTGGTGCTCGTCGGCGTTGCTCCATGGCGGCTCGCCCAGGTCGACGGTGCTCGGCTTGGTGGTGGCTCCGGTGAGGGCGCCGGCGCCGCCGCCGATGACGGCGCCCACCACCACGCCGACGGGTCCGCCAAGTATGCCGATACCGGCGCCGGTCGCCGCGCCCGCAGCGGCGCCGCCCTCGGTGCGATCGTTCGGGTTGGTGCCGCAGGCCGCGAGCGCCACCAGCCCGGCCAGCCCGATCAGCCGCATCATCCTCGTCATTGCCGTTTCCTCTGCCGGTGTTGCAGGCATCGCGACGCCGAAGGGGCGCCAGTCCGCCCGGGTTGCAGGGGCCGACTCGAGCGGCTGACGCGCCACGGTATGAATGCTACGCTGCCGTGGTCGCGGGAGGGAAGATGAATGGATCGCCCGCCCGGCGCGCCCGTGGCCACGATGAAGCCGCGGGTTTCACACGAGAGGGATACCATCCGCATGCCGTCACCAATCCCGCTTCGCCGCCCGGCCTGGGTCGAGGAGTTCGCCGGCTTCATCGTCAAGGGCAACGTGATCGACCTCGCGGTCGGCATCATCATCGGCGCCGCCTTCACGACGGTTGTCGGCAGTCTAGTCAAGGACCTGTTCAACCCGCTGTTCGGCCTGCTGATCGGCGGCATCGATTTCAGCAACATGTTCATCACCCTGAAGGGGCCATCGCTGCCGACGCTGGACGCCGCCAAGGCGGCCGGGGCGGTCACATTGAATCTCGGGGTATTTCTCAACGCCGTCATCCAGTTCCTGATCGTCGGTTTCGCGGTGTTCTGGCTGGTGAAAGTGTTGAGCCGCCTGAACGTGGCCGGCCGCACCGCCGGCCCGACCAAGAGCGAGGCTTTGCTGGCGGAAATCCGCGACCTGCTGCGCGAGCGGGGAGCGGGTCCGGGGACGGCGGCATAAGGGGAGTGGGCGTCGTTTGCTGAACTCCGCATGACCGACGCCCCCGACCCGCCGCGCCACGCGCTCACTCGAGACTTCCTGCTGGACGCGGGGTTCGCCGACATGATCCGCCGTGCCCTGCCGGGCGTCGTGCTGCTGACCGATGCCGAACGCGCCGCCTCAGTCCGCGCCATTCTCGACGCCCGCCCCGAGCACGGCGACGGGCTGTGGCTGTTTTCCTACGGCTCGCTGATCTGGAACCCCACTTTCCACTACCGAACGCGGCGGGCCGCCCGTATCGCGGGCTGGCATCGGGCGTTCTGCCTGGCTGCGCGCGGCGGGCGTGGCACGCCGGACAACCCGGCCATGCTGCTCGGCCTGATGCCGGGCGGGACCTGCACCGGCGCCGCCTTCCGCATCGACGAGGCGGTGGTGGAACAGGAGCTCGATATCGTCTGGCGCCGCGAAATGGTCAGCGCCGCCTATATCCCGCGCTGGGTGGACATGACGGACGGCGAGACGGCCATCGCCTTCACCATCAACCCGGACGCCCCCACCTACGTCGGCGATCTGCCGGAAGCGGAGGTCGTGCGGCGCATTGCCACCGCCCGCGGACCGATCGGGACCGCCGCCGAATACCTGTTCAACACCCGCGACGGGCTGCACAGCCTCGGTATCGCCGATCCCTTCATCGACGAGCTGGCGCGCAAGGTCGAAGCCGCCGTAGTCGCCGCCGGCTAGACCTCCACCCGGCCCCGCATGACGTCGACGCAACTGCCGGCGACGGTGGCCTCTACCGGGCCTTCCGGGGTCTTGCGGGCGGTCGCCAGCAGGCGGCTCGGGCGGCCCATCTCCTCGCCCTGGGCGATGTCATAGGCCAGCTCGACATTGTCGCCGGGGGCCAGCGAGGTCAGCAGCGCCGCCAGCGTGGCATTGGCGCTGCCGGTCGCCGGGTCTTCCATGACGCCGGCGAACGGGGCGAACATGCGGCTGCGCAGCCGGGTCGCCTCGCCCTCCACGCGGGCATAGAGGTGCAGGTTGAAGCGGCCGGACAACTCCCCGATGGCCTGCTCGGCACGGCGGAAAGCGGCCAGATCCGGCGTCGCCCGCGCCAGCGCGGCGGGGCTTGCCACCTCGGCGATGACGAAGGGAGTGCCGACCGAGGCCACCAGGGGCTCGTGCGCCGTGGTGACGATGTCGCCGGGCTTCAGTGAGGCGCACGCGGCGACCATATCGGTCGGCACGGCGACGCCGAGCGACAGCGCCTGCGGGGCGGAGATGCGCGCGCCCTCGGGGCGGCCGTCGGCACCCCGGAGGATGTGCACGCGCACCAGGCCGGCGTCCTCCTCGAAGGTGAGGTGCTCCGGGGTTCTGGCGGCGCGGCAGGCCAGCACGTAGCCGGTGCCGACGTTGGGGTGGCCGGCGAACGGCATCTCGGTGGCCGGGGTGAAGATACGCACGCGCGCGGTGTGGCGAGGGTCCGCCGGCGGCAGCACGAAGGTGGTCTCGGAGTAATTGAACTCCCGCGCCAGCACCTGCATCTGCGCGTCGGTCAGGCCGGCGGCGTCGGGCAGGACGGCCAGCGGATTGCCACCGAAACGGCGATCGGTGAACACGTTGACCGTGACGAACTCATAGGAGGGCATGGCGCTTTCCTTCCGGTCTGGGTCAGGTCGCGCGCCAGGAGCCATTCTCCGGCTCGGCGCGTCCCTCGGCGTGCAGCTTCAGCAGGTGGGCCAGCACGGTGCGCTCGGCGGCGGCGCGCAGGCGCCGGTCGAGGCTGGGATAAAGGATATCGACCAGGGCGACCAGGGTGCGCGGCCCAGTTGCGATGGCCGCCAGCACCGTGGCCTCACGTTGCTCGCGGTGCGCCAGCAGGTCTTGCAGATAGCGGCGCGGGTTGGCCAGTGGCGGGCCGTGGCCGGGCAGCAGCAGGCGGTCGTCGCGGCCGAGCAGCCGGCGCAGCGAGGTAAAATACGCGGCCATGTCGCCGGCAGGGGGACCGACCACGCTGGTCGACCAGGTCATGACGTGGTCGGCGGTGAAGATGATGCCGTCGGCGCGGGCGAAGCAGAGATGGTCGGCGGCGTGGCCGGGCGTGTGCAACGCGGTCCAGCCGGCCACCGTGTCGCCGTCATCGAGCGCGAAGTCGGGGGTGAAGCCGGGGTCCTGACTGCGGCGAAACCCGTAGGCCAGCGCGCCGGTGGCGGCGCGGAGCGCGGGCAGGGCGCCCAGGTGGTCGCGATGGCTGTGGCTGAGCAGGAGCCGCGCGATGCGCCCGCCGGTGGCGCGCAGAATGGCCTGCACGTGCACCGCGTCGTCCGGGCCGGGATCGAGCACGCTGGCGCCGTCCGCGTCCTCGATCAGGTACGTGTTGGTGCCGTGATAGGTCATCGGACCCGGATTGGCGGCCACAATGCGGGAAATGCCGGGGGCAACCGGTGTCGCCATGTCGCGCACGGGCTCGGGCTCGGTCAGGAAGGCCATGCTCGCTCTCCCCCTCTGCCGTTCCTTCGATGCACCATCAGGGTCGCTGCTGCAACTGCAACTCTTCCCGTTTGCGGACCTGTTCGCGGTGGAAATTGTAGAGGCCCGCGGCGATCACGATGACCGCGCCGAGCAGCGCGTCGCGCGTGGGCAGTTCGGCGAACACCAGCCAGCCCAGTCCGCTGCCCCACAGCAGGGTGGTGTACTCGTACGGCGCCAGCGCTCCCACCGGGGCGAGGGCAAAGGCGCGCGACTGCAACCAGTGCCCCATGCCGTTGCCCAGGCCGACCAGCGCCAGCGCCGCCAGCGCCGCGACGGGCAACCCCGGGATGGGCAGGAACACCCACAACAGCAGCCCCGCCGGCAGGTGGGCGGCCATCAGCCAGAACGACAGGCACTCCGGCGTCTCGGTGGTGGCCAGCAGGCGGATGAGGATGCGTGAGGCGGCCAGAGGGGCGATGCCGGCGACCATCACCAGCGCCGCCGGGCTCCACAGCGCGCCGCCCGGCCGCAGCATCAACAGCACGCCGGCGAAACCGAGTGTGGTGGAGGCGGCGCGGCGCCAACGAATGCGCTCGCCCAGCAGCGGCACGGCGAGCAGCGTCATCACCAGCGGCGTGCAGAAGCCGATGGCGTAGCTGTCGGCCAGCGTCATGCCCATCTGCCACGCCACGTACCAGGTCAGCGAGGCCAACGTGTGCACCAGGCTGCGCAGCGCCACCATGCGCCAGCGCACGGGCCGCAGGCGCCGCCAGCCGGTCACCGCCCCGGGGGCGGCCGGCAGGCAGGCCAGCAGCGCCACCGTGGGCAGGCCGAACACCGCCCGGCCGATCATGACGCCGGCCAGCCCGACCGCCGGCAGCGCCCATTTGATCGCGGTATCGCCCACCGTCATCAGCAGGTAGGCGACGCAGACCACGGCGATGCCGTCGACCGTATCGACGCCGGTATCGCTCAGCACGCGCCGGATCGGCAGGGGCATCCTCAGTTCGCCCGCGTGAACAGGCGGAACCGGCCCCACTCGGCGACCGGTCGGTAGTGCGACCAGGTCTCGGCGAACAGCGGGTTGCGGGAGAAATAGGTGATGTAGTCGAAGGTCACGTCGTTGCAGTCCGGGATGCCGGGGTAGCGGTCGACGATGACGGCGGCGGGGGGCGCGCGGGCGAAGTCCTCGGCAACGGCGCGGAAGAAGAAGGCCTCGGTGGCGGGCATTTCCCCCACGTCGTGGTAGCGCCGCCCGTCCGTGGGGCAACTGCGGTAGCTGCCCTCCACCATCCACATGTTCATCGTGCGCAGCGCGAGCGTGGCGTGGGCATAGTTCAGCGCCGGAAAAATCGGCGCGACCTGCGGCGACAGCACGAGCACCCGCTGGCCCTTGGCGGTGCGTTTCAGCAGCGCCGTGAGGCCGGCCGCGTCGCTGTCGCCGTAAGTGAGTTCGTTCCACGGCGTCTCGTTGGCTTCGGCGGACCAGACCACGAAGGCGAGACCGAGCAGGGCGACCAGGCCGGCCGCGGCGAAGCGTCGCGCCGCCTGGAGCGAGTCGAGCAGGCGCGCCGCCAGCACCACGGTCAGCGCCAGAGTGAACAGTTCCAGCGGCGCGACGTGGTACGACCAGCCCTTACGCTGGGCGACGGCGGAAGCCAGGCCGCCGAGCGCCGCCAGGGCAAGCAGGCGGGGCAGCGCGGCGCCGGGCCGGGCGGTGGGGCGCAGCGCCGGCCACAGCAGCGGGACCAGCAACAGCACCGCGGCGCCGACCTGGGGGATCATCAGCATATCGAGCGGGCCGAGCCCGGTTTGGGTGAGGTAGAGGCTCCAGACCAGCGGCAGCACGCCGGACAGGTAGTCCGGGAAGGCCAGCGGCAGCGCGGCGAGATAGACTGCCCAGAGCGCCGCCATGATCCAGGGTACCGGATCGGAGAGCCAGCGCCGCGGTCCGCAGCCCACCAGCACGGCAAGCTCCACCAGCGCCGGAATGCCCAGGAAATACGGCTTGAGGGCGAACCCGACGGCGGCCAGCACGGCGGCGGCGATGCGCCCGCGCGGGGCCTCGCCACGGGCCCGGCGGGCGGCGGCGTAGACGTAGGGCAGGGCGGAGGCCGCCATCAGGGGATCGCGCTGGCCGAAGTCGTAGCCGACGGAGAACACGAACAAGCCCGGCAGCACCGCCAGCAGCAGGCGCTCGACCGGCCCATCGATCGCCGGATCGCGCAGGCCGAGCGCGAGCGCCCAGACGGCGGCGCCCCAGGCCAGCAGGCAGGCTTGCAGCACGATGACCGCGTCGATCCCGGTGGCGCGCGCCAGCCAGGTCGGCAGCAGGTTCAGCAGGTAGATCAGTGGCGGGTTGACGTCGATCAGATCGACATAGAGGCGCTCGCCGGCGAGCCAGCGCTGGCTGAAGCTGAGCACGGCGGCGACGTCGTGGTTGAGCGGCGGGGCCAGCACCCAGGGGACGAAAAACAGCACCGGCAACAGGGCCGGCCAGGTGCGCGGGACGGCAGCGGGAGGAGTGGTGTTCATTCGCGGCAGGCATGCCGCCCAATCGCGATGGACGCAAGGCTCGCCGGTCGCGCCACCCGGCGGATCGATGGCCAACCCGGCAGCGCCCGAACCGACGTCATTGCGTTTTCCGCATTGCTGGGCGGCCGAATTTCTGAGTACCCTGCCACCCGGATGGGCGGAGAATCGGTCATCCGGAGAATGCCGGCCAGGCTGGATCAAGCTGCTGATCACTGACGACTGCCGTGTTCTCCAGGCGGCGACTTATTGAGGTGATGTGCCATGCGCGTGCGCATGTTCTGGTCGCTCGCGATCGCAATCCAGTGTCTCTTATGGACGGGAGGAATTACCCCGGCGATCGCGAGGGGCGGTGCTGGTCAGGTGGTGGGAGCACGAGTGATGGGCCACGGCGGTGTTTGGGGCAACCCCCGGCTCCCCTACGATGGTCAATTGCGATACCGCATGGACTATAACAAATGGCAATACGGTTACTATGACAACTGGCCATACCGTTCCTACAACCAATGGCAATACGGCGGGGCGGGTGGGGTTTGGCCGTCTGGGCCGTATACCAGTGCGGATTTTCCCGCGATCCAGGACCAAACGCCGGTCTCGCCCGAGGTCATCATTCTGTCCAACTCGCCGCAGGTTGGATTTCCACCGTCACCGCCGCCGCCGGCGATACCAATGGACTTCGGCTATGTTCCGGGCTGCCGGGCGATTCCGAACGGCTACCACTGCGATCCTCCGCGCCACGAGGGGCAGCCGAACTAAGCGAGCGCCTGACCGCGACGGATTGGGGGTGCCGGCTGGTGCTTGCCGTCCGGCCCGCGACGCGATAGGCGCCGCGCATGAAGATCCTTGAAGTCATCAACGTCGATTTCTCCCTCCGCCATTTCCTCCTGCCGCTGATGCGAGGCGCGCGTGCCCGCGGCCACGAGGTGGTGGGGGTCTGCGCCGAGGGGCCGCTGCTGGCGGCGGTGCGCGCCGAGGGTTTCCGGGTCGAGACGGTGCCGATGGCGCGCAGCTATTCGCCGCTCGCCCAGTGGCGGGCCTACCGGGCGCTGCGGAAATTGATCAACCGCGAAAAGCCCGACCTGGTGCACGGTAACATGCCGATCTCCGGCTTCCTGGCGCGGGTGGCGGGCCGCGCCGCCGGGGTGCCAAAAATCGCCTATACCTGCCACGGTTTCCTGTTCAACCAGTCCGGTCCGTGGTGGCGGCGCGGGCTGGCCTTCGTCATGGAGTGGATCGGCGGCCGGCTGACCGACATCCACATGACCGTCTCGGACGAGGAAGCCGCCGACGCTCGGCGGCTGCACATCCACGCGCGATCCGTCGGCATCGGCAACGGCCGCGACCCGGCGCGGTTCCACCCCGACCCCGGGGCGCGCGCCCGCATCCGCGCCGAACTCCGCGTACCGGACGACCGGGTGGCGGTGATCATGGTCTCCCGTCTGGTGCGCCATAAGGGCCACCCGGAACTGCTCGCCGCCATGCGCGACGTCGATGCCGAGCTGTGGGTGGTGGGCAACCGGCTCGACTCCGACCACGGCGAGGACCTCGAACCCTATTTCGCGGCCTGTGGGTTGGGCTCGCGGCTGCGCCGGCTGGGCTACCGCGAGGATGTGCCGGCCCTGCTCGCGGCGGCCGACATCTTTGCCCTCCCCAGTTTTTTCGAGGGACTGCCGATGTCGGTCATCGAGGCCATGCTGACCGCGCTCCCGGTGGTAGCGACCCGGATACGAGGCCCGCGCGAGCAGGTGGAGGACGGACGCACCGGCCTGCTGGTGCCGCCGCGCGATGTTTCGGCGCTGGCCGTCGCGCTGGCCCGGCTGGCGGGCGAGCCAGACCTGCGCGCGCGCATGGGCGGGGCCGGGCGTGACCGCGCCCTGGCCCGCTACGACGAGGCCAGGGTTGTGGCGCGCACGCTGGATTTGCTGGGTCTGTAGGTCTATGCGGGCGCGGTCCCGCTGACCGGAGGCTCCCATGACCGACATCGTCCCGATCCGTCGCGCCCTCATTTCCGTCTCCGACAAGACGGGCCTGATCGATTTCGCGGGTTTGCTGGCCGCGCGGGGGATGGAAATCCTGTCGACCGGCGGCTCGGCCAAGGCGATCCGCGACGCCGGGATCGCGGTGCGGGAGGTTTCCGAGTTCAGCGGCTTCCCGGAAATCCTGGACGGACGGGTGAAGACTTTGGTGCCGCAGGTCCATGGCGGCATCCTCGGCCGCCGCGACGTGCCCGGCCACGTGGCGCAGATGCAGACGCACGGCATCGCGCCGATCGACCTGGTGGCGGTCAACCTCTACCCGTTCGAGGCGACGGTGGCGCGTGGGGCGGCGTTCGAGGAGTGCGTCGAGAACATCGACATCGGCGGACCCGCGATGATCCGGTCCGCCGCCAAGAACCACGAATTCGTCACCGTGCTGACCGAGGCGGCGCAATACGCCGAGGTGCTGGCCGAACTCGAGGCGCATGGCGGCACCACGCTGGCGCTCCGCCGCCGGCTGGCCGGCGAGGCTTTTTCCCGCACTGCCGCCTACGACTCAGCCATCGCCGCCTGGTTCGCCGCGCAGCGCGGCAACACATTCCCGACCCGCCTGACCGTTTCGGGCACCCTGCGCCAGGGGTTGCGCTACGGCGAGAACCCGCACCAGCAGGCCGCCTTCTATGTCACCGGCCAGCGCCCCGGCGTGGCCACGGGCAAGCAGGTGCAGGGCAAGGAACTCTCCTACAACAACCTCAACGACACCGACGCCGCCTTCGAGTGCGTCGCCGACTTCGCGCCGCCCACGGTGGTGATCATGAAGCACGCCAATCCGTGCGGGGTGGCGAGCGCGGCCGCGCTGGCCGATGCCTGGGACGCGGCGCTGCGCTGCGACCCGGTGAGCGCCTTCGGCGGCATCGTGGCGGTGAACCGCACGCTGGACGAGGCCACGGCGGCGAAGATCGCGACGATCTTCACCGAGGTGATCATCGCGCCCGACGCGACCGAGGCGGCGCTGGCGGCGTTGGCCCGGAAAAAGAACGTTCGCGTGTTGCTCACCGGTGGGCTGCCCGACCCGGCGGCGCCGGGGATGACCTTCCGCAGCGTCGCCGGCGGCTTCCTGGCGCAGTCGCGCGACGGCGGGCAGGTGAGCCGCGACATGCTCAAGGTGGCGACCAAACGCGCGCCCACCGAGGCCGAACTGGACGACCTGCTGTTCGCCTTCAGGGTCTGCAAGCACGTGAAGTCGAACGCCATCGTCTATGCCAGGGGCGGGGCGACCGTGGGCATCGGGGCGGGGCAGCCGAACCGGGTGGATTCGGCGCGCATCGGGGCCTGGAAAAGCGAGGAGGCGGCCCGCGCCGCCGGCCTCGCGGGTCGGCTGACGGCGGGCAGCGTGGTCGCCTCCGACGCCTTTTTCCCGTTCGCCGACGGGCTGGAGGCGGCGGTGGCGGCGGGCGCCACGGCGGTGATCCAGCCCGGCGGGTCGATGCGCGACGCCGAGGTGATCGCGGTGGCCGATGCGGCCGGGATTGCCATGGTGTTGACCGGGATGCGCCATTTCCGGCACTGATCGCACCCGGTTCATTCCCCGCCGTCCCGCTCTGACGCTCACCGAGGGTCCTCACGCATGCGCAATTTCGACGAACTGAACGAACGCGAAATCCTGGCGCTGGCGATCTCCAGCGAGGAGGAGGACGGCCGCATCTACCGCGACTTCGCCGAGGGGTTGGGCGCCGATTATCCAGCCTCGGCCAAGGTGTTCGTCGACATGGCGGGCGAGGAGGACCAGCACCGGCGCTGGCTGATCGACCTGTATCAGAAGAAATTCGGCGAACACATCCCGCTGATCAAGCGCGAGCACGTGCGCGGCTTCATCCAGCGCAAGCCGGTCTGGCAGATGCAGCCGCTCAACCTCAA
>Ga0181519_10001669_pt1 | contig 19508 bp, 16 predicted proteins | sample PEATcosm2014_Bin_26_FD_121102 | JGI IMG/M metagenome (GOLD analysis project Ga0181519, IMG submission 121102) | Peatland microbial communities from MTU Mesocosm Facility, Houghton, MI, USA - PEATcosm2014_Bin02_10_metaG | ecosystem: Environmental > Terrestrial > Soil > Wetlands > Peat | place...
ATCCGACGGAGGTCTCGGTCACGCCGAGGCGGGCCAGCAGGTCCGTTTGTCCGGCGGCGGTCGCGCCGCCGTGGCTGCCCATGGCCGGCACCACGAACGGGATGGCACCGCGCGCGCGCAATTCCTCGATGACGCCGCGCACCAGGATCGGCAGGTCGGCCACGCCGCGGCTGCCCACCGCGACCGCCACGCGGGCGCCACCGCGAATCCGCCCGGCGATTTCCGGCTTGCGGCATACCGCCCGCACCGCGGCCGCGACATCGGGCAACGCGGTGGCGGCAAAATCCTGCCGCACGCGGATCATCCGCGGTAGCGCGACGTCCTGGAGAAGGCTGTCGACAATGCTCATTCTACTGTCCATTCCGAGCGGGTTCGCTGCCGGGCCGCAGCCCTAAGCCGGCATACCAGGGCGACCGGCACAACGTCATTGCCGATTGCACATTCAGGCCCCACGGCGACGCCGATGCCAGCCATGCAGCCGCCGCCGGAGGCGAATGCCGCGGTGCCGCCCGGTGCTCATGCCACCGCTTCGGCCCCGGTGCGCACCAATGCGCCCTGCCGCGCCAGCTCGCGTTGCAGCCGATCGATCGCCACGGCGCGTGGCGCAACGTGCTGTGCCACGGCCAGCGCGGCCGCGGTGCCGGCGGCCTGGCCGGTCAACCAGCACTGCGGCACCTCGCGCAGGAAGGAGTGGCTGGTGGCGTCGCAGGAAATCGCCCGTCCCGCCACCAGCAGCCCGTCCAGCGCCACTGGCACCAGGGCGCCGTAGGGCACCGACACGACCGGGTATTGCGGCGTCAGCGACGGTGACACGCCGATCTCGTCGGGACAGGGCACGCCGCGCGACCAGCCCTGCCGCGTGACGGTCCCGACGCCGACCAGCCGGCGGGCGTGCCGCGCGCCGATCTGCGGCGCCGACAGCATCAGGAACGCCGCCTCGAACCCCGGCGCATGGTCGCGGTACACCGCGAGATGCTGGACCATCAGCCGGCGCGAGCGGATTTCGACCTCGGTCAGGTCCTCGACATCGACCGCCGAATAGCCGGCCAGGCGCGGCCCCATGAACAGCGCCACGTCGTTGCGCCAGGACACGACGGGCCGTTCGAACAGGCCACCGCAAACATTGCGTCCGCGCTCCATGAGGGCGGCAAAATCGGCCGGCCGGCTGGTCTTGAACGCGATCCAGCGCGCCATGTCGACGCCGCCGAACAGAAAGGCGGTGTTGATGCAGTGATGGATGTCGCGGGTGTCGATATCGGCCACGCTGGCGGCGCCGGCGCGATGGAAGATGTCGCCGTCGCCGGTGCAATCGACGGTGACCGGAGCGTGGATCGCCTGACGCCCCTCCTTGCTTTCGAAGAACACGCCCGCGACCTTGCCGTCGCGCATCAGCGGCGCCGCCCCCCAGGCGTGCAGCACCAGGTGCACGCCACTCTCCAGCACCAGTTCCTGCGATGCCAGCTTCAGGTTCTCGGGATCGACGGTGGGAGACCAGGTGACGATGCCGTGATGAGCGGCGGAGCGTTCCTTCCACCAGGCGGCGGTGGCTTCGTCGGCGCTGCCCCACAGCCCGCGCGGCGGGCCGGCAACCGCGTCCTTCGGCAACCGGCCCAGCAGGTCGTTGGCGATGCCGCGGATCACCTGGTTGCCGGACCAGTCGGTCATGCGGTCGATCCAGATCACCAGCCCGCCGGTGGACAGGCCGCCCAGGTGGTTGGCGCGCTCCAGCAACACGACATCGGCGCCGGCGCGGGCGGCGGCGACGGCGGCGGCGGTGCCGGACGGGCCGCCGCCGACCACCAGCACGTCGCAGTCGCGGAACACCCGCACGTCACGCGCCGGTTCGCTGACCGTGCCCAGGTCGGCGCGCGGTCGGCGCGGCAGGTGGCCCTGGGGAAAACTGTCGAAGTTGTAGACCAGATGCCCGCCGTCGCCGGTGATCGTGTCGCTCATGGCTGCTCCGTTCAGGTAAGTCGCTGGCCGGTATGGCAATTCGATGCTCAGCTGTTGAACGCCGCCTGAGCCTCCGGCAGGTCCCAGATGCGACGGACGGCGGCGGCGCCGGCGGCGATGACCGCCGCCTCGTCCACGCCGGTGCAGTGGCCGCCGGCGACGAGCAGCCGGCCATCCACCATCACCGCATCGACATTGGCGCGGTTGGCGAGGCCCACCAGGGCGCGACGCGGATCGTGCATGGGTTGCAGGTGGGGGTGCGACAGGTCGATCACCGTCAGGTCGGCGGTGGCCCCGGCACGGATCACGCCGAGGTCCGGGCGTCCAATCGCCGCCGCCGCATCGCGCGTCACCGCGCCGATGATCTGCGGCGCCGGGGCGACATCGGCGCGCCCCGCGGCCAGCTTGGAGATCATCGCCGCGGCGCCCATCTCGCCGAGCAGGTCCATGTTGTAGCCGTCGGTGCCGATCAGCGTGCGCACACCGGCCCCAGCGAAGCGGCCAAAGGCGGCGGTGGTGCCGCCACGGGCAAAGACGCGCGGGCAGTTCAGCACCGTCGCGCCCCGCGCGGCCATCAGGGCCAGGTCGTCGTCGGTGCTGGCGATGCAATGCGCCGCCAACAGGTCCGGCGCGAGGAGGCCAAGCCAGTCGAGATACGCGGCCGGGGTGCGGCCATACCGCGCCGCGATCGTCGCCACCTCGCGCGCGCTCTGTGCGACATGCGTGGTGATCGGCACGGCGAGTTCGCGCGCCCGCGCCGCGGCGGCGCGCAACAGGTCGGGACCGCAGGTGTCGGTGGCATGCGGGCTCATCGCGAGGCGGATGCGGCCCGCATCACGGCCCTCCCACTCGGCATGCAGCGCGTCCCAGGCGGCGAGATCCGCGGCCCCGTCATCCGTTCGCCCTGCCGCGGCCGCGTAGGCGATGGTGCCATCGGCGCCGGCCTTGGCGTCGGAGGTGGAGAACAGATAGGGCGCACCGTAGAAACGGATGCCCATTTCGAGCGCCGCGTCGAACATCTCCGGGATGCCGTTGCGGAACGGCTCCATCACCGTCGCCGCCCCGCCGCGCAGCACTTGCAGGATACCGAGCCGCGCGATAGCCAGCCGCTCCTCGCGCGTGAGCATGTCGATGCCGCGCCGGGTCAGCGGCAGCAACACGGTGTAGACGATACTGCCGGTCGTCTTGCGCCCGCCGCCGTCCTCGGTGTGGGTGCGCGCGATCGCCTCGCTGAAGCTGTGATTGTGCAGATTGAGCAGGCCCGGCAGCACGAAGCGGCCGGGCCGGTCGAGCACGACATCCGCCGCCGGTCGATCGCTGGTCACGGCGGCGATGCGGCGCCCCTCGACCAGCACCCAACGATCGGCGAGCACCGTCGGGCCGCCCTCCTCCTCCACCAGCACGTGGCTGCCGAAGATCGCGGTCGTGTCGGGTTGGGTCATGCGGCGGGTGTTCCGACAGAGGGATGAGGGCGTCAGGCCGGGCGAATATTCCAGAACACGGCGGTACCGCTCATCATGCCGGTGAGCGTGTCGCGATAGGCAGTGGGCTGCTTGTACTGGCCGATCGGGTAATACGGCACTTCCTGCAGCGCGAGCTGCTGGATGTCCCGGCAGATCTGCTGTTGCCCGGCCAGGTCGGCGGTGATGAGCCATTGCGACCGCAGCGCTTCCATCGCCGCGCTGGTGTACCAACCCGGATAGCCACCATCGCCGCGCAGGCCGGTATGGCCGGCCGGGTTCAGCCAGTCGATGCCTTGCCAGTTCGCGACGAAGGCGCTCCAACCGCCCTCGGCGACCGGGGTCTGGCGGTTGCGCCGCGTCAGCACGGTGCCGAAGTCGACGCCGACGTATTCGACGTCCATCCCGGCGCGCTGCATCATGTCGGCCGCGACGTCGCCGAGCGGCTTCTGCGCGAGCGAATCCGCCGGCACCAGCAACACCACCTTCTCGCCGTTGTAGCCGGCGGCCTTCAGGTCGCGCCGGACCTTGTCCATGTCGCGCGGCCCCCGGAACACGTCCAGCCCGACATCGCTCGCCATCGGGGTCGCGGGACAGAAATAACCGAGCGGGCTGTACTGGTAGGTCGGATCGGTCCCCGCCACCGCGGTCATGAACGCCGCCTGGTCCACCGCGCCGAGCAGCGCGCGCCGGATGGCGGGATTGTTGAAGGGCGGCTGCAGGTGGTTGACCCGCATCATGCAGGCAAAACCCAGCGGGTCGAGCACGCGCGTGCGCACGCCCCGGGCCTTTGCCAGCACCGGCAGCAGGTCGTGCGGCGTCGTCTCCTGCCAGTCCTGTTCGCCCGCCTGGATCGCCGCGCAGGCGGTCGCGGCATCGGGCATCGTGGTCCAATCCACGCGATCGTAGTGGACGATCTTCGGGCCGGAGGTCCAGTCGGTGGTGCCCTCCGGGCGCGGCTGATACGCCGTGAAGCGCTCATAGGCATTGTGTGCGCCGGAGATACGCTCGTCCGCCTTGAACCGGTACGGGCCGCTGCCGATGACCTCGGGAATGATCTTGAACGGATCGGTGTTGGCCAGCCGCTCCGGCATCATGAAGCAGGCCGGCACCGCCGGCTTGCCGAGCGCGTAGGGCAGCAGCGGGAAGGGGCGGCTCAGGCGGAAGCGGATGGTGCGGTCGTCCGGTGCGGAGAGCTCGTCGGTCGCCTTCATCAGCGCGTCGCCGAACGCATCGCGCTTCGCCCAGCGGCGGATCGAGGCGGCGCAATCGCTGGCCAGCACGCGCGCGCCGTCGTGCCAGAGGAGGCCGTCGCGCAGCCGCAGTTCCCAGAGCTTGCCATCCGCGCCGGTGGTGTGGCCCTCGACCATCTGCGGCGTGATCTCCAACCGCGAGTTCATGCCATAGAGCGTGTCGAACACCATGAACCCGTGGTTCCGCGACACCTGCGCGCTGGAATAGATCGGGTCGACGAAGGCCAGGTCGATGACCGGGACGAAACGCAGGGTGGTGGCGGCGGCGGCGCGCGCCACGCCGGGCAGGGCGAGCGCCGGAAGCGCCGCGGCAGCGCGAAGCAGGGTACGGCGATGCATGGTGGCAATCTCCCCAGAGGCCGCCTGGCGCCTCGGCACGCGGCGGCCTCGCAAGCAATGAATCGATCGGCGATCTCCCGCCCCGTCGCAATCCGCACGCCGCCGCGCGGCTTCCCCCTGCGCCGGCAGCCTACGGCAGCGTCAGCCCCCGGTCGATGGTCATCCCGGCCGGGCGGTTCGGGTTTGCGGCCCCACAAAGCTTGCTTGCCGTGATGACGGTATCTTCATTCCGGCCGGGCGGCCTCAGTCGGGTAAGATTTCGCCTGCGCGCGGCCCGGTCCTTGCATGCGGCCGGGTGCGGATGCTGGGGGGCCTGGAGTTGGCAGCAGTGGATGATCTCGATCGATTGCGGGCAAAATACGGGGCGAAAACCGGCGGGGACATTTTCGACCCCGTTTTCAGGGCCGTCGCGGCCGCCCAGTTCAGCGGCGAAAAGCGCAAGCTGCCGTACGCCGACATCGCCACGTTCCTCAGCCTGCCCTACCTGGCAGGCGGCATCGACGCGCCCGGCTTTGCCGACCTCGACATCGCCGTGGTCGGCGTGCCGATGGATCTGGGGGTCACCAACCGGGCCGGCAGCCGCCTCGGGCCGCGCGCGGTCCGTGCCATCGAGCGCATCGGCCCGTTCGAGCATGTGTTGCGTCTGGCCCCGGCCACGATGGTCGCTGCGGCCGATATCGGCGACGTCCCGTTCAGGAGCCGGTTCGATCTCGCGAGCTGCCATGCCGACATCGAGGCCCATTTCAAAGCCATCGTCGCGGCACAGGTGGTGCCGCTCGCCGTTGGCGGCGACCACTCGATCGCCCAGTCCATCCTGCGGGCGGTCGGCGCCGCCCACCCCGTCGGCCTGATCCACATCGACGCCCATTGCGACACGGGCCCCCCTTTCGAGGGCTCGAAGTTCCACCATGGCGGACCGTTCCGGCAAGCCGTGCTCGATGGCGTGCTCGACCCGCGCCGCACCATCCAGATCGGCATTCGCGGCGGCGTGGAGTACCTGTGGGAGTTCTCCTACGATTCTGGCATGACCGTCATCCACGTCGAGGAATTCGCGGCCATGGGGTGCGACGCGGCGATCACGCGGGCGCGTGCTGTGGTCGGCGACGGCCCGACCTACGTGAGTTTCGATGTGGACAGCCTCGATCCGGCCTTTGCGCCGGGAACCGGCACGCCCGAGGTGGGCGGGCTCACGCCGCGCGAGGCGCTGACCCTGCTGCGCGGGCTCAAGGGGATCGATGTGGTCGGTGGCGACGTGGTCGAGGTGGCGCCGCAATACGACGCCACCACCGTCACGGCCCAGGCCGCCGCCCAGATGCTGTTCACCATCTTCTGTCTCGCCGCGGTTGCGGTCGAACGCCGGACCGGGCGAGATGTTTCGTGACGGGAACGGCGGATCGCACCATCGCGTCGCAGTGACAATGGCAACCTCCCTCCGCCTGGACCGGATCAGCAAACGCTATGGCGAAGACCTCGCGGTCGACAGCGTCTCGCTCGAGGTCGGCACGGGGAAGTTCGTCACCCTGCTGGGACCGTCCGGCTCCGGCAAGACAACGCTGCTGATGATGATCGCCGGATTCGTCCAGCCCAGCGCGGGACGGATTTTTGCCGGCACCCAGGACATCACGGCGCTGCCGCCCGAGCGGCGCGAGTTCGGCATGGTGTTCCAGGGTTATGCCTTGTTCCCCAACATGACCGTGGCCGAGAACCTCGCCTTTCCACTGCGGCTGCGCCGGGTGGCGGCGGTGGCGCGCGAAGTGGCGCGCATGCTCGACATCGTGCGGCTGCCTGGCCTGGGCGGGCGCTATCCGCGCGAGTTGTCGGGCGGGCAGCAACAGCGTGTCGCCCTCGCCCGGGCGTTGATTTTCAATCCCAAGGTGCTGTTGCTCGACGAACCCCTCAGTGCGCTGGACAAGCGGCTGCGCGCCGGGCTGCAGGAGGAACTGCGCGATCTGCACCAGCGCCTCGGCACCACCTTCGTCTTCGTCACCCATGACCAGGACGAGGCGCTCTCGATGTCGGACGAGGTCGTCATCATCAATCACGGCCGCATCGTCCAGCAGGGCACGCCCAAGGCGCTCTATAACTGCCCGGAGACCCGGTTCGTCGCCGATTTCCTCGGCCGCTCGAACTTCATCGAAGGCCGTGTCGAGGCATTGTCCGGCGAGCGCCTGGCCTACCATGCGGGCGGCCACCGCTTCGCGCAGGAGATGCGGAGCGGAACCGCCGGGATCGCGCCCGGCGCCGGGGTGCTGATCGGCTTGCGGCCGGAGAAGATCGTGCTGACCGCGGCGGAGCCGGCGAACGACGCCAACCGGCTGGCCGGGGAAGTGGCGTCGGTCAGCTACGAAGGCGCCGACTACCACGTGCGGGTCGCCACTCCGATCGGTTCGATACAGGTGGCGGTCCCGGCCGGGCACGGCGGGATGGAGCCGGTCGGCGGCGCCCGGCTCTGGCTGTCCTGGGATCCGGCCGCCTCCGTGGTGTTGCGCGATGAGGGCTGACATCGACAGACGGACGCTGCGGATCTACTGGACGCTGCTCGCGGCGCCGCTGTTGCTGCTGGGCCTGTTCTACCTCTACCCGCTGAGCAAGGTGCTCTGGCTCTCCGTCACCGCGCCCTCGCCGGGCTTCGCCAATTTCGAAAAGCTCTACACCAGCGATGCGATCCAGCGAATCATCTGGACCACGGTGCGGATCTGCACGATCACCACAGTCCTCGCGCTGGGGCTCGGATACCTCATCGCCTACGCCGCCCTGCACGTGCGCAGCCGGCAGGAGGAAATCCTGCTGTTCCTGGTGCTGCTCGGCTCCTGGCTATCGGTGCTGATCCGCGCCTTCGCCTGGCTCACGCTGCTGCAGAGCCGGGGGGTGATCAACACCTGGCTGATCGAGCTGGGGCTGATCACCGCGCCGCTGGCGATGGTGCGCAACGAGTTCGGCGTGGTGCTCGGGATGGTGCACTACATGGTGCCCTACGCGGCGCTGCCGCTCTACGCCAACATGAAGGGCATCGACCCGCGGCTGGTGCCGGCGGCGCGTGGCCTGGGAGCCACGCCGACTCAGGCATTTGCCAAAATCTACCTGCCGATGAGCGCGCCGGGGCTGATCAGCTCGGGGATCCTGGTCTTCATTTTCTCGCTCGGCTTCTACGTCACCCCGGCGCTGCTCGGCGGCGGCAGGACGGTCATGATCGCGGAGTACATCGCGCTGCAGATCAACGACACCCTGAACTGGGGCCTGGGGACCATGCTGGCGACCACCCTGCTGCTGACGATTTTCGGGTTGCTGGCACTGCTCGCCTGCTTCGTCGACCTCCGCCGCGTCTTCGGGGTGAAGTGATGGACAACGAAGTGATGGCGGGCAGCTCGGGCGGCTTCCGCCTCACCGTGTTCGGCGCCTGGACCGCCGTTCTGTTCCTCACCCTGCCGCTCGTCATCGTCATCCCGGTCTCGTTCACGCCGGAGCGCTACATGTCGCTGCCCGGCGCCGCGTGGTCGCTGCGCCACTACGCCACCCTGCTGGACGATCCGTCCTGGGGGCGGAGCATCCGCGACAGCCTGATCGTGGGAGTTTGCGCCACCAGCATCGCCATCGTCCTCGGCACGCTCACCGCGATCGGCTGCTGGCGGATTTCCACCCGGGCGTCGGAGGCCGTGCGGATGGTGATGCTGGCGCCGATGATCGTGCCGTCCATCGTGCACGCGCTGGGGTTCTACCAGGTCTGGGTGCAATTCGGCCTGATCGACACCTATACCGGCCTGATCGTCGCGCACGCGATGAAGGGCACGCCCTACGTCGTCATCAGCGTCTCGGCCGCGCTTGCCAATGTCGATCTCCGCCTGGAGCAGGCCGCGCGGAACCTGGGCGCCACCATCCTGCAGGCCCTGCGCCGGGTCATCCTGCCGGCGGCGCGGCCGGGAATGTTCGCCGGCGCGGTGTTCGCCTTCGCGATTTCGTGGGACGAGCTGGTGGTGAACCTGTTCATCACCAGCCGCAACGTCATCACCCTGCCGCGCAAGATCTGGGATGGCATCCAGGACAATATCAATCCAGCGATCGCCGCGGTCGCGACGCTGCTGATCCTGGCCACGACCATTGCCATGCTGCTCCGCACCGTGTTCGCGCATCGCGCCCGCAAGGTCACCGCGCCATGACCGGTGCGCCCCGCCTTCCGCCACCCCACCGCCAAGGAGACATGAAGATGGCTCGGCAATCCGTGCAAACCTTTCAGGAAGACTGCGTGGAACTCCTGCGCGAAAAGATGGAGGGGCGCCGCGTCGACCGGCGCGGCTTCCTCGCCGCCCTGGCCGCGCTGGGCGTGGCGCCGGGGTTGTTCCGCCTGACCCCGGCGCACGCGGCCTCGCGGGAAATCGTGGTTGTCAATTTCGGCGGCGACGCAGTGCCGGCCTTCACCCGGGCCTGGGCCGACCCGTTCAACAAATCATCGGACGTGAAGGCCGTCGTCGATGGTTCGGGCCCGACGTCGGCGAAGATGAAGGCCATGGTGGAGAGCGGCAAGGTGACGTGGGATGTGGTCGATCGCAACCTCGCCGCCGCCGTCGAACTTGGCCGCCAGGACCTGCTGGAGAAGATCGATTACAGCGTCGTCGACCGCTCGAAGGTGCGCCCGGAGCACGCCGGCGAATGGGGCCTCGGGTCGTACATCTACACCGACGTGCTGGCTTACCAGACCGATGCCTTCGATGGCCGGGTGCCTAAAACCTGGGCCGATTTCTACAACCTCAAGGATTTTCCGGGAAAACGCACGCTGCGCAAATACCTCGACGGCCAGCTCGAGACGGCCCTGCTGGCCGACGGCGTCGCTCCGGACAAGCTCTATCCGCTCGACGTGAAGCGCGCGCTCGACAAGATCAAGTCGATCAAGCAGGACGTGTATTTCTGGAGCTCCGGCGCGGAGAGCCAACAACTCTTCCGCGACAAGGAAGTCACCATGGGCAATCTGTGGAACACCCGCGCCATGGTGGCAAAGCAGGAATCGAAGGGCAAGATCGACTTCACCTTCAATCAGGGCAGCGCGTGGGTCGGCGCCTGGCTGGTGCTGAAAGGCAATCCCGCCGGCAAGGACGCGTTCCGCTTCATGGCCTCCACGCAGGATCCCGCGGGCCAGGTCGAGTTGTTCAAGTTGCTGGGCAACGGCCCGGTGAACCCGGCGGCCGCGCCGCTGGTGCCGGCGGAGCTGAGGTCGCTCGACCCGGGCAGCCCCGAGAACTGGGCGGTGCAGATCGTGGCCGACCCCGATTGGTATGCGACCAACAGCGCGACCGTGTTGAACCAGTATTTCGAAGCTATATCCTGAAACGCGGCCGGTGCTCCGGGGCCTGGCGCCGGAGCGCCGGATTGTGCGATAACGAGGAGGGGGGAAGCGGCATGAGCGTACAGACCAGTGGGTCCGACAGCCGGCCGATGACGTGGCCGCACGGCAAACGCTGCGCGGTCTGCCTGACCTTCGACTTCGACGCCGAATCCCTGTGGCTCGCGCGCGATCCCGACAATGCCGGCCGGCTGGCCACGCTCAGCCAGGGACGCTACGGCGCCAAGGTCGGGGTGCCGAAGATCCTCGAACTGCTGCGCGACGAAGGGTTGAAGGGCACCTTCTTCACGCCGGGATGGACGATCGACGCGCATCCCGGCAAGGTCGAGGCGATCCTGCGCGACGGCCACGAACTCGGCCATCACGGCTATGCCCATCACTGGCCCGATCCCGCCAACCCGGCCCAGGTGCTGGAGGAGGTCGATCGCGGTCTGGACGCCATGCAGCGGCATTTTGGCGTGAAGCCCGTGGGCTACCGGCCGCCCGGCAGCGAGTCCACGCACGCCCTGCTGGAGTTGTTGACGCAGCGCGGCATCCTCTACAACAGCTGCTTCAAGGACGACATCCACCCCTACCGCCACATGCTGCGGGACGGCGCGCCGGGCCCGATCGAGTTGCCGGAGCATCCCTCGCTCGACGACTGGAGCTACGGCACCAGCCACCTGCGCTTCCCGCGGCCGATCTTCGGCACCGAGCACGTGCTGGGCATCTGGCAGGACGAGTTCCGGATGATCCGGGAATGGGGCGGCCTCTACCTCCTGGTGATGCATCCGCAGGTGACGGGTCGGCCGATGCGCATCGCCATTCTGCGCCAGTTCATCGCCTTCACGCGGCAGTTCGACGATATCTGGTACGCGACCGGCCGGGAGATCGCCGCGGCCTTCGCAAGACAGGAAGGGTCATGATCCCGGCGCCGGCGATCGGCCGGGCATCTGGAATCAATTTGCACTCTTATCGGGCAGTGTCCCGCGCGCGACGGGAAGGCCGGCTTGCCGCTCGTGTTGGCACGCCGGGTGCATGGAGCGGCCCGGGCTGCTTGGGGGCTTCCTCGGAGTGAGGGACCGGCGGACGCATGTTGACACGTCCATGGGCCCCGATCCGGGGCATGCTCCGCCCGTCCTGAGCGTGGAGGGGCTGCGGACCGAGTTCCGGATCGGCGGCGGCTGGCACCCGGCGGTGGACGACGTCTCCTTCCGCTTGGGCTGGCGCGAGACGCTGGCGCTGGTGGGCGAGTCCGGCTGCGGCAAGTCGTTGACAGCGCTCTCCATCATGGGCCTGGTGCCCAAGCCCGCCGGCCGGATCGGCGCCGGGCAGATCCTGTTGCACGGGCGCGACCTCGTCCCCCTGCGGGAGAGCGAACTGGAGGAGATCCGCGGCGACGAGGTCGCGATGATCTTCCAGGAGCCGATGACCAGCCTCAACCCGGTCATGACGATCGGCGCCCAGGTCGCCGAGGGCTTGCGCATCCACAAGTCGTTGACCCGGACGGAAGCGAACCGGCAGGCGCTCAGCGTGCTGGAGGAGGTGAAGATCCCCTCGGCCGCGCGGCGCTTTCACGACTACCCGCACCAGTTCTCCGGCGGCATGCGCCAGCGGGTGATGATCGCGGTGGCGCTCGCCTGCGAGCCCGTCCTTCTGCTCGCCGACGAGCCGACCACGGCGCTCGATGTCACCATCCAGGCCCAGGCGCTCGGCCTGCTCGCCGACCTGAAGGAGCGGCACGGCATGGCGATGCTGTTCATCACCCACAACCTCGGCGTGGTGGCGCAGATCGCCGACCGGGTGGCGGTGATGTATGCCGGGCAGATCGTCGAGCAGGCGCCGGTCGGCAAGATCTTCGCCCATCCCTCGCACCCCTACACGCGCGCGCTGTTCGAAGCGATCCCGCGGATGGACCGGCCGCCCCAGTCCCTCGCCGCCATCCCCGGCCGGGTGCCGGCGCTCGACGCCATGCCGCGCGGCTGCCGTTTCGCCCCGCGCTGCGGCCTCGCCCGCGCCGGCTGCGAGCAGCCGCAAATCCTCGTCGACGTCGAGTCCGGCCACCAGGCGCGCTGCCATGTCGCCACCGGAGCGCGCCTCGATGCCTAATCCGACCGGCCCGGAGGACATGTCGTGAAGTTCGATCGGCGTAGCGAAACCTCGCGTCCGGTCGTCGGGTTCTTTCTCGACGGCAAGCCCTCGCAAGGTCTGGCGGGCGACACGCTGATGACGGCGATCCTGACCCAGGACGGCTACCTCCGCCGCAACGAGTTCGACGGCGGCAAGCGCGCCGGTTTTTGCCTGATGGGCGCCTGCCAGGATTGCGTGGTCAGCGTCGAGGGCCGCGGCCGGCTACCCGCCTGCACCACCTATCTCGAGCCCGGCATGCGGATCGTCCGGCCATGACCGTCGCCATCGTCGGCTCCGGTCCCGCCGGAACGCGGGCCGCGGAAGTCCTGGTGCGCGCCGGGCTGCGCCCGGTGGTGATCGATGAGGCGCCGGACAATGGCGGGCGCATCTACCAGCGCCAGCCGCCCGGCTTTCAGCGTGCCGGGAAACAGCTCTATGGCTTCGAGGCGGGCAAGGCGGCGGCGCTGCATGCCTGTTTCGACGATCTGCGCGAGCGCATCGACTACCGCCCGCGCACCCTGGTGTGGAACATCCGCCCGGATGGGCTGAACACCTATGGCGACGGGCGCTACGGCGAGGTCGCGTTCGATCAGGTGATCCTCTGCACCGGCGCGATGGATCGCGTCGTGCCGCTGCCTGGCTGGACGCTGCCTGGCGTCACCACGCTGGGCGGCGCGCAGATCGCGCTCAAGGGGCAGGGCTGCGCCATCGGCAAGCGCGTGGTGTTCGTCGGGTCCGGTCCGCTGATCTATCTCGTGGCCTGGCAATACGCGCGCGCCGGCGTCGCGGTGACGGTGCTGGACACCTCCGGCTTCACCGCAAAGGCGCGCCAACTCGCCGGCCTGCTGCGCGGCGGCGGCACTTTCATGAAGGGCCTGCACTACATCGCCTGGCTGCGCCTGCACGGCGTGCGCATCTTCGAGGGCGCGACCCCGGTCGCGATCGAAGGCGGCGAGGAGGTCGCCGGCATCAGCTTCCGCGACGCCAGCGGCCGCGCACGCCGGTTGCTGTGCGACGCGGTCGGCATGGGCTGGGGGCTGAAGCCGGAAACCCAGCTCGCCGACCTCGCCGGTGTGCCGTTCGACTACGACGCGGGCCAGCAACTCTGGCTGCCCCGGCGCGACGCCGCCGGCCGCAGCCCGGTGGCCCATGTGTTCCTGGCCGGCGACGGAGCCCGCATCGCCGGGGCCGATGTCGCCGAACTCGCCGGCACCCGGGCCGCCCTCGCGGTGCTGGAGACGCTCGGCATCCCGACCGAGGCGAGCGTCCTCGCCAGGCTCGACGCCGCGATCGCCCGCCATGCCGCCTTCCGCCGCGCGCTGGACAATGCCTTCCCCTATCCGGCCGCGCTCGCCGCCGCCGTGCCGGATGAAACCATCCTGTGCCGCTGCGAGGCGATCACCGCGGGCGAACTGCGCCGCGCGGCGCGCGAGACGGCGATGCCGCCGGCGCCCGAGGTGAACCGCGCCAAGGCGTTCACCCGCATCGGCATGGGCCGCTGCCAGGGACGCGTCTGCGGTCCGGCCGGAGCGGAGATCCTCGCCGCCGCTCTCGGTTGCACGGTCGCCGACGTGGGTCGCCTGCGCGGCCAGCCGCCGGTCAAGCCGGTGCCCATCCTGGCCGAGCGGGCCGTCGCATGAGCAACGCCACGGATGTCCTGATCATCGGCGCCGGCGGGGCGGGCAGCTCGGCGGCGCTCCACCTTGCCCAGCGCGGCGCACGGGTGATCCTGCTGGAGCGCGGCCTGATCGGCGGCCAGGCCACCGGGGTGAATTTCGGCGGCGTGCGCCAGCAGGGACGCGATCCCGCCGAGTTGCCCATCGCCCGCCGCTCGCGCGAGATCTGGGCGCGGCTGCCGGCGATCCTCGGCACCGACTGCGAATTCGAGGTCACCGGCCATCTCAAGCTGGCGCGAAACGAGAGCGAGGAGGCCGAGCTCATCGCCTATCTCGATGTCGCCAGGAACCACGGCATCGCGCTGCGCCTGATCGGCCGCAATGCGCTGCACGAGGATTATCCCTGGCTCGGCCCGACCGTAGTCGCCGGCTCCTATTGCGCCGAGGACGGCGCCGCCAATCCGCGGCTGCTCGCGCCGGCCCTTGCCCGCGCCGCGCGCCGCGCCGGGGCGGAGATCCACGAGCGCTGCGAGGTGACGGGATTCGCGCACGACGGTGCGGGCTTCGCGGTGGCAGCGGACGGGTTGCGCTTCACCGCTCCGGTGCTGCTCAACACCGCCGGCTTCTGGGGCGGCGGGGTCGCCGCGGCCTTCGGCGAGACCGTGCCGGTCTCCCCGCTCAGCCCGAACATGCTGGTGACGGAGCCGGTCCGCTGGTTCATCGAGCCCAATCTCGGGGTGGTCGGCGGCAACGTCTATCTGCGCCAGATCCGCCGCGGCAACGTGATCTTCGGCGGCGGCCACGGCGAGAACGATCCGTCGGTGCCGTGCTCGCGACCGCTGCCCGATGTCGGCGCGGCAGCGATGCGGCGCGCCCTCGAGCTCATCCCCGCGCTGGCCGGCGTCCAGGTGATCCGCAGCTGGAGCGGCATCGACGGCCAAATGCCCGACGGCCTTCCGGTCATCGGCCCGAGCCGGACCACCCAGGGCCTGATTCACGCCTTCGCTTTTTCCGGCCACGGCTTCATGCTCGGACCCGCGATCGGCGCCATTCTCGCCGAGCTGGTGCTGGACGGAAAGACCGACGTGCCGCTCGAGCCTTTTCGTATCGACCGCTTCGCCGGTGGCGACAGCAGCGTTGTCCGTGCCGAACCACAACAACAACATTCCTGAGGGTGAAACAGATGATCTTCCGGGCTGCCCTGCTGGCCTCGGCCATGGCAATCGCAACCTCGGCATCGGCCGAGACCAAGACCGCGCTCACCGTCGGCATCGCCGCGCAGGATGTCGGCCGGCTCGACCCCTATTTCGCGGTCAGCACGATCGACCGCGTGCTGATGCCCTGGATCTACAATGCGCTCGTGCGCTTTCCGCCGGGCAGCATCGATCCCGCGAAGATCGAGCCCGATCTCGCCGAGAGCTGGGCAGCGAGCCCGGACGGCAAGAGTTGGACGTTCCATCTTCGCCACGGCGTGCAATGGCAGGGTGGCTATGGTGAGTTCACCGCCGATGACGTGGTCTTCAGCCTGAAACGGGCGGCCGATCCGGCGACCTCCGCCTTCTCCTCCGAACTGCGCAGCTTCCAGTCGGTCGAGGCGGTCGATCCCTACACGGTGAAGATCACGCTCAGCCAGAACGTGCCAAGCGTGCTCGGCATTCTGACCAACTACTCGCAGGGTTTCATCGTCTCGAGGAAGGCGGTGGAAAAGCTGGGCGACGAGTTCGAGCGCCATCCGGTCGGCACCGGTCCCTTCGCCTTCAGCTCCACGATGCCCAACCAGTCGCTCGAGCTGGTGGCCAATGATGCGTATTTCCGCGGCGCGCCGCAGATCAAGAAGATCTCCTACCGGTTCATCCCGTCCGATGCGTCGCGCGATCTCGCCTTCGAGAACGGCGAGCTCGACCTGAACTACGGTCGCGCCGATCAGAAATGGGTGGATCGCACCGCCGGTCTGCCGCACACCGCCGTCGACATTTTCGAGCCGGCGGAAGAGGCGCAGCTCCACCTCAACATCACCCAGAAGCCTTTCGACGACATCCGTGTCCGCCAGGCCTTCGCCTATGCGATCAACCGGCCGGAGCTGGTGCGTTGGCGCGGGGCAGCGGTGAGCCGCGAGGCGCAGAGCGTGGTGCCGCGCGGCTATCTCGGTTTCACCGCCGATAACGGCCTGGTGGCCAACAATGTCGCGAAAGCCAAGGAGTTGCTGGCCGAGGCCGGCTATCCGAACGGCATCACCGTGAAGATGATCCAGTCGCAGCTGCCCGAGATGCTGACCGCGGCACAGGTGATCCAGGCGGAGATGAAGCGCGCCGGCATCAATCTCGAGCTGCAGGTGGTGGAGCACGCGACCTTCCACCAGCAGATCCGGCAGGACCTCAGCCCGATCGTCTACTACTCGGCGGCGCGCTTCCCGATCGCCGACGTGACGCTGACCCAGTTCTTCCATTCGCGCAGCATCGTCAAGACGCCGACCGCGGTGACCAACTTCAGCCATTGCAATGTCGCCGATCAGGAAATCGACGCCGCCCGCATCGAACCGGACCACGCCAAACAGCTCGCCCTCTGGGCCGAAGCGCAGAAGAAGATCGTCGCCGCGGTCTGCGCCGTGCCGATGTTCGAGACGCTGCTCGTCTTCGGCCGTCACGACACCCTCCAATACGGCTACGACCTGACCGGCTCGCTGTCGCTTGGCCCGCTGATCACCGAGAAGACGCACTTCCAGTGAGCCATGGTCTTCGCATTCCCACTCCTGCCCGGGCTGTGGCCGGGTAAGGAGCGGAGCCGGTGATCGGTTTCGTGCTCTGGCGCATGGTGGGCGCGGTACCGACGCTGTTCGCCGTGCTGATGCTCGTCTTCGTCATCGTCAGGGTCATTCCGGGCGATCCGGCGGCGGCGATTCTCGGCGACCAGGCAACGCCCGCTGCGGTCGCGGCGTTGGATGCCAAGCTCGGCCTCGACAAGCCGATGTGGCAGCAGTTCATCGATTTCATGGGCCAGTCGCTATCCGGCGATTTCGGGCACAGCATGGTGACGGGCCGGCCAATCGTGACGGACGTGCTCGCCGTGCTGCCGCACACGATCGATCTGACGCTGGCCGCTCTCGTCGTCGGCGTGGTGCTCGGCGTGCCGGCGGGGGTTTACGCCGCCCTGCGCCGCAACCGCTTCGGCGACTATGTGACGCGGCTGCTGTCGCTGGTTGGCCTTTCGTTTCCGGTCTTCGTTTCCGGCATCTTCATGCTGCTGTTGTTCGCCCTGCATTGGCGCATCTTCCCGGTGATCGGCGCGGCGCGGCTCGATGACCCGGTGGACAGGTTGACCAAGGTCGTGCTGCCCGCGATCACGCTCGGCATCACCATGGCGGCCTACATCACCCGGGTGACGCGCAGCGCCATGCTGCACGTGATGAGCGAGGATTATATCCGCACCGCCCGCGCCAAGGGCGTGCCCTGGCGGCGCGTCGTCTGGCGGCACGGGTTGCGCAACGCGGCGATGCCGGTGGTAACCGTGGTCGGCCTCTACATCGGCATCCTGATCGGCAATTCGGTCCTGACCGAGATCGTGTTCAACCGGCCCGGACTCGGCAAGATCATCGTCGGCGCGCTCAACCAGCGGGACTACACGATGCTGCAGGGGCTCATGGTGATCTATTGCTTCCTGATCGTGGTGGTGAACCTGCTGACCGATCTTGCCTATGGGTTCATCGATCCCCGGGTGAAGGGGGGATGAAAAGAGCTCTCCGTTTCGTCACCATCTACCCGGCCACCTCGATCGGCGCGCTGATCTGCGTCCTCATCGTCGCCGCGGCACTGCTCGCGCCCTGGATCGCGCCGTTCGACCCGAACGAGCAGAACATCATCGATCGGTTGCAGCCGCCCAGCGGCGACTACCTGTTCGGCACCGACGCCTACGGTCGCGACGTGCTCTCGCGCATTCTCTGGGGCGCGCGCGTCTCCCTCGTGGTCGCCGTCACCTCGATTGCCGTGGCCATGCTGATCGGCGGCACGATCGGGATGGTGAGCGGCTATATCGGCGGGCGTGTCGACGCACTGGTGATGCGGGCGATGGACGTGTTGCTGTCCTTTCCCAGCCTCATCCTCGGCCTCATCGTCGTGGCCCTGCTCGGGCCGGATCTGTCCAACCTCGTCTTCGCCATCGCGCTCACCGCGATCGCGCCGTTCGCCCGGATCGCCCGCGGGCCGGTGCTGACGCTGAAGGAGCGGGCCTTCATCGAGGCGGGCCGGGCACTCGGTTTTTCGCATGCGCGCATCCTGGCGGTGCATGTGTTGCCGAACATCCTGAGCGAAGTGCTGGTCATGGGCAGCCTGTGGATGGCAACCGCGGTGCGCACCGAGGCCTCGCTGTCCTTCATCGGCCTGGGTGTGCCACCGCCGGCCGCCACCTGGGGCAGCATGATGCGCGAGGGATTCGAGAACATCCTCGATGCGCCCTGGCTCTCCATCTGGCCGGGTCTCGCGATCCTGATGCTGGTACTCGCGCTGAACATGGTGGGCGACGGATTGCGCGACGCCACCGATCCGAAGCTGCGCAGCGAATGATCGAGCCGGTCCTGAAAATTGCCGGGCTGCGGAAGCATTTCGTCTCGCGAAAGGGCTTTCCCCGCGTGGTGACCACGACGGTGCGCGCCGTTGACGGCGTCAGCCTCGCGGTGCTGCCGGGCGAGGCGTTCGGCCTCGTCGGTGAATCCGGCTGCGGCAAGTCCACAGCCGCGCGCGCCATGCTGCGCCTGATCGAGCCCGACGCGGGCACCGTGCACTTCCATGGCGAGGATGTGCTCGCCGCGCGCGGTGCGGCCCTGACCGTGCTGCGCCGCCGGCTGCAGATCGTCTTCCAGGACCCGTATTCCTCGCTTAACCCACGCCGCACGATCGGCCAGACGCTCGTCGAGCCGCTCATCGTGCACCGCCTCGCACGCGGGGCCGCGGCCCGCGACCAGGCGGTGGCGCTGCTCGAGGAAGTGGGCCTGTCGGCGGCGGCGGTTCATCGCTATCCGCACGAGTTCTCCGGTGGCCAGCGCCAGCGCATCGGCATTGCCCGTGCGCTGGCGCTCAAGCCGGAGCTGATCGTGGCGGACGAACCGGTCTCGGCGCTGGATGTATCCGTGCAGGCGCAGGTGCTGTTGCTGCTCAAGGACCTGCAGCAGCGGCGTCACCTCGCCTTCGTCTTCGTCAGCCACGATCTCGGCGTGATCCGCTGGTTCTGCGCCCGCGTCGCGGTGATGTATCTCGGCCGCATCGTCGAGCAGGGGCCGGTCGCGGACGTTTTCACCGCGCCGCGTCATCCCTACACGAAAACGCTGCGCGACGCCTCCCCGATCCCCGATCCGGCGACCCGCGGCGTGCTGCCGCGCGTCATCGGCGAGATTCCCTCCGCCGCCAACCCGCCTTCCGGCTGCCATTTCCATCCGCGCTGCCCGCAGGCGACGGAA
>Ga0181519_10001670_pt1 | contig 19493 bp, 20 predicted proteins | sample PEATcosm2014_Bin_26_FD_121102 | JGI IMG/M metagenome (GOLD analysis project Ga0181519, IMG submission 121102) | Peatland microbial communities from MTU Mesocosm Facility, Houghton, MI, USA - PEATcosm2014_Bin02_10_metaG | ecosystem: Environmental > Terrestrial > Soil > Wetlands > Peat | place...
CGATGCGCGCATCGCATCCAGGAGCCGCACCCGCCATCCCGGGCCCTTCTGATCTTCCAGCAGAGAGGGCTGCAGCGACCATCGAGGCGGCTCGACCCCGGCCGTGACCTGGCGGACACCGCCCGCGATCGCCGTCCAGAGACCCAGCTCGGCGCTGCAGCCCGTGCAGGCGTCGAGGTGGGCACCGGCCTCCTCGTCGAGGCTCTGACCGCCGGCCGCGGCGAGGAGCTCTTCGAGGGTGAGATGACGTGTCTCGGTCTTCATTCGTTCACATCCTTCTCGTTCACGGTCCGGCTCACGGCGGCACGCGCCGCGTGGAGCCGGCTCTTGACGGTCCCCAGGGGGACCTCGAGCACCCGGGCGACCTCGGCGAGGCTGAGGTCTGCTCCGAAGACGAGGCCGAGCACCTCGCGGTGCACCGGCGTGAGCGTGCTGAGCGCGGCCACCATCCGCCGGGCCTCCGCGCGCTCGACGGCCACTGTTTCAGGACCGGGGTTCGGGCTGGGGCGCCGAGCTAGGTCAGAGTCCGCCATGGGCATGGGCCGCTGCCGCCGCATCCGGTCCCGGGCCTGCCGCCGGGCAATGCCGAGCATCCATGCTCGCACCCGCGACCCGCCGCGGAAGGTGCGCGCTCCCCTCCAGACGGCGAGCATGGTGTCCTGGAGGACCTCCTCCGCGAGGGCCGGCTGGCCCACCATGAACCGAAGTTGGCCGAGCAGGGCCCGGCTGTGGCGGCGGTAGAGCTCCTCGATCGCCTCCTGATCACCGGTCGCGATCCGGCTCAGCAGGGCGAGGTCGGGGTCCTCCTCTTCTTCCGCGTTCGCAGAGAACCCCATGGGCAGGGCGTTGCTGGCGGTCATCGGGCGCACCACCTTCAACGACGGTCTCGGCGGGAGGTCGGGTTCATCACTCATGGAGTAGCGCTCGAGGCCGGTTTGGTTCGCCCAGCCCCGCGGCGATGGCCCGGATGGCCAGCTCGTCGCAGCGCAGCCGCGTGCCCCTGGCTCGTGGTCGACAGACTGCCTTGCAGAAGCACCCAGGGGCAGCCAGCGGCCCCTCCGGGGTGGACACGCGCCGCGCTCGGCCCGTGGAGTGGGGCCCGGCAACCTCCGTAGAGCCTGGCGGACGGAATACCGTCACCGTGTGCCTCATGGCTTCGTCGCGCCACCTCCGCCGACGTGGTGGAGCCAGCCCCACCGCTCTGAGGGTAGAGAAGGCCCCCGTCGCGCGGTGATGGCCGCGCGGGGGGCGGGGGATGGGAGCATCAACCGCGAGTCAGCCAACTGGTGCCCAGTGTCACCACCAGCCAGGCGACGATCAGGCCCAACACGATGTCAATCACCAGAGGCATGCCGAGGGAGATGAGGACCACCTCGACAATCGCGACGGCAAGGACCGCACTCCCGCCCACCATCGCGAATGCCGGCACTCCAAGCGCCCGACGTCGCTCCATCAGAGATCCCGCCGCCCCGCCGCCGAGACGGCCTGGGCGATCTCCGCAGCCACACCTGCCGGATCGTCGACGCCGATGACCAGCCTGGCGTAGTGCTCGTCGTGGAGGTGAATGGCGATCGCCTTGTCGGGATCAATGACGTCCCAGAAGGACCATTCTCCGCTGCGGTCGCCGAACACGTGGATCAGGCGGCCGACGGTGACGGAGGGGGGCAGGCTGAGGGCGGCGACCGTCCAACCCTTCCAGATCTGATGGGCCTCGGGTACCGAGGCGTCGACCTCGGCGACATGCTCCAGGGGAACCTCCAGCCGGGCCTTGACCCCGCCGGAGAGGCCGGAGATGAGAGCCAGGAAGCGGTCAAAGCCCTCGATGTGGACGACCAGGGAGGTGGGCGTGATCTCGATCTTCGCCATAGCCGCCTCGGTAGCAGGGTGGGTCCGTCAGTAAGGGAGTAGCAGTGGCGGCGGGTTTGGTTCGCCTACCCCTGCAGTCCAGCCTGGCTGATCTAGCTCTCCGCGAGCACCGAACGGAGGGGGAGCAGATGCAGCGTCGGGCCATGGCCCTGCTCGCAGCCGTGGTCGACTCGGACGCCGAACCGCGCCAGCAGGTGCGCTCGCTCCTCGCCGTCCTGGCCGTCTACCTGGGGAACGTCACCCCGGTCTTGGCGATGCTTCCGGCCATTGGCATTCGCGCGAGCGTGGAGGAGTTCAGGCCCGCCGCGATGGAGGTGGCACAGGAGCTCGTCGAGGGACGATAGCGGGCCGCGCCGGGACGACGGCTGTGGAGTTTGGCGAATGCGACCACTTCGATACAATGGCCGCCGGATGAGGCGCAAGCTGTGGGCCGCCGGGACCTTCGCCGGTGTGGTGGTGGCGGCTCTGGTCGTTGGCCTCGTCGTTCGGCCGGAGGCGGGGCCGTCTCGGTGGACAGGACTGTCTGTCGAGGTGCCCTCCTGTCCAACGGATGCCGATGGCTGCCGCGTCGTAGCGGTTCCGGCAGGAGAGACGGCCTCGTTCACCGATCCGAGCACGGCTCATGAGGACTGGAGCGGCAGCGCCAGCACCGTGGAGATGACACTGTCGGTGGGGACGTACTCCGTCTCCGCTGAGGGCTGCGCCGGCTACGCGATCGCACCGACGACGGTAACGGTGACGGAGGGTGCCCACGTCACCGTTCTTCTTGACCCCGGTGGCTTCTGGGATATGCCCGGCTTCCTCGACCGCACATGCCCCGGTTTCCATGCTGCCAGCTCCGCCCCGGTGCCCGGATGAGGGAGCGGACGGTCGGCATAGATTCTTGAGACAGACCACCAGCACCCCCTGCAGGACTCGAACCTGCGACCTGCGCGCTTAGAAGGCGGCTGCTCCATTGATTAGGCGAGCGCTTCGTACCTCGCGAATTCAGATGCACCATCTGCCCTGTCCAACATGCTGCACAGGAGGGGCCGCCCTCCACGCCGGGAAGTGGTTGGGATGGAGAGGCCGTTGTCGTCAGCTTTCCGTCAGACTTCACCGTCAGTCTCAGCCCATCGACACGATGACCGAACGCGGCCCCCACGGCCAGAGCGGGTGGAGCCGACTGTGAGGACGGCGGTGGAGAGCGCGCTCTTGACCTCCGCCCCCAGGTCCACGACTCCTCGCTCGCGCTGGCCATGGCCGGCCTGGTCCCCCAGGGCACGCAGCAGCCCTGACGACCTGCACGAGGAGAGATGACGTTGCCCGAAGAGCGCCGCGACGATTGGGCCCCATACGACCCGTCCCGTCCCAACCCAACACTGGGTGAGCGAGTCGGGCACTCGCTCGAGGAGGTGTTTTACGGCCTGCCCCCCGCGGCCCGTCGCTGGCTGCGCAGATTCAGGGTGGACCCTATGGCGCGGCAATTCCCCCCATCTCCGGTTCGCTGGCTGGTCGCGTTGTTCGTTGCCAACGTGGGATCGCTGATATCGGACGCGATCCTGGTTGCCATGGGCAAGTGGATCTTCCCCTCTACCCAGAACTTCGTCCACTTCCAGTTCTCCGACTACGCCAAACTGACGATCCTCGGGGTCACGATCGCCTGCATCGCGTGGCCGGTCGTCACCTGGATCTCGTCCCAGCCGCGCTGGCTATTCCTGCGGCTCGCGGTCGTCGTGACCCTCGTGCTCTGGTTGCCGGACCTCTGGATACTGCACCAAGGTGAGCCGATCCGCGGAGTCGCGGTCTTGATGCTGATGCATCTCGCCATCGCATTCATCACGTACCCCGCGCTGGTGCATCTGGCCCCGGTCGGTTCCCCGGCCGGACGGCCCCTTGGCGCCTCCGCGAGCGAGTGACCTCACCCTCGGGTGGAACGGTGTGGCCGGCCGCGCTGGTGGCGAAGCTACCGCCGTGAGCTGGCCGGCACGTCCGCGTCGGCCGCGCGAGCGAATGCGACCTCGTGGCGGCTGAGTTGAGGTTCCCGACGCCTCTTTCACGGGGCGGCCGGGGGCTGCTCCTTCGATGAAGGGAGTTCGGCAGGAGAGGAGCTCACCCCCCTCCCCACGGGCCAGGCCACCGCGAATCGCGCCCCTCCGCCCGCCAAGTTGGTGATACGCCAGCGCCCCTGGGTGCCCCGCACCACCGAGTCGGCGATGGCAAGGCCGAGTCCGGCGCCCTCCCCGGTGGAGGTGCCGCGATGGAACCGGTGGAAGAGGAGGGGGATCTCGGCCTCCGGAATCCCCTCACCGTCGTCACTGACGGAGAACTCCGCCCGTGCCCCCTCGACGCCGCGCGCCTCGACACGCACCGCGGTGCGAGCGTGGCGGCAGGCGTTGTCCACGAGAACCCCGACCAGGCGGTCGAGCCAGTCGGCCGGCAGGGAGACGAGTAGAACTCCCTCCGGCGCGACGGCGGAGACGGAGAGGGACCGCGCCGCGGCCACCGTGCCGAATCGCTCTTCCGCCAAGCGGGCGGCGGTACCCAGGTCGATCAGCTCGGCGTGGGGCGGTCGCGGCTCCGAGTCGAAGCGGGCGAGCCAGAGCAGGTCGTCAACGATGCGTCGCATCCGGCCGATCTCGCCACTGACCCGCCGGAGAGCCGGGCGGAGATCGCGGTCGCGGCCGGACAGGGCCAGGCTCGCCTCCGCCTGCATGACCGTGAGCGGGGTGCGCAGCTCGTGAGAGGCGTCGGCGGTGAAGGCGAGCTGCCGCTGGCGCATCTGCTCCAGCGGACCACCGACACGGCTGCCCACCGCGAAGGCGCCGGCGAAGACGACCAGCAGGAGGAGCGGGCCCACCAGCAGCTCGGCGAGCACCAGATCCCCCATCTGCTGCCCGGCCGGGGTGAGGCTCGCCCCTACCAGGAAACCGCCACCCGCAATGCGCCTTCCCAGGAGACGGAACGGGTGGCCCGCGACGTCGGCGGTGATCGGCCCCGCGGCCGCGCACAAGCCTGAAGGCAGAGCGGGAGCGGTGCCGATGGGCTGGCACCGGCCATCTGCCTGGATCACCCAGGCGAGGAGGGGCTCGTCGAAGTCATGGTCGGGGTCGATCTCGGTTGGCGGGAGGGTGGGCTGGACGGCGGCTTGCGTCATCCACTGGCTCAGGCGCTCGTCGATGGCTGCGGTAAGGCTGTGAGAGACCAGCACGTCGGTCGCGGTGAGCACACCGCAGAGTCCGAGCGCCGCCAGGGCGGTCGCGAGGGCGGCGGTCCGCAGGGCTCGCCGGCGCAGCCGGTCACGAGCCGGCGATCTCACGCGCTCACCAACCTGTATCCGGTACCGCGCACCGCAACCACGACGACGCCCGCCTGTCCGCCGAGCTTGGCGCGGAGACGAGCCACGTGCGCTTCCATGGCATTCCAGCTCGCCTCGGCCTCCGGCCAGACCTGCTCGGCGATGCTCTGTCTCGTCACCACCGCTCCTGCCCGGCGCAGCAGGAGCTCCAGAATGGCGTATTCGCGGGGGGTCAGAGCGACCAGCCTCCCTCCACTGTGGACCTCGCGCGTGGCGGGGTCGAGCTCCAGACCGGCCACCCGGAGGGTGGGACCGGCCGGCGCACCTCCCCGCCGAAGCAGGGCCCGGAGACGGGCCAGCAGCTCCTCGAAGTCGAACGGCTTGATCAGGTAGTCGTCGGCGCCTGCGTCGAGGCCGCGCACCCGATCCTGCGAGGTATCCCTGGCAGTGAGCATCAGGATGGGCAGGCGAAGCCCCCGGCGCCGTGCCTCGGTGATCACTTCGGCGCCGTCCAGCCCTGGCATTCGCCAGTCCAACACCGCGGCGGCGAAGTCGCCGACCCTCAGCATGTGCAGGGCGTCGTCACCCCGCTCGACGGTGTCGACCAGGTAACCGTTCTTGCGGAGTCCTCGGGCGAGTACGGAGAGCAGCGCCCTGTCATCCTCCGCCAGCAGGAGTCGCATCGCCGTTACCGTACCTCCCCGCCGCCCGTGCCGGGGCGGCTCTTTGCGGGCGGGCGATCAACCACGATGGCCATCCTTGCAGCTCTGCCTTGCGGAATCCTGAAGGCGTGTGGGAGAGACGGGTGGGCGCCATCGCCGCCCGCCGTCAGCCTCCCGTCAGCCGGCCGGCTCAGGATCGCCGCCATGACCCAACCCGCCTCGCCCGCAACGGGCTTCGCCGGCGCCGTGGGATCCGTCCCCGCCGCTACCCGGCGCTCGCTGCGCGTCCCCCGCACCTGGGGCTTGCGCCGGGGCGACGTGTTCCTTGCCATCCTGGGAAACGCCCTGCTCATCATCATCCTCTGGGTCCGTCACGGGCAGTTCCCACATCTCGGCAACACGGCCGCGGTGCTGATCGCGCTCGGGCAGATCAGCGCCCTGCTGGGCACCTACTCGGCGCTCGTCCAGGTGGTGCTGATGTCGCGAAGCCCGTGGCTCGACAGCCTCTTCGGTATCGACCGGATCGCGGGCTGGCACCGCTGGCTGGGATTCGCCACCGTCGACCTGATCGTGGCCCACGTCGTCTTCACCACCGCTGGCTACGCGCTCGCCGATGGCCGCTCGCTCACCGCTCAGACCTGGACCTTCCTGACCACCTACCCCTACATGCTGATGGCCTACGTCGGGGCTGCCCTCTTCATCCTCATCGCCGTGCTATCGGTGCGGGAAGCCCGCCGTCGGGTCTCCCATGAGGGCTGGCATGTCGTGCACCTTCTCGTCTACCTGGCGATCGCGCTCAGCTTCGCCCATCAGCTGGCCGTGGGCACCGACTTCGTCCATGACCCGGTGGCCCTCGCCTACTGGGTGTCGCTCTACGCGGTCGCCGCCGCCCTCGTGGTCGCCTTCCGCATCATCGGCCCCGTGAGGATGGCCCTCCTCCACCGGCTCCACGTTCAGGCCATCGTCGAGGAGTCCCACGACGTGATCTCGATCTACATCCGGGGTCGCGGCCTTGGCGAGCTCCCGGTGCGCGCCGGGCAGTTCTTCAAGTTCCGCTTTCTGGCCCCCGGTCTCTGGTGGCAGGTCCACCCCTTCTCTCTCTCCGCAGCCCCCAACGGCGAGTACCTGCGGATCACTGTCAAGGAGGTGGGCAAGTACACGCGCTCCCTGCACCGCCTGACGCCCGGGACGCAGGTCGTGGTCAATGGCCCGTATGGCGTCTTCACCGCGGTCCGGCGGCGGCGCCCACGCTCGTTGCTGATCGCCGGAGGCATCGGTGTCACCCCGCTGCGCGCACTCATCGAGGAGATGCCCCAGCGCAAGAACTCAATCACGCTCCTGTACCGCGCCCGCTCCTGGGACGACGTGGTGTTCAAGGCGGAGCTCGACCAACTGGTGGCGGCACGTGGCGGGGTCGTCCATTACATCGTCGGACGCCGCGGTGAACACCTCGCTGCCCACCCCTTCGCCCCCCGCTACCTGCTCGCCGCTGCCCCCGACCTGCGCGACCGCGACGTCTTCATCTGCGGTCCGCGCGAGATGGTCGATGCCGTCATGGGAAGCCTGCGCGCACTCAGGGTCCCGGCCCGCCAGGTCCACGTCGAACGCTTCGCGTTTCTGGTTTGAGGTTCCAGCCATGCCGGTTCGTGCGCTCGTCACGCTCTTCGCGGCGGTGGTCGGGGTGGTCCTCACCCTCAGCTTCCGGACCCCACCGCCCAGCTCGCTGAACACCGCGGCCGCCCCGCCGCCATCCAGCTCCTCCTCGATCTCGGTTGCGACCCCATCGACGACGCCGTCAGGGGCCCCGCCGTCAGGTGGAAGCACGCCCGCACCGACAACGACGCCCTCCTCCAGCCCGGCCGCAGCCACGGGCCTCAAGAACGGGAGCTTCACCGGCCAGACCTTCACCAACTTCTACGGTCCCGTCCAGGTGCAGCTGGTGATCGTCGGGGGCAAGATCACCGACGTCAAGGTGGTCCAGTCACCGAGTGACAACCCGCAGTCCGCCTACATCGCCTCCGTCGCCCTGCCCTACCTCCGGCAGGAGGTGCTGCAGGCTCAGAGCGCCAACATCAACGCCGTCAGCGGAGCGACGTTCGACAGCCAGGCCTACGTGCAGTCGGTCCAGTCGGCGCTGGACAGTGCGCGTGCCTGAGCCGACCCCAGCTGTCGTATCAGCGGCCCCCCGAACCGTGCGCGCCGAACCGGTGATGGGGACGGTGATCACCGTCGACGTCCGGGACCCCGATGTCGATCCGGCCGCGGTCGACCTGGCGTTCGCCTGGTTCCGCGAGGTCGACGAGATCTTCAGCACCTACCGGCCCGGCAGCGAGATCAGCCGGCTCTCCCGTCAGGAGATCACGGCGCCGGGATGCCGACCCGAGGTGCGCGAGGTGCTGGGCCTCTGTGCGGAGGTCGAGTACCGCAGTGGGGGCGCGTTCGACATCCATACCGGAGGCCGGCTTGACCCCTCCGGCCTGGTCAAGGGATGGTCGGTGGAGCGGGCCGCGGCGATCCTCCAGACCGCGGGGGCCCGCAACTTCTTCATCGGGGCGGGAGGCGACGTGGTGGTGCGGGGCGCGCCGGCCCCTGATCAACCCTGGCTGGTGGGGATCCGCCACCCTGAGCTCCCCGACCGCATGGCCGCGGTGCTCGCGGTCGGCGACCTCGCGGTGGCCACGAGCGGCTGCTACGAGCGCGGGGAGCACATCATCGACCCGAGCACCGGCCTGCCTCCGTCGGGGCTCCTCAGCATGACGGTGATCGGCCCAAGCCTCACCTATGCCGACGCCTTCGCCACCGCCGCCTTCGTAATGGGAGTGGCCGGTGCGCCGTGGGTGTCGGGGATCGAGGGTTACGAGGCACTGGCCATCACCGAGGATCGCCGCACCGTGTGGACATCCGGCGTGGAGCGTCTCTTGGTGCACCAGACTCGCCCCACCGTCAGGGCAGCGTCAGGAGCAGCGGTTAGCGTGTGATGCACAAGCGATTTCGCCGGCGGCCTCCGCCGACACCAGGAGGAAACGGTCATGTGGCCACGTTGGAACACTCGCCCGATCTTGGTTCAGGGCTTCCCGGCCTCGCGAGCAGAGGCGGTCCCCGGACCTTCCATCGCCGGCAATGCGCCCTTCGTCAGCGCCAGGGGCGCCGTCTCGGCGCCGTCCAGAGGGAGTTTCGCCGGGTCGGACGTGAGCGCGGCCGAGCTGCTGTGGGGCTACCTGCACTTGATCGCCGCCGGCGTCGTGGGTTCACGCGGGCGACCCCCGCCCCCCATCAGGCCCCCCCGAGGCCCTCACCCTCGCTTGAGTGCGTCACGGGACGGGCACGTCGCCCGTCTCCAGATTGACCAAGTGGCCGACGACGATGATCTGGCCGACGCAGTAGAAGAAGGTGAGCAGCAAGGGGAGGGCACGCAGGAGGGCGACACTCCGGTTGCTCGAGGTCGACTGGAGGTAGATGGGCAAGATCAGCGTCAGGGCCTCCGGGAGAGCGCCGGCGCAGAGCGCTCCGCGCAGGACGTGGACGAGCCGCTGATGGCGATTCGGGGCGACGGCGTAGACGACGATTGAGTAGCAGCGTGGCGAGCACCGTGCCGGCGAAGAACTGGGCCACGTAGAGGGCGATCCGGGGACCGCCCGCGGTGACGATGCCGGGCAGCCTCACCAGGGAGGTGGGAAGGTGCTTGGGGGGGCCGAGACGAGCGCCGAGGACACCGGGACCAGGAGCAGGGAGAAGACGACCGTCATCCCCACCGCGCGCGCCCGCCGCCGGAGGAAGCTGCGCGGCGGGACTCCGGAGAGGGTGCTGAGGCCGCAGTCGACGCTGCTGAAGAGCGACGAGCCGCTCCAGAGCAGGCCGCGAAGCTGAGCAGGCCGAGCGGCCAGGACTTCCCGCGGATGCGGTCGAAGACAGTGAGGATCCGACTCGGCCTGGTATGGAAGAGGGTTGCCATCCCCCGGGCGAGGTAGAGCTCGAAACTCTGGGCGTTGCCCAGCAGTGCCAACGCCGTAGCGAGGACGACCAGGATGGGGATGACGGTGGGCCACCCCAGTGTGCTGTTGCTCCCATGCAGAGGGGTCCGATGACCCGCCTGTGACCTCAGTACGGTGGCTGCAGCCCGGGGAACATCGGGAAGTGGCGCACGTTCAGCGTCAGCAACCGAAGGTCGTACAGCAGCGCGGTCGCCGCGATGGCGAGATCGGCGCTGTCGATGCCCCCGTGCGCTCGCAGCCAGCGGCGCCCCAACGACCCGGCCTCCTCAGCGACGTCCCTGTCCACGCTGTGCCAGACCAGCGCTGAGAGCAGGGCGTTCGTCGCCTCCGCCTCGCGCGGCCGCATGCCCGCCAGCACCTCGAGGCGGGTGATCTCACTGGCGTGGAGGGGCCCCAACCCGCGGGCGGACTCGAGCGTGACGGCGGCCGCCTGGTCGCCACGCAGATAGTCGACCAGCACCGAGGTGTCGACGAGGGCGCTCACCTCCGCACCCGGCGGCCAGAGCGGAGCTCGTCGACGTACGCGGCGCCGTCGCGGGTCCGGTGACCCCACGCCCCGAATGCCCCCCGCATGGCGGCGAGGTCCTCCTCGGAGGAGTGGGAGGCTCCGTAAGCGGCCCGGATGGCGTCGCGGATGAGCCCAGCCATGGAGCGCCCCGTTCGGCCCGCGACGTCGTCCAAGAGGCGTCGGTCCTCGTCGGTAAGGGAAATCTGGGTCCGAGTCATGATGTAAAAGTACATCATTTTGCGCCATCATGTTCGTCCCTTCCCCCCGGTGGGGGAGGGGGGAGGGGCGGCCGTCACGGTTGTCAGGTCGAGTTGACGTAGGCGAGCGCGATCGCCCAGGGCATCGATCTCGACGATCTTGCCCCCCCTCACCGTGAAGCCCATCACCGAGAAGATGTGGCCGTGTCGGAGGACCACCGCCCCGACCGCACCGTTGACGAGCGCGGGCAGCACCACGGCGTCGGACGGGGCCTTAGCGAAGCGGACCACCTCAGAGGCGCCCCGAACCACGCGAGAAGCCGGTGTCGGCCCCAGGTCGGCGCGCAGGACCACATCAGGATCGAGGACCACCATCAGGGCCTCGAGATCGCCGTTGCGCGCCGCAGCGAAGAAGGCATCCACAACCCGGCGCTGGCTGCTGAGATCAGCGTCCGGGTCGCCGGAGACCCCGCGCACCCGCCGTCGAGCCCGGCTGGCGAGCTGGCGTGTCGCGGCTGGGCTGCGGCCGAGGATTGTCGCGATCGTATCGAACGGTAGGCCGAAGACATCGTGGAGTACGAAGGCGAGGCGCTCCGCCGGGGCAAGCGTTTGCACCACGACCAGGAGGGCGAGCCCGATCGATTCGGCAAGGATTGCTTCCGCCTCCGGATCCGCCGGCATGGGGCCGACCAGGGGGTCCGGGAGTTGTGTCTCCAGGGGTTCCTCGCGCCGCGATCGGCGCGACCGCAGCATGTTAAGGCACACCCGCGCGAGGATGGTCGTCAGCCATCCGTCGGGGTTCTCGATCGTCTCGTGCCCTGCCTGGCTGGCCCGAATCCAAGTCTCTTGGAGCGCATCGTCGACCTCGCTCAGCGAGCCGAGCATGCGGTAGGCGATCGCTCGAAGCCGGTCTCGGCTGGCGTCGAACCATTCCGCCAGCTGGTCAGGATCAGCCACGTTCACCGTTCTCAGTATTCACGTGTCTGAAGGATGGCGCCTTCACGGGCCGGTGAAGCCACACGCGGACCCCGTGGCGCTCATCGCCAGGCACCTCAAACTCGTGGGGCCGCTCCGTGGGAGCGTCGGTGTCATGCCCACTGTCCGGCCTGATAGTCACCGCCTTGGTTACGGCAGATGACGTTGAGCCGGTTGTAGGTGCTGATGAGCGCGATGAGGCATACCAGCGCGGCGAGCTGGTCGGTGTCATAGTGCTCGGCCGCGTTCGCCCAGACTTCGTCGGTGACACCGCCGGCGGCGTCGGCGATGCGCGTCCCCTGCTCGGTGAGCTCAAGCGCAGCCCGCTCGGCGTCGCTGAACACCTTCGCGTCCCGCCATGCCGCCACCAGATTGAGCCGCACCGAGGTCTCCCCGGCGTGTTCGGCGTCCTTGGTGTGCATGTCGGTGCAGACCGAGCAGCCGTTGATCTGGCTGGCCCGAATCAACACCAGGTTCCCGGTTCCGGGAGGCAGGATTGACTGCGGTACGGCCGCCGCTGCCGAGTTGAACTGCTTCACGAACTTCTGCAGGATCTCGCTGCCGTTGAAGTCGAAACGAGCGTTCATGGTGAGCTCCCTTGCTTGTGCTCTCTTGATTGCACTTCTATGACACGGCGGGCCTGGCCGATGTGACAAAGCCACGATGCCGCTAGCGGGAGGGGGAGAGGAGGTCCAACGAGCGCGTCAATCCGTCACGCGTGAGGCGAGTGCTCGCCGAGGCGCCGACCTTGCAGGGAGGCGCTGGGATCAAACTCAGAGTTGGCTCGCGTACCCACTCCAAGCGCAGCTACCGCCTTCCACGCTGGATGTCGCGGGTTCGACACCGTCCAGTACCCCCTGCAGGACTCGAACCTGCGACCTGCGCGCTTAGAAGGCGGCTGCTCTATCCATCTGAGCTAAGGGGGCCCGGGGCCCAGTCTAATTCCGGCTCCGGCGCTCGGCGGTCAGACTGGCGAGCCGGCCCCCGTATAATCACCGGGCGCGCCGGGGCGCGTTCCCCGTGTGGTGGCCATAGCTCAGCTGGTTAGAGTGCCTGACTGTGGATCAGGAGGTCGAGGGTTCGAATCCCTCTGGCCACCCACCTCCGGCCCGGCCCAGCGGCCGCCGGCCTGGAGAACCTCCCGGAGCAGGGTGGGACGGTCGGTCATGATCCCGTCCACCCCCAGGTCGATGAGCCGCTCCATGCGCGGCCGGTCGTCGATGGTCCAGACGTGGACCTGGAGCCCCTGGCGGTGGGCGGCGAGGACGAAGGCGCGGTCCACGATCCGCACCCCGCTCGACGAGACGGGCACCTGCACGCAGTCGGCGCCCTGGGCACGCATCCGGCCAGTGAGGGAGGTCAGCCGGGCGCTGGCGATCGCCCGCTTGCCCATCGAGGTGCAGATCTCGCCCCCGCTCAGGCGGCGGAAGCGGCGCAGCCGCCGGTCCGAGAAGGAGGCGACGCAGACCCGGTCGTGGACACCGAGCCGCTCGATCAGGAGCGCGAGGGGCGCGACCACCTCCTCGGTCTTGAGATCGATGTTGAACCGTGCGTGGGGGAAGGCGAGCAGGGCCTCCTCCAGGGTCGGGATGGTGACCCCGGTGCCGCGGTAGGGGCGGGTGCTTCCCCGATCGGGGCTCCAGCGATAGCCGGCGTCGGCGTGCTTCACCTCGTCGAGGGTGCGGTCGCCGACCGCCCCGACCAGGTCGGTGACCCGGTCCAGGGACTCGTCGTGGAAGGCGAGCACCGCCCCGTCGCGGGTGAGCTGGGCGTCTGTCTCCAGGTAGGTGTAACCGAGCTCGACTGCCGCCGCGAAGGCGACCAGCGTGTTCTCGGGGTGCTCCTTCGAACCGCCCCGGTGGGCGAAGCCGATGGTGCCGTGGGTGGTCAGGTAGGGACGCGGGGTGCCGATCATGGCGCGAACGGTACGACAGGCCCCTGAGGGTGGGGGACGGGCGGCCCATGTGCGGCCGCCGGTGACCGCGTAACGTGGGCCGAACCGTGCAGACGTACCCCGCCTCCCATCGCCTGCGGCCAGCTGCGGGTCTCCGGCTCTGGCCATGACCGATCCCCGCGGTTTCCTCACCCGGGAGCGGAAGGGACCGGCGCGCCGTCCCGTCGAAGAGAGGGTCAAGGACTGGCGCGAGGTGTACCTCCCCCCCGACCCGCAGGAGATCGCCGACCAGGCGGCCCGCTGCATGGCCTGCGGCACCCCCTTCTGCCACGCCAGCTGTCCGATCGGCAACGTGGTCCCCGAGTGGAACGACCTGGTCCAGCGGGGCCGCTGGCGCGAGGCCGCCGAGCGCCTCCACGCGACCAACAACTTCCCCGAGCTCACCGGGCGGGTCTGCCCCGCGCCCTGCGAGGCGTCGTGCGTGCTCTCCATCAACGACGAGCCGGTCACCGTCGCCACCATCGAGAAGCTGGTCGCCGAGCTGGCCTGGCAGGAGGGCTGGGTGGTGCCCCGGCCCGCCGCCGCCCGCACCGGCAAGAGGGTCGCGGTGGTCGGCTCCGGGCCGGCCGGATTGGCCGCCGCCCAGCAGCTCGCCCGCGCCGGTCACCACGTGGTCGTGTACGAGCGGGCCGACCGGCTCGGAGGTCTGCTCCGGTACGGGATCCCGGAGTTCAAGCTCGAGAAGTGGGTGCTCGACCGCCGACTCGACCAGCTGCGCGCCGAGGGCGTCGGCTTCGAGACCGGGGTGGACGTCGGTCGCGATCTCGATGCGACCGAGCTGGCCGCCCGGGCGGACGCCGTGGTCCTGGCCGGAGGGGCGGCGCGCCCTCGCGACCTGCCAGTCCCCGGCCGGGAGCTGAGGGGGATCCACCCGGCGATGGAGTACCTCACCCTCGCCAACCGGGTGCAGGAGGGGGACCTCGACGAGTCCCCGGTCAGCGCCCGGGGCCGGCGGGTCGTGATCATCGGCGGCGGCGACACCGGCGCCGACTGCCTGGGGACCGCCCACCGCCAGGGCGCGGCGAGCGTTCACCAGCTCGAGATCATGCCCCGGCCCCCGGACCGCCGCGACCCCAGCACGCCGTGGCCTGACTGGCCGCTTCAGCTCCGTACCTCGGCCGCCCACGAGGAGGGCGGCCAACGCCTCTGGTCCGTCTCCACCCAGAGCTTCCTCGACGACGGCAGTGGCCGCCTCGCCGGTCTGGTGGTCTCAGGGGTCTCCATGACCATGGAGAGGGGTGGCCCCGCCTTCCGCGTCGTTGATGGGACCCAGTACCAGCTTCCCTGCGACCTTGCGCTCCTGGCGCTCGGCTTCGCGGGCGCCGAGAGGTCTCCCATGCTCGAGCAACTGGGCATCGGCCTCGACCACCGAGGCAACGTCGCCCGCGACGCCGGCTGGGCCACCGCGCACCACGGGGTCTTCGCCTGCGGCGACATGAGCCGCGGGCAGAGCCTGGTGGCCTGGGCCATCGCCGAGGGGCGGAGCGCCGCCGCGGCGGTGGACGCGTACCTGATGGGGGAGACGGTGCTCCAGGGGCCGGTCCCGCGCGGCTCGGGTCGCTAGCCGGAGGAGCCGGCCGCGCGCCGAACCCTGCCTGCGGTCGGATGGGCGCGGCGCGGGAGTGAGATCAGATAGCGGCACGGCGATGGAGTGTCCGCGCCGTGCGACGCGGGCCAGCACGTATGCTGCGCTCCATCGTGGACGCGATCCGGGCGGACATGCCCTCCACCTGCAGCCGAGGTTGCGGTCTGTTCGCAGCCGGCCTCGTCCCGCGATCCGCTGGTGTCTGACCCCCGGGGATTCCTCACCCAACCCCGGCGCCTCCCCACGCGCCGGCCGATCGAGCTGCGCACCCGCGACTGGCGCGAGGTCTACGATCCGATCAGCCGCGAGGAGACCGCCGCTCAGGCGCAGCGCTGCATGGGCTGCGGGACGGCCTTCTGTCACAGCGGCTGCCCGCTGGGCAACCTGATCCCCGAGTGGAACGAGCTCGCCTTCAAGGGGCGCTGGCGGGATGCGGCCGAACGTCTCCACAGCACCAACAACTTCCCCGAGGTGACCGGGCGGATCTGCCCCGCCCCCTGCGAACCGGCCTGCGTGCTGTCGATCAACGACCAGCCGGTGACCATCGAGGCCATCGAGAAGCAGATCTCCGAGGTGGCCTGGAACGAGGGGTGGGTGGTGCCGAGACCCGCGCCGGTCCGGACCGGAAAGCGGGTAGCGGTGGTGGGGTCGGGGCCGGCGGGGCTGGCCGCCGCTCAGCAGCTGGCGCGCGCCGGACACCACGTGACCGTCTACGAGCGGGCCGACCGTATCGGCGGCCTGCTGCGCTATGGGATCCCGGAGTTCAAGCTGGAGAAGCGTGTCCTCGAACGCCGTCTGGACCAGATGCGCGCCGAGGGGGTCGCCTTCGAGACGGGCATCGAGGTCGGACGCGATCTGGACGCCGGCGAGCTGCGGGCGCGCGTCGACGCCGTCGTGCTCGCGGGCGGAGCCACCGAGCCCCGTGACCTCCCGGTCCCCGGCCGTGATCTCGACGGCATCCACCATGCGATGGAATACCTGACGCTGTCCAACCGGGTGCGGGAAGGGGACCTCGCCGAGCCGCCGATCACCGCCGCCGGCAAGAGGGTGGTGATCATCGGGGGTGGCGACACCGGCGCCGACTGCCTGGGGACGGTGCACCGGCAGGGTGCGACCAGCGTCCTGCAGCTCGAGATCATGCCGCGTCCGCCCGAGCTCCGCGACTCGACGACGCCCTGGCCGGTCTGGCCTCTGCAGCTGCGCACCTCCGCCGCTCACGAGGAGGGCGGGGACCGCGCGTGGTCGGTGTCCACCCAGCGCTTCATCGGCGACCGGGAGAGACGCGTCACTGCCCTGGAGCTCGCCGAGGTGAGCGTCACCCTCGAAGCAGGCCGTCCCCGCTTCGAGACGGTGGCCGGGTCGGAGCGGCGGATCCCCTGCGACCTGGTCCTCCTCGCGCTGGGCTTCACCGGGCCGGAGCGTTCTCCGATGCTCGCGCAGCTCGGGGTGGAGCTCAACTCTCGGGGCAACGTGGCCCACGACATGGGGTGGACCACGAGCAGCGACGGGGTCTTCGTCTGCGGCGACATGGGCCGGGGCCAGAGCCTGGTGGTCTGGGCGATCGCGGAGGGACGGAGCGCGGCCGCGGCGGTCGACCGCCACCTGATGGGAGAGACGATCCTCCCCGCTCCGCTCGACCGGCTGGGGGGCGCGCTGGCCCGCTGAACGGCGGTCAGCCGCGCTGCGCCCGGCCTTGCGGGAGACGCCCGGAACCCTCGCGGGTCAGGCGGGGACGTCCAGACGCTGTTTGAGGCTGAGGACCCGGCGCAGCTCGTTGGGCATCACCTTGACGAAGCTGGCGAGCGTCGCCGCCCAGTCGTCCAGCATCCGGCCCGCGAGCAGGCTGCCGGTGTACGCCTGATGGCGCTGGATCAGCTCATGGATCAATTCGGCGTCCTCGTCGTCGAGCTCCTCCAGCCCCACCATGGCGAGGTTGCAGCGCTCGTGAAGACGGCCATCGAGGTCCACCACGTACGCGATGCCCCCGCTCATCCCGGCGGCGATGTTGCGTCCGATCCGTCCGAGGATGACGACGCGGCCACCGGTCATGTACTCGCAGGCATGGTCGCCGACCCCCTCGACGACCGCCACCGCGCCACTGTTGCGGACCCCGAAGCGCTCTCCCGCAACTCCGTTGACGAACATCTCGCCGGCCGTGGCTCCGTAGAGGGCCACATTGCCGATGACCACGTTGTCCTCGGCGGGCCGGCCCGCGCCGGGTGGCGAGGCGATGATCACCCGGCCCCCGGAGAGGCCCTTGCCCACGTAGTCGTTGGCCTCGCCACGCAGGCTGAGGGTGATGCCGGGGGCGAGCCAGGCGCCGAAGGACCCGCCGGCGGAGCCGTGCAGGTCGATCCAGATGGTGTCGTCGGCGAGCCCCTGTTCGCCACGGCGGCGGGCGACCGCGCCGCTCAGCATCCCGCCGACGGTCCGGTCGACGTTGCGCACCCGGAGCTTGAGACGGACCGGCTCGCCGCGCTCGAGTGCCGGGGTGGCGAGCTCGATGAGCCGCTGGTCGAGGACGTCATCGAGGTGATGGTCCTGGCTGCGGGTGTGGCGGATCTCCTCGGCGGGAACCTCATCGTGGCGGAGCAGCGCCGACAGATCGAGGTGGCGCGCCTTCCAGTGCTCGATGCCGGCGCGGGGGTGCAGCAAGTCGCTGCGCCCGATCAGCTCCTCGAAGCGGCGGAACCCCAGCGCCGCCATCCGCTCCCGGACGTCCTCGGCCACGAAGAGCATGAAGCTGATGACGTGGTCCGGGGTTCCGGCGAACCGCTTGCGCAGCTCCGGGTCCTGGGTGGCGATGCCGACCGGGCAGGTGTTGAGATGGCAGACGCGCATCATCACGCACCCGGATGCGATGAGCGGCGCGGTGCTGAAGCCGAACTCGTCGGCGCCGAGCATGGCCCCGACCAGGACGTCGCGCCCGGTCTTGAGCTGGCCGTCGACCTGGAGCACGACCCGGCTCCGGAGTCCCTGGGCCACCAGCACCTGCTGGGTCTCCGAGAGACCCAGCTCCCAGGGGACCCCGGCGTGTTTCAGCGACGACAGCGGCGAGGCGCCGGTGCCGCCCTCGTAGCCGGCGATGACGATGTGGTCGGAGCGGGCCTTGGCGACCCCGGCGGCGACGGTGCCCACCCCCACCTCGGAGACCAGCTTGACGCTGATCCTGGCCTGGGGGTTGGCCATCTTGAGGTCGTGGACGAGCTGGGCCAGGTCCTCGATGGAATAGATGTCGTGGTGGGGCGGCGGCGAGATCAGGCCCACCCCGGGGGTGGAGTAGCGGAGCCGGGCGATGACCTCGTCGACCTTGTTGCCGGGGAGCTGGCCGCCCTCTCCGGGCTTGGCTCCCTGGGCGATCTTGATCTGCAGCTCGCTGGCGTTGACCAGGTAGTTCGCGGTGACCCCGAAGCGACCCGAGGCCACCTGCTTGATGGCGCTCCGCCGGCTGTCGCCGTTGGCGTCGGGGACGTAGCGGGCAGGGTCCTCGCCGCCCTCGCCGGTGTTGGACTTGGCGCCGAGCCGGTTCATGGCGATGGCCAGGGTCTCGTGCATCTCCTTGGAGATGGCCCCGAACGACATCGCCCCGGTGCAGAAGCGCTTGACGATCTCGGTGGCCGGCTCGACCTCGTCGAGGGGCACCGGGTCGCGGTCGCTGCTCAGCTCCAGGAGCCCGCGCAGGGTCTTGAGGGTGCGCTGCTCGTCGTTGACCTCGTGGGCGAAGGCCTCATAGCTCTCGTGGCCGCCGCCGCGCACCGCGTGCTGGAGGAGGCTGATGGTGGCGGGGTTCCAGGAGTGGGTCTCCCCGTCGCGGCGCCACTGGTACTCGCCACCGGCGGCGAGGCCCGGGGCGTCCACGCTCCGCTCCGGGAAAGCTGCCCGGTGGCGCATCAGGGTCTCCTCGGCGACGACGTCGAGGCCGATGCCGCCGATGCGTGAGGCCGTGCCGGGGAAGTAGCGGTTGATCAGCTCGGGGGCGAGCCCCACCGCCTCGAAGATCTGGGCTCCCGAGTAGGAGTCGATGGTCGAGATGCCCATCTTCGAGATGACCTTGCGCAGTCCCTTGTAGAGGGCGTGGATGTAGCGCTCCCTGGCCCGCGAGAGCTCGGTCCCGGGGGGGAGCATGCCCCGACGGTGCAGCTCGCCGACCGTCTCCAGGGCGAGGTAGGGGTTGACCGTCTCGGCGCCGAAGCCGACCAGGAGCGCGATGTGCATCACCTCGCGGGCCTCGCCGGTCTCGATCACCAGGCCGACCCCGCTGCGGGTGTGCTCCCGGACCAGGTGGTGGTGGACCGCGGCGGTCGCGAGCAGCGCCGGGATGGGGGCGTGGTTGGCGTCCACGTGGCGGTCGGAGAGGACCAGCACCGTGAACCCCTCCCGGATCTTCTCCGAGGCCAGCCGGCAGATGCGCTCCAGGCCCTGCTGCAGCCCCTCGACCCCACCGTCGGAGTGGAAGGTCGTGGAGATGGTCGCGGCG
>Ga0181519_10001671_pt1 | contig 19461 bp, 19 predicted proteins | sample PEATcosm2014_Bin_26_FD_121102 | JGI IMG/M metagenome (GOLD analysis project Ga0181519, IMG submission 121102) | Peatland microbial communities from MTU Mesocosm Facility, Houghton, MI, USA - PEATcosm2014_Bin02_10_metaG | ecosystem: Environmental > Terrestrial > Soil > Wetlands > Peat | place...
ACGGCGGAGTCGGTGGTGTTCACGTGCTGGCCGCCCTTGCCGCCGGAGCGGTAGGTGTCGATGCGCAGGTCTTCCACCTTCAGGTCGACGTGAATGGTTTCGTCAATCTCCGGCGAAACGTAGACCGAAGCGAACGACGTGTGGCGGCGCTTGGCCTGGTCGAAGGGCGAGATGCGCACCAGGCGATGTACGCCGCTCTCTCCGGCCAGCATGCCGAAGGCATTCTCGCCGATGATGGTGAAGGTGGCCGACTTGATGCCCGCTTCTTCACCGTCCTGGTAGTCGTTCATCTCGGTCTTGAAGCCCTGCTGCTCGGCCCAGCGCAGGTACATGCGCAGCAGCATCTCGGCCCAGTCCTGGCTTTCGGTGCCGCCGGCGCCGGGATGCACGGTGACGATGGCGTTGAGCGGATCGGCCTCGCCGGAAAGCATGGTGCGGGCTTCGAGCTCCTCGGCAAATGTGCCGAGCTCCTTGATGCTCTTTTCCAAATCCACGAGAACATCTTCGCCCTCGCGCGCCAGCTCGAAGTAGGCATCGATGTCGCCAGTGCGGCGCACCAGTTCGTCGTCGTCGCGCACCAGCGTTTCCAGGCGCTTTTTGTCGCGCATCAATGGCTTGGTGGCGTTGGGGTCGGACCACAGAGCCGGATCGGCCAGCTTCTTTTCTATGTCGGCGAGTTCCCTGCGGATGCGTGCAGGGTCAAAGATACTCCCGCAGGTCGCGCACTTGGTTGCGCACGGGAGCGTAGGCGAATTCGAGATCGTTCAGCGACGGCATTTTACTTTTATAACCTGTCTTGGATTGGACTGAAAAACTACTTCTTCTTGACCGTATCTAGCATATCACTGGGCTGGTCTTGACCTTGTTGGTAAGGTCAATCACCTCTTTAGTCACGTAATCGCAGTAGAACGTCTTTGTGAAGGGGCTGGTTACCGAATCCAGAGGGAAGTCAGATGCGACGAAAAACATTCGCGATGGTCGTGTGCGGTCAGCAACGATCAACAGCCAAATCTCCTCCGCAATTTTCTTGTATTCGTTGATCTTCGTTGCCTTCTTGTCGATCACATCTTGGAGGCGTTTGGGGGTTAGAGGGGCAGCCAGTCCAGGTCTTGCAACAGTCCAGTGTGCGAAACGGAGGTCAGGCACTCCTTGGGCGTGAATCAGGAAGACTGACTCAGACAAAGGGTGATCTGTCTCAGCCTCGCTAGAACTCCAGCGGAATTTCTGCGAATTTTGGAGGTTCAACTTCTGAATCTCATTTGCAATTTGGTCGGCGATCTGATCGCCCTTCGTCGTGCCGAGAGTGATTTGGTTTGAGAACCAAATTGTCAAAAGGACGGGAGGGTTGCGTGCGTGGAAATAAATTTCCTGTGCCTTGGACACAATCCGGTCGGTATACGACTCCAATGCTTGCGGAAGTGGATCTCTCGCCAATCGGAGATGTTTCTCCGATTTCTTACCGCGAGGGTGAATGAAAAGCTCTGTCACCTCGATACCGACCTTACGCCCTTCAAGGTCGATTAGGAAGTCAGGCGGATCTAAAGGTTTGATGCATGTAGGCGATATTCCTTGAAGCTCAAGAAATCGGTCCAGTAGGAATCGTTCGTGCTGCTTCTTCACAGAATCCATCAAGCCTTCTTCGAGGGACAGGTTATGGCGGAGCGAGGGGTGTCCCGGTTCCGGCTTTTCCGATTTGTAAGTCCGCCAAAATGCTACGGCGCCGATCTGTCGCTACGCCACCTTGATCTCCTCAAGAAGTTCGGGATGCTGATCCAGAACTTTGAGCAGCTTGACCAGGGCCAAAGGCGGCTTGGTTTTGCCGTTTTCGTAGCGGGAGAAGGCATTGACGCCGCCGCCGAAGATTTCGGCTGCCTGGCGCTGGTCGAGCGCCAGTTTCTTGCGCACCTTGACGATAAATGCCGGGTCGACGATGGCGGCGTTCACCTGCCGGGCAAAAGCCTGCATCTCACGCATGACGCGCTCGGAATCCTCCGCATCGTGAATGGATTCGCCACAAGCCGGACAGAAATCGCCTGTCGTCTTCAAAATGGTGGTCTCGCCCTTGTAGGTATAGGGGATGTCACGGGTATCGTGGATCAGCTCGGCCGCGCCGCAAATAGGGCATTTCATCTTCATAGCTCCTTGAACGAAACGATCAGCACGTCGTCCACCACTGTCAGTTTCAAATACACATCCCCAGCCGGGGTCTTCGGACGGTATACGTCTTGCCAAATGGTGTGATCGGCGTAGGTGGTCATGCTTTTGTAGAAGTCCACCGGCTTGAGTGCCAACACTACAGCCAACATTTCGGAGTAGCTGAATCCCAAAGCCACAGCTCCTGCTCGCGCCGTATGCGTGGTTCGCACTTTGCCTGCTTCGACCAATATTTTGACCCGCGGCAACGGACAGTGCGGAGTTCGCTTTTCCATAGAAATATTAACCTACTTGGTTAATTTTGGCAAGTATCATTTACCTCTTCGCGGTTTTTGCGCGGACCAGGCAACCATCCCTATGCTCAGCAGAGCACACAGCCACGCAAATACGTCGCCGTGGGCGGTGTAGAACGTGATGTCGCTGCGGAAGGCAAATTCGGCGGGCAGCGCATCGGTCTGGTGGCGGGGAATTGACTGGCGCACGCGCCCATAGGGATCGATCGACGCGGTCACGCCCGAGTTGGTGTCGCGCAGCAGCCAGCGGCGGTTTTCGATGGCCCTCATGCGCGCCATATTCAGGTGCTGCCAGGGGGCGCTGGTGTCGCCGTACCATCCGTCGTCGCTGATGTTGACGAAGACCTCTGCGCCGTGGCGCGCGAATTGGCGCACCTCGTCGGCGAAGACTGCCTCGTAACAGATGAAGACGCCGTAGCGATGGTTTTCCTGGTTTTGGTTGACTAAGAGGAACGAGTTGCGCTCGGTGCCGCGCGTAAACGTTGAAACGCGGCCGGTGAGCTTACGCGCAAAGGTGAGCCAATTCTGGAAGGGAATGTACTCGCCGAAGGGGACGAGGTGGATTTTGTCGTAGCGGCCCACGCGCTCGCCATCGGCGTCGACGACCAAGGCGGAGTTGTAGTAGTTCCACTGGTGCGCCTGGGCATCATAAGTCCAGCCAATGTTGCCCACCACCAGCGGCGCCTGGACGGCGCGGGCGATGCTCACCAGGGCACCCTTGAATCGAGGGTCCGACTCGTCGAAGGGGGCGGGCGACTCCGGCCAGGCGACGAGATCGGGATGCGTGGGATAGGGAGGGCAGATGATTTCGCCTGTGGGCGCGCCAGTCTGCGGAATGCCGGCGATGTAGGTTTTGCATTGCTCGCCGGCCAGGCGCGTGAACTCGGCGATGTGGCGATCCCAGTCCGGCCCTTGCCAGTTGTTCGCGGAACCCACATCCAGATTCGGCTGGATGAGGACCGCGGTGGCTGTGGGCGCGGGCCTTGGCGGCGCAACAAAGACGCCGGCAAATCCGGAAATCAGCAGCAGGGCTCCGCAGCCAGCCCATGCCCAGCGGCCCGAAAGCGGGTTCTTGATCGGATTTTTGATTTCGCGCCCCAGCAGGAAACCGCCGGCCAGCAGCGCATTGACCGCGACGAGCACGAAGCTGATCCCATAGACTCCCGTCCACGGCGCGAGCTGGTTGACGAGCGCGTTATCCACCTGCGAGTAGCCAAGCTGGTCCCAGGGAACGCTGGTGATGCGCGCGGCGGCCAGTTCGAGGGCCGCCCAAAGAAAAGGCGCGAAGGCGAGGGCAAGGCGCGTGGAGCCGGTAGCGCGGCGCACCAGCACCAGGCCCAGGCCGAAGAGTCCGAAATAAAGTCCGAGGACGAGGCTGTAGCCGACGAGCAGCAGCGTGGGCGCAAGAAGCGGCATATCGCCGTAGTGCGACATGGTGTCGCGCACCCAGTAGCAGTTGCCCATGTACCAGAGAAATCCGCAGAGATAGGCGACAAAGAATCCACGGCGCAGAGGATGGCGCTCTCCGGATTGCGGATTGCTGAGCAAAGCCCACAGCAAAGGGACTAACCCGAACCACGCAAAGACGCTTCGCCAGGGCGGCATGGGTCCGGCCAGTGGAAACGGCAGTTCCAGCAAGCCCGCGGAAAGAGCCGCGGCAACCCAAAGCTTCGCCCCAGACGTCCATGACGATTGCATACATCGGCGAGTGTAAAACATTTGCCTAAGGTAGAATCGAGATCATGATATTCGCTACCTTCGCGATACGCGTGTTGGAAGTGATGTTCTTTGTCGGCCTGGTGGGATCGGCGATCGTGGTGCTGATCAGCTTTTTCGAGGATGGCAAAGAGCTGTTCGGCAAAGACTAGGGCTCTGACCTCGCGATGTCGATCCTCGGGTATGTGCGGGTCCGGAGACCGGCGGTACTCAGATCGGCCCCCTCTTACGCATCCTTTTCCATCGCAGACTTGCGGTCCTCCTCCGAGAAGGCCGCGGCCTTACCCTTACGCGCCGCGCCGACGTAGTGAGAAACTGCCGCCATCGTGGCCGCAATGCCCGCTTTGCTGGTGCTGTAACTCATGGCCGAAGGCAGCGGGATACTCATGGCCGCCGCGGTCGCGATGGCATCCTGATTCGCCCCCAGAAACACGAAATCCCAGTTGTACTTGTCTCTCTGTTCCCGGATCAACTCGCCGATCCGTTCCAGGCTGTATTCCTTGCTCGCGTTCTCCTGGCCGTCGGTAAGCGTAACCACAATGACTTTGGATGGGCGCTGCGGTTCCGGAAGCGCCGCAAGCTCCTGGCCCAGTTCGACGATGGTGCGTCCCTGCGCATCCAGCAGCGCGGTCGATCCGCGCGGCACAAACGTGTTCTGGGTCAGCTCGGGGCACAGCTTCAGATTCATGTCGAAGACGGTTTCGTACCGGTCGTCAAACTGCACGAGCTTGACCATGGCTTCCCCGGGAAGCTCGCGCTGCGTTCTGATGAATTCGTTGAATCCCGACACGGTCGATTCCTTGCAGCTTTCCATGGAGCCCGAGCGATCCAGAACGATCGCAATGCGCGTGAAGTTTTCCTTCATTTTTCCTCCTCCGCCTTCGCTTCTTTTCTTGACGGGCCGGCTTTCGCGGGGGTAGCCAGCTTATAGATCACCGCCTTCTCGACTTTAAGCGCGGCGGTGATGCTCTCTCCCGGAGGCCGCCTTCCGTTGTAGACGTCGCTCAGGTACTGCGGAGAAACGCCGAGCCGGGATGCGAATTGCTGTGCGGTTTGCTCGCCCTGCTGCTTCTTCAGGAACTCCATAAACTGCTCGAGGTTCATTTTCCTGACGCCCATGGCATCAGTATACGTCAAATGACGTATCCGTCAAGTGACGTAGATTGGCGGCCGCTTTCGGGCCCATCGCAGCGATCTGAAACCCGCGCCCCCACAACGCGATGCAGGACGGGCACAAAGGTTGCCTGAATTTCGTTGACACGCATCGGTTTGAAAATTAGACTCATCGCAGAGCGGTGGTTTCGCTCAGAAGGTTTTTCACCACCGGTTCCCCGGCCGGCTTTCAAGCGATGGCCTCTTCTCGAACGACCGTAGCCCCTCCAAGTAACCGCGTGCGGTTGATCGTGGCGTCCTCCGTGATGCTCACGTTTATCTCCTTCTGGCGCGCGGCAGCCATCGTTCTCAACGATCTTGGATCGTCAGCCTTTTACGCGGGCGGCATCGCCGAGCAGGCGGTGGGCGCGGCGGCTCCGTGGTTCATTCTCGGCATTATGCTTTTCAGTTTCGCCGTGCGCGCGGTGTACGTGGAAAGCTGTTCGATGTTCACGCGCGGCGGCGTGTACCGCGTAGTCAAGGAAGCGCTCGGCGGCGGCTTCGCCAAGCTCAGCGTTTCCGCGCTGATGTTCGACTACATCCTCACCGGCCCCATCTCCGGCGTTTCCGCCGGGCAATATATTACCGGCCTTCTCAACGAACTCATCACTGTCGCCAACCAGTGGCATTGGCTGCCGCCGGCCTTGATGGACGTGCACAACAATCCCATCCAGCTGAACATGGACTACACGTCGGCGCTGCTGGCTGCGGCAGTGACGATTTATTACTGGTGGCAGAACGTCAAGGGCATTGAGGAGTCGAGCGACAAGGCGCTGCGCGTGATGCAGGTGACCACGGTCATGGTGATCATTCTGCTGGCGTGGGGCTGTTATTCGGTTGCCATTCGCGGCGCCCACCTTCCGCCTTCGCCTATCCCCTCCCATTTCCATTTCAGCAATGATGCGCTCGGATTCCTGAAAGGCCACGGGTTGCCGATCTTCGGCCTGTTTGGCGTCCTGATGGCCTTCGGCCACTCCATCCTCGCCATGAGCGGCGAGGAGAGCCTGGCTCAGGTGAACCGCGAAATCGAGCACCCGAAACTGAGGAACCTGAAGCGCGCGGCGATCGTCATCGCGATTTACAGCCTGATCTTCACAGGCGGGGCCACGCTGCTCGCGTCGATGCTTATCCCCAACTACGAGCGGACCCACATCTATTCCGACAATCTGATCGCCGGACTCGCGATGTTCATGGTGGGACCGCTGGTGTGGCGCATTCTTTTCCGCGTCTTCGTGGTGCTGGTCGGATTCCTGATTCTTTCGGGCGCCATCAATACTTCCATGATCGGATCGACCGGTGTGCTGATGCGCGTGGCCGAAGACGGCGTGCTGACCGACTGGTTCCGCAAGCCGCACCGGCGGTTCGGCACCAGCTATCGCATCGTGAACCTGGTTTTTATCCTGCAGATGTTCACGATCATCGCGAGCCGCGGCAATGTGATCATGCTCGGCGAAGCGTACGCATTCGGCGTGATCTGGTCGTTCACGTTTAATAGCCTGTCGATGCTGGTGCTGCGCTGGAAGTACAAGGGCGAACGCGGCTGGAAGGTGCCGCCCAACATCCGCGTCGGAAAAACCGAAATCCCCATCGGCTTGATCTCGGTGTTCATGGTTCTGCTGGCGACCGCGACCGTGAATCTGTTCACCAAATCGATTGCCACGGTGAGCGGGATTATTTTCGCGATCGCGTTTTTCATCGTGTTTACGGTGTCGGAGCGCATCAACCTGCGGAAACACGCGCAGACCGCCAAGGAAATGAAAGACCATTTCCAGTTGGAACACCAGGACACGGTGGATCGGGAATCGGTCGCCATCCGCCCCGGCGGCGTTATCGTGACCATGCGCGATGCCGCCAATCCGCTGGCCCTCAAGTGGACCCTTGGGCACACCAGCACCGATGAGCGGGACGTGGTGGTCGTCAGCGTCAGGCTCATGGGCGCCGGCGGACCGGAATACCTGAGCGCCGAAGAACAGAGCTTCAGCGAGCACGAGCAAATGGTCTTTACCAAAGCCGTGTCGGTTGCAGAGAGCTTTGGCAAGAGGGTTTCGCTCCTGGTGGTTCCGGCAGCCGAGATCTTTCCCGCTCTCACCCAGACAGCGAGCTCGCTTGAGGTGGAGTCGGTGGTCTCCGGCAGTTCGAGATCGTTGACCGCCGAAGAACAGGCTTTCTACATGGGGCAGGCCTGGGAAGCGTTGCCCGAGCCCAAGCGGCAATTCAATTTCTGTGTTGTGTCTCCCGATGGCGAGGTGAAGGTGTTTTATATCGGGCCTCATGCGCCTTCTTTGAGTCCCGCGGATGTGCAGCTGGTGCACCGGCTGTGGCTGAACATGCGCCGCGACCCAAAGGCTGGGGACCTGCATCACAGCGACATCATCACTTACGCTCTGACGCGGCTGGCCGGCCAGTACGCGCGAGAGAAAGACGACATCCTCCGCGATCTACGCAATTGCCACGGCGCAGGATCACCTGCCTCGGTGCGGATTGGCGCGCAGGATACTCTCGCTCCCGGTGGCATCACGCCCTCCCCGCGCGCGGTGAAGCAGACGCGCGACCAATAAAACAGGGGTCAGGTTTCAGGGGTCAGGTTTCAGAAAACCTGCTCGCCAAGTCCTGACACCTGAAACCTGTCTTTACGCGGTGTACTCGTCTCCCGGCTTCCAGTGCACCACCTTTACGCCCGGCTCAACCAGAGCGCCCAGTTCTTCCGGCGTGCCTGTGAGCGGCGGAAAGGTGCCCCAATGGATGGGCAGGACAACCTTGGGCGACAGGAGGCGGCAGGCAAGCGCCGCTTCTTTCGGTCCCATGGTGTAATGGCCGCCAATCGGCAGCATGGCCACCTCAGGCTTGTACAACTCGCGGATGAGCTGCATATCGCCAAAGACGCAGGTGTCGCCCGCGTGGTAGAGCACCGGACCGCCGGCCGCTTCCAGCACGAACCCGCCGGCAACGCCGACATAATGAACGCCCTTTTCATCCTGCGCACCGGAAGAATGCTTGGCGTCGACCATGGTGGCGGCCACATCGCCGAGTTGCACGGTCCCGCCCAGGTTCATGCCGATGGTTTCCTGAACGCCCTTGCCGGCGATGTAATCCGCCAGTTCGTAGACTGCAACCACGGTCGATCCGTGCTTCCTGGCCACCGGCGCGGCGTCGGAGATATGGTCTCCGTGTCCGTGGGTCAGCAGGATGTAGTGGATTTTCGACGGGAGTTCAAAATCCTGCGGGTATTTGGGATTATGCGCAATGAAGGGGTCGATCAGGATATTGGTTCCCCTGGCCGTGTGAACCAGCACCGTAGCGTGCCCGAGCCAGGTAATGCGGGTGGAGTCCGATGTGCTCATGATGCCTCCTCAGCTTTCAGCTTTAGCTTTCAGCTCTCAGCTCCTGCGCCGGGTCTTGGCTGTCAGCTGAGAGCTGAAGGCTGAGAGCTTCTTCTTGGTCCCTAGGTCCCTGCCTTCCTCACCGCGTAATGATGACCTCGGAAACGCTGTCCTTGGCGAGGAACTGCCGATGTCCCGACCACCCCGTAAACAGGCGCTCGATGCTGCGGTTGGTAAACGCGCGCTGGATGGGATACTGCTTCGTCCTCTGCATATCAACTTCATCGCCTGGGGTGACATGGTAGCGGTAACGCACCGCCTCTTCGCCGTGCGTGCGGGTGTGAAAGAAGGCCAGCACCTGCCCGCCGGGATTCATGGCCGAACGCAGACGCTCCACCAACGGCGCTACAAACGGCTCGGGCAGATAGTCCAGCGCGGTCCACAAAAGCACCACGTCATAAGTGCGTCCGGAGAGATTGAGCGATTGATCGAGACAGCCCTCGACGTTCCAGATCGAGTTGCCGTCCTCGTCGCTGCCCGAGCGCCAGTCGCTCATGTAGGCATCGTAGACAAGGTCGGCGAGATAGACGCTATGACCCAGGCTGGTGAGGTAGTTGATATTGGCGGGCGAGGTGTAGCCGGTATCGATGATGCGCAGCCCCGGTTCGGCCTGCAAGCGCTTGCGCAAAACCGCCCATGCCCCGGAATGGCGCGCCACGCGAGGCCCCGTAAGCCCTGCGGCCTCAGGCGGTGCAGCGGCCTTATGTTTCTTGTCGAACCAACGACGCAGCACAGTGCATTCCTCAGACGGCCGGACACGTGCGGATGGGGGATTCAGAAATTGCCCGGCGCGAGTTGTCAGCTTTCGAAAATAGCGCCGCTGTGCTGAAAGTTCACGCCCTCGGTTTCTTTCGAAACCGACTGCGTCAGATCTACCTTGCCGCGAAAGACGGCGTTGTCTTCGACGGCCAGGCGCAGGGCGCGGATATCGCCCTCGAGGTTGCATCCAGCGCGTAACTCCACACGCCCGCTGGCCACAACATTACCCTGAACCCGGCCCAAAACCAGTACGTCCTTGGCGGAAAGATCGGCCGCTACATTGGCATTGGGACCGATGGTCAGCCGGCTCTCTGCCAGGCTGACTGTTCCTTCCACCCTTCCGTCCACGATCAGGTCTTCTTTGCCCTTCACTTCACCGCAGATCACGATCGTTTTCCCGATGCGCGCGGGAGCATTGTCCGCTGCCATAGATTTGATCCCTTTCCCACTGCCTTTTAGGCCCTGCCCGCACTATATCAACCCTGCCATAAGGCATCAATTCGCGGCGACATGAAATTGCCGATTCTGCGCGGGTTTCTCCACCATACACCCGTTCGGCTGTTTGAAGAAAACAGCGCGCCGCTGACTGGCACCGTACACTAATCGTTGTGAACCGATTCATTGCCCTCCTCCTCCTGGCTCCATGGGTGATTCCGGTCCCCTGGGTGAATCCGGTCTTTGCCCAGCCCGCCTCAGGCCATGGCGTGGCTGCGCCCACCCTTACGGGTCAAGCCCTGGTGGACCGCGCGCTCGCCAACGAGTTGAATGCGGCCGAGGATGCAAGCCATCCCATGCGCTACCTGTTGCGCAAAACCAGTCCGCGGCTGACTACGACCAAGGAGATCCTGGAAACCCGCGACGGTGAGGTAGCGCGGTTGACTGCGGTCGACAATAAGCCGCTGAGCGCTGCCGATGAAAGCAATGAGGAAGCACGGCTCCATGCGCTGCTCGGCGATCCGGGCAAACAGCGACGCCGCAGGCAGGCCGAGGACGACGACGCCGGACGCGCACTCAAGGTACTGCGCGCCTTGCCCAGCGCCTTTCTGTATCAAGATGCCGGCCCCGGCCAGGGGCCTACGGGGAAGGTGGAGAAGTTCACCTTCCGGCCCAATCCCGCGTTCACTCCCCTCTACCTGGAGACGGAGGTTTTGCCGGCCATGGCCGGGGAGATCTGGATCGATCCCGTGCATCTTCGCGTGGCGCGCCTCGAAGGCCACGTGCAAAAAGACGTGGACTTTGGCTGGGGAATCCTGGGCCGGCTGAACAAGGGCGGCTGGATCGTGATCGAGCAGGCGGACGTGGGCCCGGATAAGGGAATCGATCAGTGGCGGACGGTGCACTTCCAGATGCAGATGAGCGGCAGGGTGGTCATCAAGACCCGTGTGTTTGACACCACGGAAGATCAATCCAACTACGCGCCGCTGCCTCTGGGAATGAGCTACCAGAAAGCCATCGAACTGTTGCTCTCCGGCAAATAAATCCTCATGCATGAAAAAAGCGGCCCAGGCAATTGCCGGGGCCGCTTCATTCTGTGTGAATCGGTAGCTTACTTCACCTTGATGATAATCATGGCGAAGGTGAACAGGGTGAGCGACTCGATGAACGCCAGGCCGATGATCATGAAGGTCATCAAGCCGGCGCGGGTTCCGGGGTTGCGCGCCAATGCTTCCGTGGTCGAGCCAACCGCCCTTCCCTGGCCCAGGCCGCAAAGTCCGGCGGCCAGGCCCATGCCGAGGCCGACGCCGATCGGCACCATGTTGATCGCGGGCGAGCCGCCATCTGCAAAGGCTGGGATGGCGAAGCAAAGCGCCGCCAGGGCCATGAACACATATTGAAGTTTCCGCATAATTCTCCTGCTTCCCTAAAGATTGACCGCCAGTGGGTGGTTGAGGCTCACCGTGCTCGGCATTTTTCGGAAACTACGTGCCCTTGGCCGCTTCCTACAAGGTCACCGCTCCCTGTTGGTCGCGGTGACTTGACGGTAGTGCCTCCGACGCGCTGCTCTTCCGAAAAATGCTTTTGGCCCCCTCACGCTTGCGGCCTTCCGTGGTGCGGAGCGGAAGCGCTCTCCGCCGGAATCCTTTTTTCAGTGGTCAGTTATCAGTGATCAGTGGTCAGAACGCGCAGATGCCTCGGATAGGAACTGGCTCGCGCAGGTAGCAAATTACTGATCACGGACCACTGACAACTGACAACTGTTTTTAGTGCTCGTGCGACACCGCCATCGACAGGTAGAACATCGACAGCAGCATGAATACGTAAGCCTGGATGAGCGCCACGAAGCCGTGCAGGCCCAGGGTGAGCGCCGGAAAAGCGAAGGGAATGAAAGAAAAGGCGATCAGGGTCAGCAAATCGCTGGCCAGCATGTTGGCGTAAAGACGGATGGTGAGCGACATCATGCGGGCGAGGTGGGAAATCACCTCGACAGGGAACAGCAGCGGAGACATCCACCAGATGGGCCCGGCAAACTGCTTCATGTAGCCGATGGGACCGTGCACGCGGAGGCCGTGAAAGTTGTAGTAAAGAAATGTGAGGACCGCCAGGCCCAGCGGCACCCAGGGCTGGCTGGTGGGCGTGGTCACGCCGGGGATCAGCCCCGCCAGGTTGTTCAACACGATGAAGAGACCGATGCAGGTGACGAAGGCCTGGAAGCGCTCGTAGCCGTGACCGATGACCTGTTCCGCCTGGTCGCCGACGAAGCCGTGAATCATTTCCGCGATCTGCTGCGCCGGGTTGGGCTTCTCCACGGAGAGCGTGAGGCGCACGATGAGAAAGAAAGCGATGAGGCCGGCCGCGATCAGAACCTCATACTTGAACGCGTCGCTGACGTTTGCCAGATCCGTGGCAGCGTCCGCAGGGTGAATGCCAAGGGCCGAGTAGAGCTTGAGCAGGACCCCTCCCAGCAAGTGCTCCACAAACGACGTTAATACAGATGCTTGCGCCATGAAAAAATCGAGTCTTTCCGTTTCCCGCGGAGTGGGGACGCGCCCCATGGTTCCGTTCATCAGCCCCTGAGCAGGCGCAACCCTCCCCACACCAGTGTGAGGACCGCTAAAGCCAGTCCGCAGAGGAGTGCCACCACAGAGCCCTGGAAACATTTCAGGCTAACATAAATGGCTGCTGCGAAAACGGTGAGCCTGAGCACAAAGAAAACCGCCGCAAAAGCCGACCCCCTTGGCGTCCGTTTCTTGTCCATTTTGGCCGCAATAAAGCGCGCCAGCCGACGCCACTCAAAGATGCTGGCTGCCGAAATGGCGGTTCCCGTGGCCAGCATGGCGGCGTCGCGCCAGCTCGTTGCCTTCCACACCACGAGGGATGCAAGACCGCCGAAAATCAACGTGTTACGGATCGCGTCGTGAAGCATTCCCTCAAGATCGGCGTCCGTCACGTCGGAAAAAATCTGCAATTCATCGCTCATGAAGCCGTGCCCGAGTCTCCCGTCTTGCCTGATTTGTCCGCTTCGTTCCCGTTTTCGTCCAACTTGTTCATTGCGGGATCATTGGCATACACCATCGCCATACGGATGGCCGCAACCAGCCCCGCGATGATGCCAAACACCACTCCGGCCATCGCCATCCACGTCTGGTGAAAGTGGCGATCGAGCCAGTAGCCGGGCAGCCAGCCGATGAAACCCGCGCAGGGCAACACCATCGCGATCTGAATCATCTTTTCGGCTTGAATCCACGCGCCGATCATCCCGCCGCCCAGCCCGCCCTGGGATGAGTCGTCTGCAGACGCACCGCCGGCCTTGCCGCGCTGTTTCCGCTCCGGGATGGGGTTGTGGTAGGGCACCATCGTGGTTATACACGATGGACGCGGCCCAGCGCGATGCGGCCAGTCGCAGCCTGTGCAGCCGCTATACTGGCGGTTGGACCCTCGATCCGTAACGGAAACCGCTCGGTTTGGAAGAAGAAGAGGCATGGAGTTCGAATCGGAATTTGAACAGAGTCTTTTTGCGCTGCGCCAGGCGAAGCTCTTGGAAATCGAAAAGCTGGGGCAGGCTGTGTATCCCAACCGCTTCCCTCTAAAGCAAGGCGAGACGGCGATCTCGCTTGCGGCGGTGCGGGCGCAGTGGGACAAGGCCACCGGCGAGGAGCTTGAGGCTAACCGCGTAACCGTCACCGTGGCCGGGCGCATCATGGCCATTCGCGCCCAGGGCAAGGCGGGCTTTGCCACGCTGCAGCAGGAGGGACAACGCCTCCAGATCTACGTACGGCTCGACGCCGTCGGCGAGCAGGCCTTCGCGCTTTACAAGCTGCTCGACCTGGGCGACCACATCGGCGTCACAGGGTATCTGTTCCGCACGCGCACCGGCGAACTGACGGTGCATGTGGAGACGCTGACGTTTCTCTCCAAGGCCATGCTCGCGCTGCCCGAGAAGTTCCACGGATTAGCGGATGTTGAGCTGCGCTACCGCCAACGCTACGTGGATCTGTTTGCCAATCTCGACGCCCGCGAAGTCTTTGTGAAGCGGGCCAAGGTACTGCGCGCACTGCGCACGTTCTTCGATAGCCGCGGCTATCTCGAAGTGGAAACGCCCATGATGCAGCCCATCGCCGGCGGCGCGGCGGCTCGACCCTTCACGACGCACCACAACGCGCTCGATATGGATCTGTTCCTGCGCATCGCGCCCGAGCTTTATTTGAAGCGGCTGGTGGTCGGCGGACTCGATCGGGTGTATGAGATCAATCGCAACTTCCGCAACGAGGGCGTGAGCACGCAGCACAATCCCGAGTTCACGATGCTCGAGTTCTACCAGGCCTATGCGAACTACCACGACCTGATGGATTTGACGGAGGAGTTGATCAAGTTCGTGGCGATGGAAGTGAATGGGACGACGGTGACGGAATTCAACGGGCACACGATTGATCTGGGGAAGTGGGAACGGCTGACGATGGTCGAGGCGATCGTCAAGTTCTGGCCGGAAGAAGGCGGAACGACGCCGAAAGTAACGGACTTCAACAGCAAAGTTCTCCTCGGCTCTCTGGTGGATACGACAGATTACAACCTGTCGAAAATCGGAAACGACGGAGTTGTCGCCGCGGGCCCGTTTGACCCGGCCCAAATGAAATATGCCGACGAGGTGAAGGCCTTCGGAATGGCCCATTACCTTCTGCGAGAAGGCGAATCTCTCGGCAAGGTGATCTACGGACTTTTCGAGGCCCTCGTCGAGCCCCACCTCATCCACCCGACTTTCATCTACGACTATCCAACTGAAGTTTCGCCGCTTTCGAAGCAGAAACCCGATGATCCGGATCATGTCGAGCGCTTCGAGATCTTTGCAGGCGGCTTTGAGCTGGGCAACGCGTTCAGCGAGCTGAACGATCCGGTGGAGCAGCATAAGCGCTTTGAGCAGCAACTCGCCGAGCGCGCTCATGGCGACGAAGAGGCGCACGCCATGGACGAGGATTACGTGCGCGCGCTGGCCTATGGCTTGCCGCCCACGGGCGGCGAAGGCATCGGCATCGATCGGCTGGTGATGCTGCTGACGGGATCGAAGTCGATTCGGGATGTGATCCTCTTTCCGCTGATGCGGAAAGAGCAGGGATCGGGGGTCAGGGATCAGGGATCAGAAGAACCGGCTGGTTGAGGTTCGTGGTTTCCCACCCATTCGCCCAGAATCGGGCGAATGGATGGGGCACGGAAATTTGTGGCGGAGCGACCGAAAAGCAACCACAGGTCCTTCGACTCCGGTCGCTGCGGCGACCTCCGCTCAGGATGACAAGGTTTTTGGTGGTTTTGAAGCAGGACAAGCAACCCTAGCGCCGTTTACTCCGCTAGCCAAGCCAATTCCACAGACGCCGCTGGCTCCGCTGACGCAGCTAGAAGCTAGGGGCTAGAAGCTAGGAGCTGTACTTGAATATTCTGTTCGTCGGCGACATCTTCGGCAGCGCGGGGCGCAGGATCGTGCGCGAGCACATCGGCCACGTGCGCGAGGCGCACAAGGTCGAGCTCACCATCGTGAACGCGGAAAATGCGGCCGGCGGCTTTGGCCTGACGCCGCAGATCGCCGAGGACCTCTTCGACCTGGGCGCAGACGTGCTCACCATGGGCAACCATGTGTGGGACAAGAAGGAACTGATCGATTACATGAACTCTGCCCATGGTGCGGGTGTGAGTGCGAGTGTGGACCGGCCGCGCCGCGTGATTCGGCCCGCGAATTTCCCGCCGGGGTCGCCGGGCTACGGCGTGTTTGAGGGCACCACCGCGAGCGGCGTGGAGTATGCCGCCATTCAATTGCAGGGGCGCGTCTTCATGACGCCGATTGACGATCCCTTTCGCAGCGCCGATGCGCTGCTGGCCGGCATCAAGGCCAAAGTCGTCGTGGTGGATTTTCACGCCGAGGCCACCAGCGAAAAGGTCGCCATGGGGTGGTATCTGGATGGGCGCGTGACCGCGGTGCTGGGCACGCACACGCACATCCCCACCGCCGATGAGCGCATTCTCCACAACGGAACCGCGTTCCAAACTGACGTCGGAATGAGCGGTCCCTACGACTCGATCATCGGCGTCGAAAAAGAGCTGGTGCTGCACAAATTCCTCACCGCCATGCCGGGCAAATTCGAAGCCGCGAAGGGAAACCCCAAAATGTGCGCCGCGCTCATCACGTGCGATGCAAAGACCGGCCGCGCCTCGTCCATCCAGCGCATCATGCTGGGAGAGTAGCGACCGCTGCGTGGGGCGCCATTGCATGGAGCAGCCCTTTGGATGAGGGATTCGCTTCTAAAGCTGGTTGCATACATCTTCGGATCCGATTGCAAAGCGTCCCTGACGGGCTAAAGCCCCAGGTTTCATGTGCCTGTTACGGCACGACTGAACAGCTTGCGGAAAAAGTGCGAATAAGAAGCGAATTCAGCCAAGGATCATTTGGCAGGGGCTGAAGCCCAACTCATTCTGCTGACTTTATCGGCCCGGCTAAAAAAGCCGTGCCCTTGTTACAAGGCCCCTTTGGTTGAGTTTTTCAGCAAGCTGTGAAGTCGTGCCCTTTCACGGCACCATCGATGCAGACGGTTCTACGGGAAAAAAGGCGATCAGTTCTGCTGAGAAAAAGGGCGATCCGTTGATGCGGATCGCCCTTTGAATCCCAGAAGCCTATTGGTTGGTTGCTTGCCAGTTGCGGAGCCATTTGCGGGGCTCCGCGACCGGAAAGGCATTACTGTTCGTGGTGTCCCGCGGGTGGCTTTGCCGGGTGATGCACCGGGACCGCCCTCTTCTCCTGCTGCACGAAGCCGTCGCCCAGCACGATCTGCACAGAGGGACCTGTCGTGCCTGCGCCTGGAACCTTGGTGTACGTGTTGTATGTTCCATCCAACTCGGTAGCGGGTTGCACCCCGAGGATCGAGCCGCTCGCCGGAGCTTCCTTGCAGGAGAGCGGCTCCTTCAGGTTGACGATGAAATCTGCGTTGTGATTGTCCTTCGCGTCCTGGGTCACAGCCACGTTGACGGCCGTCACCGAGGGCACGATCTCGATTTTGCGCAGATGCGCCGGCATCTCTGTGAGCACATCGCCCATGGCGTCGGTATCGGCCTGTACGCCGTTGGCCAGGATGTACTCCTGCGCTTCCTTGATATGCAGTTCGGAGGGCGGGACAGGAACGGCGCTGCAGGCCACGGAATTGGTGAGCTTGACCAGGAATTCCTTGGGCTTGGGCGAAGCGGCCGTGATGGCGGTAATCTTCAACACGGTTGCCGGATCGGAGATCACGTTGCCGGGTACCGGCGTCTGCTGGCCTTTGAGCAGGGCCCAGAGTCCGGAAGCATCCACGTCAGATCCGTTGGCCAGGATGAATTCCTTATCCTCGAGATTCAGGTTGTGGGGATCACCGCTGGTATAGGCCTGGTGGGCAAGTTTGTCAGGAGTCGGAGCAGGCGGGATGGTAAAGTCGGCCGGCGGAAAGAGGGTTGCGTGGGCCAGGGCCTTGATGGCGTTGATCTGCTGGGTGATGGCCGCATCGCCGTCGAGCGTGCCGTGATAGTGCTTGTAGCGGTACTCGAGTTGCGGCTCGATCTGTGTTTGGTAGGCCGGGGGAGCGAAATCCCAGGCGCGCGCGTAGAACCAGACGGCCTTGACTTCATCCCTCGAGGGGCCAGGCTTGGAGTAGGCCTGCGCCAATTGCAGGGTGTCCACCAGACATTGACCCGGCTTGGCGCAGTCAGCGGGCGGATAGAGCATCAATTCGGCCGTGTATTCCTTAATGGCGCCTGCCGGATCTTTCTTCGAGACCAGGTCGTCAAAGGCAATGGCGGAATGGAAGATGGGATAGTAGTTGCCTGTCAGGCCCTTCCAATCGGCGTCCGACGTGCTGGCGGGCTTGGGAACCGTCAGGCCCTTCTGGGCCAGTGTCGCGGCATCGTCGCAGGTCTGCGGATCGGTAGCCACGCCGCTGGGGTCGAGCGTCTTGCCGCACTGGGACTTCTTCACGTAGACAGAGGCGAAAATGGCCTGAATGTTGTTGGGATCCACCTGCAGCAGGCGGGTCGATGCGCTAAGAAGGTTGTCCGGCTGGCCGGACTGGCTATAGCAATCCATCATCTGAGCGAGAGCGGCCGACTTGGCCGTGCTTTGTGGATAGGACTTGAGAAAGTTCTCGAGTGCCGCACATTTTTGCGCCGGATCGTTTTGTGTGCTGGCGTTTTGATAGCTGTTGAACTCGGCCGGATCCTGAATCTGAATGGTCTGGCCGGGGGCCTGAGCCCGAAGTGCTGGCGTGGAAACTAGGCACATGCCTGCCAATGCCATCGCAGATGCAAAGACTAACTTATTCATGCAGTGCTCCTGGGAACTGTCGAAATGGGAACCACAATTTGCTCATTCGCCGGAAAAGGTTGAAGCATCCAACTTGACGGCTGGGTACAGCAACGGATAATACGATACCACGGCTCACAATGTTGCGTAGCAGGATTATAGAAAGCCAAAGTGCCCCTGACAAGCAACTCGCCGCAAGGGTTTCCGGCGGTCCCACACCTCGGTAATGCTGCCGGCCGCCGACGGGAACGGATCGCCCGGGAGCGGCGGCCAACGACTGCCGACAAACTACCAAAATGCAAGGAGCCTGTTCTTCATTCTCGCACGCGCCAACGTGAGCAGGGGGATCTATTGCAACAGCCGCACCAGCTCCGCCTGTTCGGCCAGAAAAGCGTCGTGGCCATGGTCGCTCTCCATCTCCCGGTAATCGGCATGAGCGCCGGCTTTGCGGATGGCTTCGGCAAACTGGCGCACCTCCACCGCGGGGAAAAGCCAGTCCGTGCTGATGCCGATGAAGCTCATCTTGGCGCGGATGCGGCCAAAGGCTTCTTCGGGTGAACTGTAGCCCCGAACCGGATCCCAGGTATCCATGGCGCGCAGAATGGCCAGGTAGGCGTTGGCGTCGAAGCGGTCGATGAAACGCTTGCCCTGGTGGTCGAGATAGCCCCCGATGTCGAAACGGCCCCCGATGAGACCGCCGCACGCGCCCTCGGCCACGTAGGGATCTTCGCCGCTGCGGTCGGGATTGCGCCCGTAGCGCTCATTGAACAGTGGCGCTGACTTGTAGCTGATCATGGCGATCTGGCGCGCCAACGACAGGCCACGGCGGGGCGGCCGTTGCGGCAGGTAGCGTCCGCCGGCCCACTCGGGATCGTGCTCAATGGCCTGCCGTTGCAGGTGATTGAGCGCCAGGCCCATGGCCGAAAGCGGCGTGACGCCGATGATCAGAGCGCGCTCCACGCGTTCGGGATGGAGGATGGTCCACTCCAGAGCCTGCATGCCGCCGATAGACCCGCCCAAAACCAGACGCAATTTGCGAATGCCGAGCGAATCGAGGAGCTTGGATTGGGCGCGCACGTTATCGCGCACGCTGACGAGAGGAAAATCCGGCCCGTAGGATTCGCCGGTTTCGGGATTGACAGACCCGGGCCCCGTGGAGCCGTAACAGGAGCCCAGCATGTTGATGCAGATGACGAAGTCGTGCTCCAGCGACAGGACCGCGCCGGGAGCGAAGATTTCAGGCCACCACGAGCCCACCAGC
>Ga0181519_10001672_pt1 | contig 19454 bp, 14 predicted proteins | sample PEATcosm2014_Bin_26_FD_121102 | JGI IMG/M metagenome (GOLD analysis project Ga0181519, IMG submission 121102) | Peatland microbial communities from MTU Mesocosm Facility, Houghton, MI, USA - PEATcosm2014_Bin02_10_metaG | ecosystem: Environmental > Terrestrial > Soil > Wetlands > Peat | place...
AGGGCCGACGGGCGCGCTGGACGCGCTGCGCGGCACGCCCGAGAATGCGCTGCGGGCGCTGGCGCGGCGGGTCCCGGCCGGATCGCCACGGCACCAGTAGCCCGCACGTTGAGCCCGCCAGGAGGTCCCCGTGATGCCTGTTCGCAGTGATGAGGGCGCGTTCGCGTGGCCCGTGGGTGCGAAACGCGCGCTCTTTGTCGCGATCGCGCTGATGACGCTGGTTGTGCTCTACAACAACGAGCGCTTCATCGTCGATCACGGCGACCCGTCCTGGGCGTATTACTTCCCGGTGCGCTGGCTGCTGGTTCCACACGGCATCGCAGGGGCGGCGGCGCTGTTCCTCGGCATGTCGCAGTTCTCGACGCGGCTCCGGGCGCGCCGTCCGCGTCTGCACCGGGCCCTCGGGCGCTGCTACGTCGTCGGAGTCCTAATCGCGGCTCCCATGGCCATGTACATCACGGTCGAGCACAACGCGATGCCGCAGCGGATCGCCATCTTCACGACCGCGACGCTCTGGCTCCTCACCACGGCGATCGCCTTCTACTCGATCCGCACGCGCAACTACCAGCAACACAAGCACTGGATGATGCGCAGCTACGCCATCACGGTGATCTTCCTGCTGGACCGGGTGATCGACATCGCGCCGGGCCTCCTCGCCCTCGATCAGGACACGAGCCCGAACATCCTGTGGCTCTGCAACGTCGTCGCCTGGGTGGTGCCGACGGTCATCATCGAACTGCCACGCGTCCTCCACCGGCGCACGGTCGCCGGCGCCGAAGCCCGCGCGGCGACGACCTCATGACCGCGCGATGACTACCCGCTCGCTGTTTCCGACGCTGCTCTACGACGACCGCCTGCTGCCGCGTGGCGGCCGGGCATTCAATGCGCGGCTGCTGCGCGAGTGCCGCCAGCTGCGCGAGGACGATGCAGCGGGCCGCGGCTGGTCTGCGACCAACTACCCCGGTGGCTTCACGTCCTACAGCTCCGCCAGCCGCATGCACCAGGTCTCACCGACCTTCGCTGCACTCGAGAAGGCGCTGTCGCGGCACGTGCGGCACTATGCGCGCGCGCTCGAGTTCGACCTCACGAGCCGCACGCTCGCCATGACGGACTGCTGGGTCAACATCATGCCGCGCGGCGTCGTGCACAGCCTGCACCTGCATCCGCTGTCGACGATCAGCGGCACGTACTACGTCCAGACGCCTGCCGGCTGTCCGGGCCTCAAGTTCGAGGATCCGCGCCTCGACCGGATGATGGCCGCACCCCCGCTCAGGCGCGGCGCTGCGCGCCAGCCGTGGTTCGTGCTACCGGCGACGACGGGGCGCGTGGTGCTGTTCGAAAGCTGGCTGCGACACGAGGTGCCGCCCAGTACGGTGCGCGCCGAGCGCATCAGCGTCAGCTTCAACTACAGCTGGTTCTGATTGCGCAACCGGCCATCGGCCGGGTTGCGTCGCGACATGTCGCCGCCAATGTGACGCAGTCCACACTGGCAGCTCTCCTGCCCTTACGTCAGTGGCCGATACAGCTGAGAGCGCCGTCCTACCGGGCGCTTTGCAGGATGCACACACGTGAAATTCCTCGGCCGGCTGAGCGTCTCCGCGCGATTCCTCCTGGTCGTGGCCGTGGGGTTCATCTTCCAGGCGGGCATCTCGTTCAGCTCGCTCTTCTATCTCAAGGAATCGCTGGTCCAGGACCGGGTCAGCGAGGTCAAGCACCTGCTCGAGACTGCCTACAGCACCGTCGCCTATTACCACGGGCAGGCGGTGGCCGGTCGCCTGACGGATGCGGAGGCGCGGCGTGAGGCCGCGGATGCCGTGCGCGCGATGCACTACGACGGCAACAATTACTTCTTCATCTGGGATCTGAACGGCAAGGGCATCGCCCACGGTGCGCAACCCGCGCTCGAGGGCAGGACGTTCATCAATTCGCCCGACGCCGACAAGAACCCCGTCGTCGCGTACATGGTCGCGCGTCTGGTCGAGGTCGCGAAGAGCGACCGCAGGGAGGGCGTATCGACCTACCGGATCCCGAGGCGCGGGCAGACTGTGCCGCTCGACAAGATCGCCTACAGCCGGCTGTTCGAGCCGTGGGGCTGGTCGATCGGCACAGGCGCCTACGTCGACGACATCGACGCGACCTACCGCAACCGCGCGTTTTCGGTGCTTGGCGTGTTCCTGTGCCTGATCTCGCTAGCGGGGCTCATCACCTACCTCGTCGGCCGGGACATGGCGCGCGCGATGAACCGCCTGTCGAGCCGCGTCACGAGTGTCGCCCGCGGCGAACTCGACGGCGAGGTGCCGGACGTCGAGCGTTCGGACGAAATCGGCGCCATGGCGCGTGCGCTGCTCGTGCTGCGGGACACGAGTCGCGAGGCAGCCGAACTGCGCCTCGACCAGCTGACCGGGCTCCCGACCCGCAAGCTGCTGATGGACCGGCTGCGCCAGGTCAAGGCGCTGAGCGCCCGGACCGGCACCTATGCCGGGCTCATGCTCATCGACATGGACCGCTTCAAGTCGCTCAACGACACGCACGGCCATGACGCCGGCGATCTGCTGCTCCGCGAGGTGGCGCGGCGCCTGACCGCGGCGCTGCGCGACAGCGACACCGTGGCGCGTCTCGGCGGGGACGAGTTCGTGGTCGTCGTCTCAGACGTCGGTGCCACCGAGGAGGCGGCGGTCGGCGCGATCGAGCTGGTCAGCAAGAAGCTGATGGCGGTGCTCACGCAGCCCTACCTGCTCGGCAGCATCACCCACACGAGTACCGCGAGCCTCGGCATCACGCTGTTCAGCGGCACGGCCACGCCGGCTGACGAACTCCTGAAGCAGGCGGATCTCGCGATGTACAAGGCCAAGGATTCCGGCCGCAACGTCTGCCGCTTCTTCGACGCGCACATGGAGGCGAGTGTTGAGGAGCGCGAGACGCTCGAACGCGAGCTGCGCGATGGTATTGGCCTCGGCCAGTTCCAGCTGCACTACCAGCCGCAGGTAGGTGCTTGCGGCAACCTGAAGGGTGCCGAGGCGCTGGTGCGCTGGAACCATCCGCGCCGCGGCCTCGTACCACCGAGCGACTTCATCCCGGTGGCCGAGGAAACCGGGCTCATCCTGCCGCTCGGGCGCTGGGTACTCGAGACCGCCTGCCGCCAGCTCGCGGCCTGGGCCGAGCGGCCCGAGACCGCGGATATCAAGGTGGCGGTCAACGTCAGCGCGCGTCAGTTCCAGCAGGCAGACTTCGTCGCCGAGGTCGTCGGTATCCTGAAGATGACGGGCGCAGACCCGCACCGCCTCACGCTCGAACTCACCGAGAGCCTGCTCGTGCAGAACGTGGACGACGTCATCCGGAAGATGTCCGAGCTCAAGCTCGAGGGCGTCAGCTTCGCGCTCGACGACTTCGGCATCGGCTACTCGTCGCTGTACTTCCTGAAGCGCCTGCCGCTCGACCAGCTGAAGATCGACCGGTCATTCGTCCGGCACGTGCTCACCGACCCGAACGATGCGGCGATCGCCAACATGATCGTCGCGCTCGGCCAGACGCTCGGCCTCGAGGTGCTCGCGGAAGGCATCGAGACCGCTGCGCAGCGCGACTTCCTGTCGAGTTCCGGCTGCTACTATTATCAAGGGTACTTCTTCAGCCGGCCACTGCCGCTCGACGGCTTCGAGCGCTTCGCCTGCCATCGCGGCGAGGATGCGCTGCGGCGCGAGTCGGCCGCCTGAGCTGCGCGGTCCGCCCCTCAGGTGCCGGGCGGCACGGCGTCGGGAGCTGACACCTCGAGCGCGTCCCAGCGCTCGAGCTTCGCCATCAGCAGTTCCTCGATCTCGGCGATCCGCTGGCCATCCACCGCGATCTGCGCGGGCTCGGTGTGGCGATACTCGGCGGATGCCATGCGCGCCGTGAGCGACGCCTGCTCGCGCTCGAGCGCCTCGATTTCGCTGGGCAGGGCGTCGAGCTCGCGCTGCTCCCGGTACGACAGCCGTGCGCGGCGCTTGGCGGTCGCGGCGGGCGCCACCGGCGCCGGGGCCGCGCCGCGCTTGGAAGCGACCGGCGCGGCCGCCGGGCGCTGCGCGAGCCAGTCGCTGTATCCGCCCACGTATTCCTTCCAGCGACCGCCACCCAGCGGTGCGAGCGTCTGGGTGACGACGTTGTCGACGAACGCGCGGTCGTGGCTGACGAGCAGCAGCGTGCCCGGGAAATCCTGGATCGCCTGCTCGAGCAGCTCGAGTGACTCTATGTCGAGGTCGTTGGTCGGCTCATCGAGCACCAGCACGTTGGCCGGCCGCGCGAACAGGCGGGCCAGCAACAGGCGGTTGCGCTCGCCACCCGACAGCGCCGCGACCGGCGTGCCGGCGCGCTGCGGCGAAAAGAGGAAATCCGCGAGGTAGCTGGTGACGTGCTTGCGCTCGCCGTTGATCTCCACCCAGTCGGAGCCCGGGCTGATCGTGTCGCCGACGCTGCGTCCAAGGTCGAGCTGCTCGCGCATCTGGTCGAAGTACGCGACCTGCACGTTCGTGCCGAGACGCACGCTGCCCGCGTCCGGCGCGAGCTCGCCGAGGATCAGCCGGATCAGCGTCGACTTGCCGGCGCCATTCTGGCCGAGGAGCCCGATCCGGTCGCCGCGCATGACGGTCAGCGACAGGTCACGGACGATGGCGCGGCCGGCGAACGACTTGGAGACATCCTTCAGTTCGGCGACCAGCTTGCCGGAGCGTTCGCGCGCATCGATTGCGAGCCTCACGTTGCCGAGGCGCTCGCGCCGCGCGGCGCGTTCGACCCTGAGTGCCTCGAGACGTCGCACGCGGCCTTCATCGCGCGTGCGCCGTGCCTCGATTCCGCGGCGGATCCAGGCCTCCTCCTGCGCCCAGAACTTGTCGAACTTGCGGTTCGCGACCGCCTCGGCGGCGAGCTGCTCGCCCTTGCGCGCCTCGTAGGCGGAGTAGTTGCCGGGAAAGGAGCGCAGGTAGCCACGGTCGAGCTCGACGATGCGCGTCGCCACGCGGTCGAGGAAGTAGCGGTCGTGCGTGACGAACACGGTGGTGGGGCCGCGCAGCAGCAGGTCCTCGAGCAGCTGGATGCCGTCGACGTCGAGGTGGTTGGTCGGCTCGTCGAGCAGGAGCAGCTCCGGATCGAGCGCGAGCGCGAGCGCGAGTGCACCGCGCTTGCGCTCGCCGCCCGAGGCGCGTGCCGCGTCGGTCGCCCCATCGAGCGCGAAGCGCTCGAGGTACTCGACGAGCCGCGCCTCGAGCCGCCAACGCGCACGCTCGTCGTGCAGGTCCTCGAAGGCGCCGCGGAGCCGCAGGCTCTCGAGCAAGGTCGCGGCCGGCGGCAGCAGCGGTTCCTGTTCGACCACCGCAACGCTGAGACCGGCCTTCCACTTGAGTTCGCCGTCCTCGAGCGGCACCCGGCGCGCGAGCACGCCGAGGAGCGAGGATTTGCCGGTGCCGTTGCGGCCGATGAGTCCGATCCGCTCGCCGTCGGCGATCGTGAGCGAGGCGCGGTCGAGGAGCGGCGTCAGGCCATAGGCGAGCTGCCCGTCGACGAGGCTCGCGAGCGTCATCGGACGGGCGCGTTCAGTGCGTCGATGACGTGCTCTCCGGGACGCCCTTCGGGATGTAAAGCGCGCTCGGGTGGGCGGCGTCGTGGTAGAGCGTGACGATGACGGGCCGTGCGTCCTTCACGGACTCCGCCGCGACCACGCCGCCCGCGTTGTAGTTCTTCTCGACGAAGATCGAGTCGCCCGCGTGAATCACGAGCCGCAGGCGGCTGCCCTTCTTCACGAGCCGCGAGGCGAAAGTGAAGTGGTTGAAGTCGTAGCGGAGCGCAGCGCGGCTCGTGACGAGCGTCGGCCTGCTGGCCGATTCACGGTAGCGGGCGCGGATCGCATCGGTCGCGAGCGGGATCACCGAGCCGTCGAGCCCGACTTCGGAAACCTCGACGTAGAAGTCCGTGTCCGGCTGGTCGATGCCGATGAAGGCGACGAAACGGAAGAATCCGGAGAGTTCGGTGTCAGCCGGAAACGGGTCCGAGTGGTACACGAGCTTGGAGGTGCGGGCCGCCGTCACCTGCGTGTCGATCATGGAGTCCGGGTCCACGGCGGCCTCGACCGCCGCAATCGAGATGTCGCGCGGGTCGTACAGGTACCGGTCGAATGCTGCGGCACCACGCCGCTCGGTGGCTAGCGCGCCGCTCGCATAGAGATCGCTCGCGCTGCCAGTCGAACCCAGGAACAGCGCTTGCGAACCGGCGGTGATGGCCTCGAGCGAGGTGGCGGCGCGCCACCGCTCGGCGCCCGTCACGTAGTAGACGACCGGGGCCTTCAGGAACTCCGGCCGCGGGCCGCCCTGCATCGCGAAGCGGTACCAGTCGAGGTGCAGCTGCGGCAGGTCGACGAGGCTCGCCGGCCCGAACTTGAGTCCGCCGAACTCGGCCTTCGGCGTGCGCGTACCGGCATGGTCCCACGGCCCGATCACGAGGAAGTGCCGTGCGCGGCCGGCCGGCGTCGCGCTCTGCATGTAGCGGCGGTAGTGGGCGAGGGCGCCCGGCTGATCGCCGTCGTACATGCCGGTGATCGTCAGGATCGGGATCTCGAGCTTTGCGTATTCGGCGGCGGTCGGGTTGTACGCCTCCCAGAAGGCACCGCCGTCCGGATGCGAGACCCACTCCTGGAAGGTCGGGGACGGGTTGCCGACGATCTGGTCGAGTTCGCGATACGGCCGTCCGGATTCATACCAGCGCCGGTACGCGGCGATCCAGAACGCGGAGTCGCCGAAGATGTGATCCTGCAGCGCCCGGCCCGAGACGAAGGTCAGCCACTGAATGTCGTAGGACGCGAAGAGGTTGCTGCCGGCGGGGAAATCGACGCCGGCGGCAGGCGCTGCGACCGGCACGATCGTCGCAAGGTGCGGCGGGAATTCCTTGGCGGTCGCCCACTGGTCGTAGCCTGCGTACGAACCACCCCACATCGTGACCTTGCCGTTGCAGTATGGCTGGCGGGCGAGCCACTCGACGACGTCGTAACCGTCCTTGGCCTCCTGGATCAGCGGCCGGAACGCGCCCTCGGAATTGCCGCGGCCGCGCACGTCGACCGTCAGGAACGGGTAGCCGTGCGCCGCGAAATACAGTCCGCGATCGTGGTAGCTCGCGCTGATGTACGGGGTCAGCGTGAACACGCACGGGGCGGGCTGCACGGCGCCGGCAGGCCGGTAGACGGTCGCGTTGAGCTGCACGCCGTCGCGGAGCGGAATCTTGACGCCCCACTCGAAGGCGACCTTGCCGGCCTCGACGACCGCGGCCTCCTGGTCGGCGGCACGCGCCGCGGGCAGGGCCGCAACGAGGAGGGTGGCTGCGAGGCTCACGAGTGCACGCTGCTGCATGGTCAGACTCCGTTGCATGGTCTACTTCACCGCCGTCGGCGCGCCGTCGCTGCGGTAGACGGTCCCGCCCTTCATGACCCACGTCACCCGACCGAGCTCCGCCGGATCCTTGAGCGGATCGCCGCGTACCGCGACCAGGTCGGCGAGACGGCCCGCCGCGACCGCACCGATGCGGTCACTCGCGCCCAGGAGATCCGCCGCATCACGAGTCGCACTCTCGATGGCCCGCATCGGCGACATGCCAGCTTCCAGCAGCAGGCGGAACTCCGTCGCATGATCGCCCTCGCCGATGTCCGTGCCGTAAGCGATCTTGACGCCCGCGTTCAGCGCGAGCGGCAGGTTCTTCTTCGGCAGCAGGTCGTTCGCGAGTTCCTTCGCGGCGGTGCCTGGTGCGAGCAGGTCCGGCCGGTCACGCGCCGTCGCGTAGTAGACGTCATAGACCGTCAGTGTCGGCACGAGGTAAGTGCCGTGCGCCTTCATCAGCGCGAAGGTCGCGGCAGTCGCAAACGAGCCGTGCTCCACCGAATCGACGCCTGCCCGCACCGCCGCTTCGATGGCGCCGGCCGGGTAGATGTGGGCCGCGACCTTGAGGCCGAGACTGTGGGCGGTGTCGACGGCGCTCTTCATCTCGTCGTCGGTCATCAGCTGCTGGCGCGGGTCGTCGCCGGTCGAGGCGATGCCGCCGGAGGGCATGATCTTGATCACGGTTGCGCCGCGGCGCTTGTGCTCGCGCACCCTGAGGCGCGCTTCCTCCGGCGAGTTCACGATGCCGTTTTCCCAGCCTGGCCGCACGAGGCCCGGGTCGACGCCGCTGCGCGGATCGCCGTGGCCCGCGGTCGGCCCGAGGGGCTCGAGCGCCACCCACAGGCGCGGCCCCGGGACCTTGCCGGCGTCGATGGCGCGCCGCAGGGCGACCGTGTCGTCGCCGCCGCCGAGGTCGCGTGCACTCGTGAAGCCCTGCTGCAGCATCTGCCGCGCGGTCACCGCGCCGTCGAACGCCCGGTCGAGGTCGGAATGGGTGAGCCACTCCTCGGTCGCGTTGGCGCGTCCGGGCAGCCGCGAGGCGATGTGGACGTGGCAGTCGATGAAGCCGGGCAGCACGGTCGCCTGGGTGAGGTCAATGACCGTCGCGCCGGCCGGGGTCGTGAAACCGGGCTCGATCGCGACGATGCGATCGTCGTGCACGATGATCGAGACGTTGGTGCGCGGCGCATCGCCCGTACCGTCGATGAGCCGGCCGGCGTGGATCACGCTATCGGCAGCCGCGGCTGTGGCGCCGGCAAGCGCCAGCCAGCCGCCAAGCGCGAGCTGCGGGAGTGTCGGTCGCATGGCCATGTCCCGGCGGCAGAAGGGGGCCCTGAGTGTACCGCCGCGGCGGGGCGATGCCTAACGAGGCGCGGGCGTCGCCAAAGCGCGGGCGGCAGTTTAGAGTGCGCGCTCGCAGTCGGGAGACGGTATGACGAGCACAGCACTTTCCTGGGACGAAACTGAGGTACGGGCGCAGTTTCCGGCGCTGGCGCAGCGCGATGACGGCGTTGCGCGCCTCTATGGCGATGCTCCCGGCGGCACGCAGGTTGCGGGCCGCGTGCTGACGCGCATGCACGAGTCGCTGGTCGAGCACTGTGCCAACGATGGCGGTGTATTCCGCACCTCGCGTCGCGCGGAGGCGGAACTGCTGGCGGCGCACGCGACTGCAGCCACCTTTCTCGGGGCGCCGAGTGCCGAGGAGGTGGTGTTCGGGCTGAACACCACGAGCCTCATGTTTCATTTCTCGCGCATGTTCGCGCGCGAATGGCGGGCGGGCGACGAGATCGTCGTGACGCGCATGGACCACGACGCGAACGTCGCGCCGTGGCTGATCGCCGCCGCGGAACGCAACGTCACGGTCCGCTGGCTCGAGTTCGATCCGGCGACGTTCCAGTACCGTTACGACATGCTGCCCGACCTCGTCGGGCCGCGGACGCGCCTCGTCGCCTGCAACCACGCGAGCAACCTGCTCGGCACGGTGAACGACGTTCGCCGCATAGTCGCCGCCGGGCGCGCCGTCGGCGCGGTCACGGTGGTCGATGCCGTCCAGTCGGCGCCGCATTTCGCGATCGACGTGGCCGCGATTGGCTGCGACTTCCTCACGACCTCGCCCTACAAGTACTTCGGACCGCACGCGGGCCTTGCCTTCATTCGCCGCGAATTGGCGGACCGCATGGACCCACTCAAGGTGCGGCCCTGTTCGGACACCATGCCTTACCGACATTCGCCGGGAACGCCGTCCTTCGAGGCCCAGCTCGGCACGGTCGGTGCGATCGAGTACCTCGCCTGGCTCGGCGCGCGGCACGGCGGGGCGGCGCCGGACGCGTCGCTCCGCGCGCGTGTCGAGGCCGGCTACGCCGCCTCTCGCGCGCACGAGGATGCGATCGCGGCGCGGTTTCTGGACGGGCTGAGGCGCCTGCCCGGCATCACGCTCTACGGGCCCGCCGTGCCCGCCGCGACCGTCCGCGTGCCGACCTTCAGCTTCCGCGTGGCCGGCCATACGCCGGCAGCGGTGGCCGAGGCCTTCGCGGCGCGCAACGTGTTCGTCTGGAACGGCTCGTTCTATGCGTACGAGGTCGCAGGCGCCCTCGGTGTGCGCGACACCGGGGGGGTTGTACGTATCGGCTTTGCACACTACAACACGCTCGCGGAAGTCGACATGATTCTCGACGTGCTCGGCGATCTGAGCGCGAGCGGCTGACGGGCGGGTGACGCTGGCGACGAAGCGGAGGGTGCCCCATGGCGGATGCACGACGACGTTTCGATTCGGCGGCGCGGCGTGCACGGGCGCTGAGTGCGCAGCCCTCGAGCCGCGAGCTGCTCGAGCTCTACGCGCTCTACAAGCAGGCGACGGCCGGCGACGTCGTCGGCGACTGCCCGCATCCCTGTGACGCGCGTGCCCATGCCAAGTACGCGGCGCGCCTCGCCGTGCGGGGGCTGGGTGAGCGCGAGGCGAAGCACCGCTACGTCGAACTCGTCGCCCGACTCATCGGAGAGGCCGGGCCCGGCGGCGCGGTGGGCGCCGCCGGGCGCGACGGGAACCGCGGGCAACCGCAGCGCCCCGTCTGAAGCGACGACGCTCAGCTGCGCAGGCGCCCCGGCCCCAGCTGGCCCGCGGCGATGCCCTGCGCGGCGAGATCGGGGTCCAGTGGCCGCCCGAGGATCATTGCTGCGGCATAGGCCCCGAGCGCTGCCGAGGTCTGGATGCCATAGCCGCCAATGCCGGCGTGCCAGTAGAAGCCCGGCGCGGCCGGGTCGAATCCTGACACGGGATTGCGGTCGGGACCGAAAGTCCTGAGGCCTGCCCAGGAGCGCAGCACGCGCCGGATCGGAAAATCGAGCACGTTCTCGAGGCGATCGACGGCAATGGCGACGTCGATCTCGTCGGGTTGGACGTCGCACGGTGGCGTCGCGACCTCTTCCGACAGGGAACCAAGCAGCCGGCCGGCGTCGGGCTTGAAGTAGAACTGCTCGTCGGCGTCGGCGACCATCGGCCAGCGCTGGGCTGCGATTCCCGCGGGCGCCTCAAACGTGAATGCGGTACGCCGGTACGGAACGAGCGACAGCGGCGCGACACCCGCGAGCGCAGCGGTGGCATCTGCCCAAGCACCTGCCGCATTCACGACCACCCCGGCCGAGAACTCGCGCCCGCCGGCCGACACGCGCCAGCGCGCACCCTCGCGCGCGACTGCCGTGACGTCCTTCGAGGTCTCGACCTTGAGGCCGCTCACGCGTGCCGCGCGCAGGAAACCCTGCAGCAGGGCGTCGACGTCCATGTCCATCGAGTGCGCGTCGTAGAGTCCCCAGTCGACGGCGCTCGGCTTGAGTCCCGGCACCCTTTCGAGGACCTCCGCTGCCGACAGGCGCAGGGGCGCCTGGCCGCTGGCGGCAGCGAGCGCCTCGTGCCGGCGGTACGCCTGCTGCTGCTCGGCACGGCCGATGATCAGCGAGCCACGCTCGGTCAGGATCGGCGCGAAACCGGCTGGCGGCGCGTGGAAGAACGGTCCCGAGGCGGTCGTCAGCGCGCGGATCACGGGACTGCCGTACTGCGGGTGATAGAGGGCTGCCGAGCGCCCGGTGCTGTGGTAGGCGACGTGCGGCTCGCGCTCGAGCAGCACGACCTTGGCGAGCGGTGCCAGCCGGAACGCGAGCGACGCGCCGGCCATGCCACCACCAATGATGCAGACGTCGAACTGTTCCATGGGCCCGGCGTGCTAGCGCGTGCCGACGCCCGGCAGTACGCACAGCATCTCGAACAGGAGGTTCGCGCCGAGAAGTGCCGTATTGCCAGTCGTGTCATAGGGCGGGCTGACCTCGACCAGATCGCCGCCCACGAGGTCGAGGCCGCGGCAGCCCCGGATGATCTCGAGCGCCTGCGGTACGGTGAGGCCGCCGATCTCGACCGTGCCCGTGCCGGGGGCGAACGCCGGGTCGATGCCGTCGATGTCGAACGAAAGGTACACCGGTCCGCGTCCGAGCTGCGTCACGACCTCGCGCATCAGCGGCGCGAGCGACTTGTACCAGCACTCCTCGGCCTGCACCACGCGAAAACCCTGCCGGCGCGGCCAGTCGAAGTCATCGGCAGCGTAGCCCGTGCCCCTGAGTCCGATCTGCACGACGCGCTTCGGGTCGAGCAGGCCCTCCTCGACGGCGCGGCGGAACGGCGTGCCGTGGGCAATCTTCTCGCCGAACATCTCGTCGTTGATGTCGGCGTGCGCATCGACGTGCACGAGGCCGACCGGACCGTGCCGGCGGTGGAGCGCGCGCAGGATCGGCAGCACGATCGTGTGATCGCCGCCCATCGTCAGGGGCGTCGCGCCGTGCGCGAGCAACGCGTCGTAGTGAGCCTCGATGATGTCGATGCTCTTCAGCAGGTTGAACGTATTGATCGCGACGTCTCCGGCGTCGGCGATCCTCAGGCTGTCGAACGGCGCCGCGCGCGTCGCCATGTTGTACGGACGGAGCATCCGCGACTCGTCGCGGATCTGCCGAGGCGCGAGCCGCGCGCCCGGACGGTTGGAAGTGCCGATGTCGAACGGCACGCCGACGATGGCGACGTCGAGTCCGGCCTCGGGCCCGACGGCGGGCAGCCGCATGAACGTCGCCGGTCCGCCGAAGCGGGGCATCGCGTTGCCGGACAGTGGCTGGAAGAGTTCCTTCGTCATGCGAATCCCCTGGGTGGGTATCGTCAGCCGGACGCGGGCCCGGCAGGCGGCAGTCTACCGTGACTCAGGGCAGCGGCGCGTGCCCGACCGATGGCGCGCGAATCATGCTAGATTTCGGCGCCGCGGCGCGGGTGAGCGGCGCTGCCCAGCCGAGTACCGAGCAATCCCGATGCCCCCTGCCGTTCCTGTCAGCCCCCCGTGAATCGCCACGACGTCATCGTCGTCGGCGCCGGCCACAACGGGCTCACCAGCGCGGCTTTCCTCGCCAAGGCCGGGCTCAAGGTGCTCGTGCTCGAGCGCAACCCGTGGATCGGCGGCGCGACCGTCAGCCGCGAGCTGCACCCGAACTGGATCTATTCGAACTGCTCCTACGTCTGCAGCCTGCTCAGGCCCGAGATCTACCGCGGCCTCGAGCTCGCGCGTCACGGCCTGCAGATAGTGCCCTACGGTGGCGGCGTGACCTTCACCCGCGACGGCGACCTGCTCGGCGGCTACGTCGACAAGGAGGTGCGGCGCCGCGAGATCGCCCGCTACAGCGCCCGCGACGCCGATGCCTACCTGCGCTACGGCCGCGACGTGATGCGCCAGTGCCGGCTCGTCCGCGCGCTCCTGATGCGTACGCCACCGGACCCGACGTCGTTCCGGCCACGCGACGTCCGCGAGATGCTGCACGTCGGCCGGGAGTTCGCGAAGCTCGGCGAGGCAGCGATCTACGACACGATCCGCTTCCACACGATGAGCATCGCGGACTACCTGGGCGAGTACTTCGAGTCGGACGTGGTCAAGGCGACCTTCGCCGGCAGCGGCATCATCGGCACCGCGCTCGGCGTGCACTCGCCTGGCACCGCCTACGTGCTGCTGCACCACTACATGGGTGACGTCGACGGCCAGATGGGCGCCTGGGGCTTCGCACGCGGCGGCATGGGCGCGGTCTCGAAGGCGATCGCCGGCGCCTTCCAGGCGCACGGTGGCGAAATCAGGGTTACCGCGCCGGTGGCGCAGATCCTGGTGCGCGGCCGGCGGGTCGCCGGCGTCGTCCTCGAGAACGGCGACGAGTTCCGGGCGCCCGTCGTGCTGTCGGGCCTCGATCCGAAGCGCACGTTCCTGAAGCTCATGGACCATCGCGACCTCGACCCGGCGATCGTCAAGCGCGCGCGCGACTTCAAGATCCGCGGCTCTTCCGGCAAGCTCAACATCGCGCTCGATGGCCGCCCGACCTTCACGCCGCTCGGCGCGAAGCATCCGTTGTACGCGGGCGACATGCACTTCCTCGACTCGCTCGACCGCTACGAACGCGCCTACGACGACTGGAAGCGGGGCACCTGGTCGAAGGATCCCTACCTCGACCTGCTGATGCCCTCGATGACCGATCCCACGATGGCGCCGCCCGGCAAGCACTTCATGTCGGTGTTCGTGCAGTACGTGCCGCACAAGGTCGAGGGGCGCGAGTGGACCGATGCCGACCGCGAGGCCTTCAGGAAGACGGTGTTCGCGCAGATCTCGACCATGAGCCCCGACTTCGAGAAGCTCGTGCTGCACGCCGAGGTGCGCACGCCGCAGGAGCTCGAGGCCGAGGTCGGCCTCACCGAGGGCAACATCTTCCAGGGCGAGCTGACCTTCGACCAGCTGCTGTTCAACCGGCCGTTCCCCGGCTTCGCGCAGTACCGCGGCCCGGTGCGCGGGCTCTACCTGTGCGGCTCGGCGACGCACCCGGGCGGCGGCGTGATGGCGGCGCCCGGCGCAAACGCGGCCCGCGAGGTGCTCATGGATCTCAAGCGCGGCAATACGGTACCGGAGGGCTGGAGCGATGACTGACGGCGGCCGCACGCTCGTCATCGGCGCCGGCCACAACGGGCTCGTGTGCGCCGCGTACCTGGCCCGCGCCGGGCACGACGTGCTCGTGCTCGAGGCCAGCCACCAGGTGGGCGGCGCTGCGGTCACGCGCGAGCTGACGCGCGGCTTCCGCGTGCCGGCGGTCGCGCACCTTCTCTACCAGCTCGACCCGCTGGTCGAGCACGAGCTCGCGCTCGCGGGCCACGGATTCGCGCGGGCGAAGAGCGGCCTCAAGACCGTGGCACTCGCTGCCGGCGGCGAACCGCTGGTGCTCGACGGCGAGCGCATCGTCAGCGGTCCGGCGGACGCCGATGCGGTCGCGTATGCGGCATTCATGGCGCGCATGCGCCGCTTCGCACGCCTGCTCGCGCGCCAGCACGGGCGCCTGCCGCCGCGGCTCGCGTTCGAGCGCTGGCGCGACGCGCTGCCGGCGGGGCAGCTCGCCCTCGACATTCGCCGCCTCGGGCGCGAGGACATGCGCGAGTTCCTGCGCATCATCACGATGCCGATTCACGACCTGCTCGAGGAATCGTTCACCCATCCGCTCCTCAAGGGCGCGATCGCGCTCGATGCGGTGCTCGGCACGAAGCTCGGCGCGCGTTCCGGCAACAGCGTGTTCACCTACCTGCACCGGCTTGGCGGGGATGCCGCGCCGGCGCTCGTGCGCGGCGGGCCGGGAGCACTCAGCGAGGCACTGGCCGCCGCCGCGCGCCATGCCGGTGCGGAGATCCGCCTGTCCGCTCCGGTCGCCGCTCTCGTGCTGACGGGCGGCCGCGTCAGTGGCGTCCGGCTCGAGAGCGGCGAGACGTTGCCGGCGAGCGTCGTCGTCTCGGGTGCGGACCCCAAGACCACGCTCGAAGGACTGCTCGGAGCCCGCCACCTCGAGGCCGAATTTGCGCGCCGCGTGCATCACGTGCGCAGCATGGGCACCGCCGCGAAGCTCAACCTGGCGCTCAGCGGCCTGCCAGAGTTCAGGGGCGTGGCCGCCGGGCTGGTCGGCGAGCGGCTCGTGATCGCGCCCGACGCCGGTTACGTGGACGAGGCCTTCAATGCGGCCAAGTACCGCACGTACTCGCAGGCTCCGGTCATCGAGCTCACCGTCCCCTCGGTCGCGGACGCCGAGCTCGCGCCGCCCGGCAAGCACGTGCTGTCCGCGATCGTGCAATACGCGCCCTATGACCTCGATGGCGGCTGGGACGCCTCGCGCGACGCGTTCCGCGAACTCGTGCTCGGCGTGCTCGAGCGCCACGCACCCGGCCTCAGGAAGCTCGTGATCGCGGCGGAACTGCTGACGCCGCTCGACATCGAGCGCCAGTTCCGCATCCGCGGCGGACACTGGCATCACGGCGAACTGACCCTCGACCAGGCGATGATGCTGCGCCCCGTGCCCGGCGCCGCGCAGTACGCGATGCCGGTGGCAGGGCTCTACCTCTGCGGCGCCGGCTGCCACCCGGGTGGTGGCATCATGGGCACGGCCGGCCGCAATGCCGCGCACGCGCTGCTTGCGGGAGAGAAGCGATGAGAGCTGCACGCGAGCACTACCAGCAGGTCGTGCGCTACACGCCGTTCCATGCGCGCACCGCGGCCGCCAACGCGCTCAATCTCTGGCATCGCTGGCGCGACCACACGGTCGCGGATGCCTACTTCGACGTCGGTCTCGAGTACACCGCGCTGCGCAACGCGAGCGCGGTGTTCGACATCTCGCCGATGACCAAGCACCGCATCGGCGGCCCCGACGCACTCGCGTTCCTGAATCGCCTCGTGACGCGCGACGTCGCGAAGATCCGCCCGGGCCGGGTCGGCTACTGCGTGTGGTGCGATGACCAGGGGCAGGTCATCGACGACGGCACGATCTTCCACCTCGCGGCCGGCGACTACCGGCTCTGTTCGCAGGAGCGCCAGCTCGACTGGCTGCTGACCTCGGCGCTCGGCTTTGACGTCACGATCCGCGAGGAAACCGGGGCGGTTGCCGCGCTCGCGCTGCAGGGTCCGACCAGCTGCGCCGTGCTGAAAGCACTGGGCCTCGCGGACGTCGCGGCGCTCGCGCCGTTCGCGATGCGAAGCTTCCCGTTCGAGGGCACCGAGCTGCTCGTGTCGCGCACCGGCTTCACCGGTGACCTTGGCTACGAGCTCTGGGTCGCGCCGCCCTTCGCCGAGCGGCTCTGGGACCGGCTCTTCGAGGCAGGCGACGTGCACGGGCTCAAGCCCATGGGCACGCATGCGCTCGAGATGAGCCGCATCGAGGCGGGCTTCATCCAGGCCGGCGTCGATTTCCTGCCGGCCGATCGTGCGATCCGCACCGACCGCACGCGCTCGCCCTTCGAACTCGACCTCGCCTGGCTGGTGGACTTCACCAAGCCCAATTTCACGGGCCGGCGCGCACTCCTCGAGGAGCAGCGCCGCGGATCCCGTTACCGCCTCGTGCGCCTCGACGTCGAGGGCAACAAGCCGGCCAAGGACGCCTACATCTATGATGCAGCGCGCAACGTCGTCGGCGCGGTGACCTGCGCGATGTGGTCGCCCATGGCGAAGGCGAGTATCGCGCTCGCGAGCGTGCGCATGCCGGCCGGCGCTGCGGACGATGAACTCTGGGCCGAGATCTACTATCAGAAGGAGCTGAAGTGGAGCCGGATGAACGCCCGTTGCCGGGTCGTGTCCGGCGCCTTTTTCGAGCCGGCCCGCCGGCGGCAGACGCCGGCACCGGATTTCTGAGGCAACCCCGGCCCCGCGCCGGGGTCGCGAGGAGCAGCCATGAAACGCAGTGCCGTCATCGGACTCGTGGTGGTGATCGTGCTGGCCGCCGGCGCGTACTACTTCCTGCAAACGCCGCCGGCGCCGCCGCCCGCCGCACCGCCCGCCGCGGCGCAGCCGGCGATCGAGCACCCGCTCGGGCCGGCGCCCGAGGCGGCGCTGCCGAAGCTGGCCGACAGCGACGACACGCTCGGCGCCGCGCTCGCCGCGCTGGTACACGCGCCGACGCTCCCGGACGTGTTCTTTCCGACCCAGCTCGCGCACCGCTTCGTCGCGACCGTCGACAACCTGCCACGCGAGCAGGTCGCGGCGGGAGTGCGCTTCGTGCGCCCGGCGGCCGGCACGCTCGCGGTGGCGGGCCACGAGGGTGCGCTGACGCTCGCGGCCGACAATGGCGCTCGCTACGCGCGCTACCTCGAGCTCGTCCGCACGGTGGATCCCGCGGCCGCGGTGACCCTGTACCGCCGCTACTACCCGCTCTTCCAGCAGGCCTACGAGGAGCTCGGCTACCCCGGGCACTATTTCAACGACCGGGTCGTCGTGGTGATCGACAACCTGCTCGCGACGCCGGAGCCGGCAGGCCCGGTCGCGCTCGTCCACCCGAGCGTGATGTTCAAGTTCGCCGATCCCGCGACCGAGGGACTGTCGGCCGGGCAGAAGGCGCTGATCCGGCTCGGACCGGACAACGCCCGCGAGGTGAAGGAAAAGCTCCGGGCGATCCGGGCGCTGATCGCCACGCAGCCGCACGCCTGATGACGCGGGCGCCGTGCAGGGCCGCGTCCGGGACGGCGCGCGCGTGACGGACAAGATCCTGTCGCGGCGCGACCTCGACTTCCTGCTGTTCGAGTGGCTCGAGGTCGAGACGCTCACCAACAGGCCACGTCACGCGGAGCACTCGCGCGAGACCTTCGGCGCGGCACTCGATGCCTTCGCCGAGGTCGCAGCGCGCTCCTTCGCGCCGCACAACCGCTCGAACGACGTCAGCGAGCCCGTGTTCAGCGACGGTGCGGTGCGCGTCAACCCCGCCATCCACGCTGCACTCGCTGCCTTCAGCGCCGCCGGGCTCGGCGCCGCCGCGCAGGACTACGCGCGCGGCGGCATGCAGCTGCCCTACACGCTCGAGCGCGCCGGCATGGCGCTCATCAAGGCGGCAAACGTGGCAACCGCGGCCTATCCGCTCCTGTCGGTCGCGAACGCGAACCTGCTGCTCGCCCATGCCGATGCCGCACTCATCGAGCGCTACGTCCCGGAACTCCTCGCCGGACGCATGCACGGCACCATGTGCCTGTCGGAGCCCCAGGCAGGCTCGTCGCTCGCCGATATCCGCACGCGTGCCGAGCGCATGCCGGACGGCCGCTACCGACTGTACGGCAACAAGATGTGGATCTCGGCCGGCGAGCACGACATCACGCCGAACATCCTGCACCTCGTGCTCGCCAAGGTGCCGGACGCCGATGGCCGGCTGCCGCCGGGGGTGCGTGGCATTTCGCTCTTCGCGGTACCGAAGTTGCTGCCGTCCGGGGCGGGCGCCGTGCCCGGCGAGCGCAACGACGTCATCGCGGCCGGGCTCAACCACAAGCTCGGCTATCGGGGCACGAGCAACTGCCTGCTCAACTTCGGCGAGGGACGGTACCGGCCGGAAGGGGCGGCCGGCGCGATTGGCACGCGCGTCGGTGCCGAAGGCGAGGGACTCGCCTGCATGTTCCACATGATGAACGAGGCGCGCATCGGCGTCGGCACCGGTGCCGTCGCGCTCGGCTACACGGGCTACCTGCACGCCCTCGACTACGCACGCACGCGCCTGCAGGGCAGGGTGCCCGCTGCGTCGGGCCGGCGTGCCGCCGACGACCCGCCGGTCCCGATCATCCGGCACGCGGACGTGCGTCGCATGCTGCTCGCACAGAAGAGCTACGTCGAGGGCGGGCTCGGGCTCGTGCTCTACTGCGCACGGCTCGTCGACGATGCGGCGACGGGCCCTGCTGTGACGGTGCGCGACGAGGCGCGGCTGCTGCTCGAGCTGCTGACGCCGATCGCGAAGAGCTGGCCGTCGCAGTGGTGCCTCGCGGCCAACGACCTTGCCATCCAGGTGCACGGCGGGTACGGCTACACGCGCGACTTCCCGGTGGAGCAGTTCTGGCGCGACAACCGCCTGAACCCGATCCACGAAGGCACGCACGGCATCCAGGCAGCAGACCTGCTCGGCCGCAAGGTGGGCCTAGCAGGCGGCGCGGCCTTCCGCGCGCTGGGGGCGCGGGTCGCCGCGACGCTCGACGCCGCGGCCGCGAGCCCGCAGCTGAGCGCCGAGGCGGGGCGC
>Ga0181519_10001673_pt1 | contig 19453 bp, 16 predicted proteins | sample PEATcosm2014_Bin_26_FD_121102 | JGI IMG/M metagenome (GOLD analysis project Ga0181519, IMG submission 121102) | Peatland microbial communities from MTU Mesocosm Facility, Houghton, MI, USA - PEATcosm2014_Bin02_10_metaG | ecosystem: Environmental > Terrestrial > Soil > Wetlands > Peat | place...
CGACTCTCACTCCCAACGCACCCTCTACCGGTTCGCCGCGAGTGTGGCGAGTTCGGCCAGTCGCTGGTGCACTCGGCGCCCTGCTGCTGACGCTCGTCGCGGGCTGCGCGCAATGGCAACTCCCGCCGGCGGATGCGCCTGCCGCTCGTCTTCCGCAGACGCAGGAGGAAGCCCCGGCAATGACCGACGCCCAGAAGCAGGACCTCACACGCCTGAACAAGCGCATCTACGACGAACAGGAATCGGCCATCGAGCGCGAACGCACACTGCGCGCGTTGGATGATGCAATTCGCAATTACAACAGCAACGCCTACTTCTACGGCGGCTGGGGAAGCCCGGGGTGGTATGGGCCCGGCGGGTACGGTCCCGGATGGTATGGCGGCGGGTACGGCCCGCGCTCGTCGGTGGGTATCGGCATCGGCTTCTGACGCCACACGCCCGGAAGACATGAAAAAGGCGTTCCCGAGGGAACGCCTTTTCGTTCTACCGTGCGCGCATCATGCCAGCGGCGATCAGTGATGCTGCGTCTTGTGCGCCGACGGCGCCTTGCCCTTTGTCTGTGACGACGGCGGGGCCGGCGGGGCGGCCGCGACCGACTTGTGTGCCGGCTCGGTCGACGACACGAGCGGCGCGTCCGCAGCAGACGCCGCTTGCGGACCTCCGGTGCCGTCCGGCGCGACGAACTGCACGAACACCTCGCCGTCCTTGACCATGCCCAGCTCGAAACGAGCGCGTTCCTCGATCGCCGACGTGCCGTCCTGCAAATCCTGCACTTCGCCGGCAAGGCGATCGTTACGTTCCTTCAACTGCTCGTTCTTCTGCTGTTCGGCGCTCAACTCGTCGCGCAGTTCGTGCACGTACAACCAACCACCGTGGCCGAACCAGAGCGGATACTGGATCGCTACCAGCAGCAGCACCAGCACCAAGGTCACCATTCGCATGCTTTCGCCTGGCAAGAATTCCGGGAAGTGCGTCCCGACCGGGGGCGGGGCTCAGCTTCCCGGGGAAACGGAATTAGCGCAGATTGTAGAACGTTTCCTTGCCCGGATACGACGCGATGTCGCCGAGATCTTCCTCGATGCGCAGCAACTGGTTGTACTTGGCGATACGGTCGCTGCGCGAGAGCGAACCGGTCTTGATCTGACCGGCATTGGTGCCCACGGCGATGTCGGCGATCGTCGAGTCTTCGGTTTCGCCCGAACGATGCGACACCACAGCCGTGTAACCGGCACGCTTGGCCATTTCGATGGCGGCGAACGTCTCGGTGAGCGTGCCGATCTGGTTGATCTTGATGAGGATCGAGTTGGCGACGCCCTGCTCGATGCCCTGCTTCAGGATCTTCGTGTTGGTCACGAACAGATCGTCACCGACCAGTTGCACCTTCTTGCCCAGCTTGTCGGTCAGGATCTTCCAGCCGGCCCAGTCGTCTTCCGACATGCCGTCTTCGATCGAGACGATCGGGAACTTGTCGCACAGGTTGGCGAGGTAGTCGGCGAACTCTTCCGAGCTCAGCGACAGGCCTTCACCGGCCAGTTCGTACTTGCCGTTCTTGAAGAACTCGGTCGACGCGCAATCCAGCGCCAGCAGCACGTCGTCGCCCAGGCGATAACCTGCGTTCTCGACCGCTTGCTGAATGGTCGTCAGGCACTCTTCGTTCGAAGCGAAGTTCGGTGCGAAACCACCTTCGTCGCCCACGGCCGTGCTCATGCCCTTGTCGGCGATGATCTTCTTGAGTGCATGGAAGATCTCAGCGCCGCAACGCAGGGCTTCACGGAAGCTCGTCTGGCCGACGGGCATCACCATGAATTCCTGGATGTCCAGGCTGTTGTTGGCGTGCGCACCACCGTTGACGATGTTCATCATCGGCACCGGCATTTGCATGGCGCCCGAACCGCCGAAGTAGCGGTACAGCGGCAGGCCGGCTTCTTCTGCCGCGGCCTTGGCCACGGCCATCGACACGGCCAGCATGGCGTTCGCCCCGAGGCGCGACTTGTTGTCCGTGCCGTCGAGTTCGATCAGGGTCTTGTCCAGGAAGGCTTGCTCTGCGGCGTCCAGGCCCATGATCGCTTCCGAAATCTCGGTATTGATGTGCTCGACAGCCTTCTGCACACCCTTGCCAAGATAGCGGTCCTTATCGCCGTCGCGCAGTTCGATCGCTTCGCGCGAGCCGGTCGATGCGCCCGACGGCACTGCCGCACGGCCCATCACGCCCGACTCCAGCAGCACGTCGCACTCGACCGTCGGATTGCCGCGCGAATCAAGCACTTCGCGCCCGATGATATCTACGATTGCACTCATGTATTCCTCGGTAACTGAATAACAAAAAAGCGAAAGGGAACCTGCATCGCGCCGCAGCCTGTCACATGCCGGGTGCACGTCGGGCGCATGCGCCGAATCCTGACGTGAACACCGATGCTGCGCTCGCGCGCGCACCGGCCGGGCAACTACATGGACGGGGAAACAACGGCGCCTCGAAATGAGGCACGGCGGCCTGTGGGGTGACATCGATGGACGGTGCGCTCGGCGTACGGCACACGGGCATCTCCTCGAGGGCTCGCCCTCGCCGCGGCCAACGACGGCCACTGCGCGACAAGCTTAACGATTCGACGCCGGACTGCCAAGGCGTCGAAGCGCTATACCCGTCCTGTGGGCGTACTGATATTGGCCCCAGGACGGCGTGTCTCATTTCAGTTGAAGTTATTTTCCAGGAACTCGCCCTGCTTCACCGCCGCGTCAATGGTCTTGAGCGTGGTGAGCAGTTCGCGCATGCGCCCGAGCGGCACCGCGTTGGGGCCGTCCGAGAGGGCACAGGCCGGATCCGGGTGTGTCTCCATGAACAGGCCCGACACGCCCACTGCCACGGCCGCACGCGAGAGCACCGGCACGAACTCGCGCTGACCGCCCGAGCTGGTGCCCTGGCCGCCCGGCAGTTGTACCGAGTGCGTTGCGTCGAACACGACCGGCGCACCGGTCTCGCGCATGATCGCCAACGATCGCATGTCCGAGACCAGATTGTTGTAGCCGAACGAAACGCCGCGCTCGCAGGCCATGAACACGTCATCGGGCAGACCGGCTTCGCGCGCAGCGTCGCGGGCCTTGTCGATCACGTTGATCATGTCGTGCGGCGCAAGAAACTGCCCCTTCTTGATGTTCACCGGCTTGCCCGACTGGGCGCAGGCGCGAATGAAATCGGTCTGGCGGCACAGGAACGCGGGCGTTTGCAGCACATCGACGATGGGCGCGGCCACGGCCACGTCCTCTTCGGTATGCACGTCGGTCAGCACCGGCACGCCGAGTTGACGACGCACTTCCTCCAGAATCTTCAGGCCAGCCTCGCGGCCCGGGCCGCGAAACGACTTGCCCGAGCTGCGATTCGCCTTGTCGAACGACGACTTGTAGATGAACGGGATGCCAAGCGCGCTCGTGATTTCCTTGAGCTGCCCCGCGACGTCGATCGTCATTTGCTCCGACTCGACGACGCAGGTGCCTGCGATCAGGAAAAACGGCTTATCCAGGCCAACCTCGAAACCGCACAGTTTCATGGGAACTCCTTGTTTCTCGCTCGCTGCGGCGTAGTCTCAGGCGGCCTTCTTGCGCGCTTGCTGACCTGCCAGCGCCGCTTCAACGTAAGCCTTGAAGAGCGGATGGCCGTCGCGCGGCGTCGAAGTGAACTCGGGGTGGAACTGAACGCCCACAAACCACGGGTGCACCTGTTGCGGCAGTTCCATCATTTCCGGCAGATTTTCGGTCGGCGTACGTGCCGAGATCACCATGCCGGCGGCTTCGAGCTGCGGAACGTAGTGGTTGTTGACTTCGTAACGGTGGCGGTGACGCTCGTTGACCGTGTCGCCATAGATACGCGAGGCGAGCGTTTCGGTCTTGATCGGCACGCGCTGGGAGCCCAGGCGCATCGTGCCGCCCAGATCCGAATCTTCGGTACGCTGTTCGACCTTGCCATCGCGATCCTGCCACTCGGTAATGAGCGCGACGACCGGATGCGGCGTCGACGGATCGAACTCCGTGCTGTTGGCCTCGGCCAGCTTGGCCACGTCGCGAGCGAACTCGATCACGGCGAGCTGCATGCCAAGGCAGATGCCCAGATACGGCACGCGGTTCTCGCGAGCGTAGCGGATCGCCTTGATCTTGCCTTCGGTACCCCGGCGGCCGAAGCCACCCGGCACGAGAATGGCGTCCAGATGCTTGAGCGCGTCCGTGCCGTCTTTCTCGATCTGCTCGGAATCGATGTACTCGATGTTCACGCGCGTTTCCGTGTGGATCGCGGCGTGACGCAACGCTTCGATGAGCGACTTGTACGACTCGGTCAGATCGACGTATTTGCCGACCATGCCGATGGTGACATCGTGCTTCGGATTCTCGACGGCGTGCACCAGACGCGTCCACATGGACAGGTCAGCCGGCTTGGCTTCGATCTTCAGCTCTTCGCAGATGATCTTGTCCATGCCCTGGTCGTGGAGCATTTGCGGAATCTTGTAGATCGTGTCGACGTCCCAGACCGAGATCACGGCGTCTTGCGGAATGTTCGCGAACAGCGAGATCTTGGCGCACTCGTCTTCCGGAATCTGGCGGTCGGCACGGCACAGCAGCACGTCCGGCGAGATACCGATTTCGCGCAGCTTCTGCACGCTGTGTTGCGTCGGCTTGGTCTTGAGTTCGCCGGCCGTTGCGATGTACGGCACGAGCGTGAGGTGCACGAAGGCCACGCTGTTGCGGCCCAGGCGCAGATTCATCTGACGCGCGGCTTCGAGGAACGGCAGCGATTCGATATCGCCGACCGTACCGCCGATTTCGACGATGGCCACATCCGGATGGCCGTCCCAGGTCGAACGCGCACCGCGCTCGACGAAGGCCTGAATTTCATTGGTGATGTGCGGAATGACCTGAACGGTCTTGCCGAGATACTCGCCACGGCGCTCCTTGCGGATCACCGATTCATAGATCTGGCCCGTCGTGAAGTTGTTCGCACGACGCATCTTGGCGCTGATGAAGCGCTCATAGTGCCCCAGATCGAGGTCGGTTTCCGCACCATCCTCAGTGACAAACACCTCGCCGTGCTGGAACGGGCTCATCGTGCCCGGGTCGACGTTGATGTAGGGATCAAGCTTGAGGAGGGTGACTTTGAGGCCACGTGATTCTAGAATCGCGGCCAGAGATGCGGCAGCAATTCCCTTACCAAGAGAGGAAACCACGCCGCCCGTGACAAAAACGAATTTGGTCATCGCAGTAATTGCTCGCGGGAAAGCCGGATTATACCCGAAAGCCGGCACGCCCTCGACGTGCGGCGCGGCAAATTTTGGCCTTGACAGGCACCTCGCGCGCCGTCCCATCACGACCGGCGCGCCATGGCGCGAATCTGCCCGGCTCGGCTAGCCCTCGACGCGGACGGCTCGCACAAACCTCATGCCGCGAGCGGGCGGCGGTGCTCGCCACGCAGCGCCGCGAGCATGTCGCGCACTGCGGCGGCCGTCTCCAGCGGGCGCTCCATCGGGAACAGGTGGGTGCCCTGGACATAGCGCAAATGGGTGCCGACGATGCGCCGTGTCGCGCCGATACCCGCCTGGCGCAACTCGCGCGATTCGGTGCCCGCGAGAAAACCGACCGGCACTGGCACGCCGCGCATCGCGCGCACGGCGAGCAGCGGCGGCAGCGTCAGATAGATCCGATATTCGATTTCGCGTGCAAACGCCAGACGCCGAGCCTCACCTTCGCCGGTCGGCAGCGTGCCGCAGTCGATATAGTCGCGCAGCACGTCCGGATCCCAACTGGCAAACGCCGGCTTGCTGGCGAAATGCTGCCATGCCGCCTCCCAGTCGGGCCAATGATCGCGACGCCGTTTGGTCACCCCTGCGGGCGAGAGCCGCTCGTACAGCCCGGTGAGCAGCACCAGCCGGAGCATCTGCGTGCGCCAGCCGGGCGTGACGATCGGCGAATCGATCATCACCACACCACGCACGCACTGCGGTGCCTTGAGCGCGGCCATGAGGCTCAGAAAGCCGCCGAGCGAATGTCCGACGAGCCAGACCGGCTCGCCGTGATACTGGCGAACGAGCGTGTCGACCAATTCGTCGCGCAGATGACGCCAGCCCGGCGTGACCGGGTAGCGCGGGTCGTGGCCAATGCGATCGATGGCGCGCACGTCGTACTCGTCGGCCAGCGCGCCGAGCATCTTGCGGTAGACGCCGGCAGGAAAGCCATTGCCGTGCGAAAAATGGATGATGTCTCTTGTCATGGAATGCTTTGTGATGCCAGGCCGGCCCTGTGCGAATGTCTTCGCTGTCATTCAGGGCGCCCAAGCCCCCTTCGCTCGCCGGGGCCGCTCGCCCACCGTGGTCCTACCCAACCCAATTTGGGAGATGCGCCGGTTGGCTCGTGTCGAACCATTCTAGCGAACCGCTCGTCGAGTGCCGGTAGAGGTTTCCGTCGAATTGCCACGTACGAATTGCTAAATAAGACTTGCGAAGTCCGCGCCACACCGCCAACACGCTCCACCGCCGGCGCTGTCCGACGTTTCACCATCGATCTCATGACGTATCCGGCACCTCCGCGTGCCAGTACCGTCGGCGTTCCTCCCGGTACGAGCGCGCCTCGATCCCGTTTCGGGTGATTGAGAACCGAACGCCCCCATGCCCCACGGTCTGCCAAATCCGAGCGTCCGCCGCCCGATACCGCGCGACGACCGCCGGTCTCGGATGCCCGAAACGGTTGCGATAGCCCGTTTGAAACACCACATGGTCCGGCGACACGGCCTCCACGAAGGCAGACGTCGACGACGTCAAACTCCCGTGATGCGGCACCAGCAGGATGTTCGAGCGCAAACCCGGCCCGAATCGCGCCAACATGGCGCGCTCCTGAGGCGCTTCAGCGTCTGCCGCGAGGAGCGCGCTGTGCCTGGCATTCGATATTCTCAGCACGCAACTGACACCGTTCGGCCCGACGCGCCCGCCCCAACCATCGCGCAACGCCGCCGTGTCCGGATGCAGGAAACGGAACGTCACGCCGTCCCACGTCCATTGCTGCCCGGCGAGGCAAGTGCGATGCGCAGCAGCGGCGCGCCGCACCCGATGCGTCGCAGGCAGCGACGAAAATACCTGCGCGTCCGGATACGCTCGCAATACGCTCAACGCGCCGCCGAAATGATCGTCGTGGGCGTGGCTGACGACGAAGCGGTCGATCCGCGCAATCCCATGCGCTCGCAAATAGGGGACGATCACGCGCCGTCCTGCATCGCTGCGCCCCAACGGCGGTCCGGCGTCAAAGAGCAGCGTGCGCGTCGCCGTCTCGACCAGCACGGCATTACCTTGCCCGATGTCGAGCATGGTGACGCGAAACTCGTCCGCCCCGGGTCGATGCGACGACGCAAGCCACGCCGGGCTCATCAATGCGAAACCGGCAAAGCGAATGCCGACGAGCCGGGCCTTCGCCCCGCGCACACCAGCGGGTAGGGACATCAGGCAAAGGATCACGCCACCGACCGCGGCGACCTGCGCCCAGGGTGGGGCAACGGCGGCACGCCATACGGCCCACGGCAACGCCGCCAGTGTGCCTAGCCAATCCGCGAGCCAAACGACAACGACGTGGGCCAGCGCAAGTGCCCAATGCGCCAATGTCGCGGGCAATAGCAGGCTGACCAGTGCCAGCGGCGTCACGATCAGCGTCATCACCGGAATGGCGACGGCATTTGCCAGCGGCCCCAGCAACGGCACGGCGCCAAACCACGCCAACGTCAACGGCACCAGACCTATCGTGACCGCGTATTGCGCCCGTGCCGACTGCCAGAGTCTCGTGAGCAGCACCGCTCGCCAGCGGGCAAATACCCCGGCGCGAGGCTCGCTCTCCGGCACGTCACGCCCTTTCTGCGCCCTTTCCGACGCTCGAACCAGACCAGCCGCACCGGGGGCACGGAGGGCATCCGACGCATGGGACACATCGTTCGTGCCCGCCGCCCCGCGCCCATCGGGCCGCCGCGCGATTCGCCATGGCTCGCGACGTCTCGCGGCCATGACCAACGCAGCCACCGCGCCGAACGAAAGCCACAGACCCGGCGTTACCACGGCCCACGGATCGAGCGTGACGATCACGGCCAACGCCAACGTCAATGCGTAGGACGGCGCAGCGAATCGCCCAGTGAGCAGCGCCAGCACGAGAATCGCCACCATGCCGACAGCCCGACGCACCGGAACGCCCCAACCGGCCACGGCACCATAAGCCACCGCCGCGAGCAGACCAGCAACGGCGGCGGCCTTCGGCGCCGGCCACCACAGGGGCAAACTAAAGCGCCGCCCGCACGCCCGTCGCCAAATCATTCCGACCAGCGCGGCAAACATGCCCGCCACCAGCGATACGTGCAGCCCCGAGATCGCTAGCAGATGACTCACGCCGGTATCGGCAAACACTTGCCAGTCGTCATCGGCGATATCACCGCGCTCTCCCAGCGCTAGTGCCATCAACACGCCAGCGTATCGCGCCGATGGGCCGAGCGCGATGCGAAAATCGTCGCGCAGCCGCTCACGCCACGCCGCAAACCGGTATCCCGGCATCGGCCCGGGTTGCAGACGCCGCGCGCCGTTTGCCTTCAACGCCCTGCCCCCGCCATAAGCAGCACGCACATACCCCGTCGCGCGAATGCCCCGGACGAGCGCCATCAGCTCGACATCGAAGCCATGCCAGTTCGCGAAGCCGCGCGGGACCTTCAATCGCACGGGCAATCGCCATCGCTCGCCTGCGCGCGGATGTCCGGCGCCTGCGGGACCGTCAGCGCCTACCGACGGCCGCCGCGCTTGCCCAACGCCGTCGGCAAATGCGCCGCCTCGTTGACCGAACGACGCGCGTCCCGGCCAGACCAGTTCGATGTGCGACGGGACCTGCACTTGTGGACACGACGCGCCACCGACCTTCGCAACGCATCGAGTACCGCGTATTCCAGACGTCGCCCCCGCCGTCTCGGACGAAGGTAATGCACATCGGCCGTCACCATCGGCACCATCGTCACTACCGCCCCCATCATCCGTGAGAGACGCACGCTCCACGTCGAACGTGAACCGCAACCCGTCGCCCGTCGAGACAGGTAGTCCGGACACAACGCCAATGACCGTCAGATCCACCCCCTCCAACGCGACGCACAGGCGATCGCTCAACCGGGCTTCTGCCCGGAGTGCCGCCCACGAATAGCCGAGCACCGCAGCACAAACGGCGAGCGCCATCACCACGCACCGCTGGCGCCACCCATCGGCATGGGCAGCTTCGCTGGCAAAGTCTGTGCCGCCGCACCCCGCCAGCGCACCCGCGCTACCGTGCCCGCTTCGCATCACCGCCCAGATCGCACACGCCGCCAACACGCCTGCGGCAGCGCCCATGGCCGCAGTGAAGCGCCACCCACCGGGGAGTGCCGACGCCTGTTGCAGCCACCAGACGCCTGCGATCCACGCAAGCAGCACAACTCTCATGACATCACCACGTCATGTGTCGAAAACCGCGCGACGCCGCAGCGTCAGCGCGCCAGTTCGTCGGAGATGAGGGAAATGCCGGCGGCAGGTCCGTCGCCGGGCGTCATGGCCATTGCCCCCGACAGACGTGGCAACACGCGCCACGCGTTGGCACACGTCGCCAGCGACAACGCGTGAGTCGACACGCCACGCAGATCCGCGAGCACCTGCGCAATGCGAGGCAGTTCGACCGGACTGTTGCGCTGTTTGTAGCGCCATTCCGGCGCAATGTCGGGCGCGTCGGTTTCCAGCACCAATGCCTCGAGCGGCATGTCCACCGCGAGACGACGGATCTGCAAGGCACGATCGAACGTCATCTGCCCGCCGAACCCCAGGCAGAAACCGCGTTCGACGAACATGTCCGCCTGCTGACGGCTGCCATTGAAGGCGTGAGCGATGCCGCCACGCGGCGTGAAGATGCGCAGTTGCTTGAGCAAGGCATCCTGCGAACGGCGCACATGGAGGATGACGGGCAAATCGAAGTCACGCGCAATCTTCAACTGCTCGACATAGAAGAACTGCTGCCGCTCAGGGTCGAGCGTTCTGACGAAGAAATCCAGTCCGATCTCGCCAATGCCGACGAAACGCGGATCGCCCATCGCTCGCTCGACGGCACGGCGCAACGTAGCAATGTCCTCGTCGCGTGCCCGGGGCGTATAGAGAGGATGGATGCCCAACGCATAAGCGCCGCCGCGAATCGCACGAGCGGCCGCACGCGCCGCGTCGAACGTGGCGCATTCGACCGCGGGCACCACCAGCCCCACCACGCCCGCAGCGGCGGCGTCGGCAATTACAGTCGTGCGGTCAGCATCAAACTCGGCCGCGTCGAGATGGCAATGGGTATCGATCCACATGGTCAGGTTGTCCTTGAGCGTCAATTCTACGGGTCGATGACAAGGCTCGCACGCCGCGCAACGCATGACCATCGGACAACACCGGGTTACGGTCTAGGACGTCGCCGAAACTGAGGTTGTCCCGAACGCGCCTGAAAAGCAAAACGCCGGGGAACACCCCGGCGCTTCGCCAATGTCGCCCAACGTCAGGGCAAGGACTTTCACGCGGCGTTCAGGCCGGCTCCAGCACCCCTTCACGCAGTCGCAATGCGCGATCGCAACGACGCGCCAGATCGATGTCGTGCGTGACGATCACGAAGCTGGTCTTGAGCGTCTCGGACAACTCGAGCATCAGCTCGAACACGGTCTCGGCGGTATGCCCGTCGAGGTTGCCGGTCGGCTCGTCCGCCAGCACGCACGCCGGCTGCGTCACCAGCGCCCGCGCCATCGCCACACGCTGACGCTCGCCACCCGATAACTCCGAGGGACGATGCTTCATGCGCGGCGCGAGCCCAACGCGCTCGAGCATCGCCCGCGCCGTGTCACGCGCCTGCTCGGTCGGCAAACGGCGAATCCGCAGCGGCATCGCCACATTGTCGAGCGCCGAGAACTCGGCGAGCAGGTGATGGAACTGATAGACGAAGCCGAGCGACTGGTTGCGCTGTGTCGTCTTGTCGCGTTCCTTGAGCGACGAGAACGGCTTGCCGAGCAGCGACACCTCGCCACGCGACGGATCGTCGAGCCCGCCCAGCACATGCAGCAGCGTGCTCTTGCCCGATCCGGACGCGCCCACGATCGCCACCTTCTCGCCGGGCATCACATCGAGACTCGCGCCGGCCAGCACCGTCACGTTCAGTTGGCCTTGCCGGAACGTCTTGTGCAGATCGCGCGCGCGCAGCACCGGGCCGTCGTAGGCAAAGTTCGACACAGGGGCCAGGGATTTGTTGGCGTTACTCATAGCGCAGGGCCTCCGCCGGTTTGACGCGCGACGCACGCCAGCTCGGGTAGATCGTGGCCAGCGCCGAGAGGATGAAGGAAATCACCCCGATGCGGATCACGTCCGACGATTGCAGATCCGAAGGCAATTCGGAGATGAAGTAAATGTCTTGCGGCAGGAAGTGAATGCCAAGCAAGCGCTCGATGAACGGCACGATCGTGCCGATGTTGACCGAAATCAGGCAGCCCAGTCCCACGCCGAGCAACGCCCCGGCAAAGCCGATCGTCACGCCCTGCACGATGAAGATCTTCATGATCGAGCCGGGCTGCGCGCCGAGCGTGCGCAAAATGGCGATGTCCGCGTACTTGTCGGTCACCGTCATCACCAGCGACGACACCAGATTGAAGGCGGCCACGGCGATGATGAGCGTCAGGATGATGAACATCATGCGCTTTTCGGTCTGCACCGCGATGAACCAGTTCTTGTTCTGCTGCGTCCAGTCGCGCACCCACATATTTCCGGAGAGTGTCTTGGCGAGATCACGCGCGACCAGCGGCGCCTGCTCCATGTCCTGAATTTTCAGACGCACGCCCGTCGGGCCACTGAGCCGGAATAGCGTCTCGGCGTCTTGCAGATCGATGAGCGCGAGCGAACTGTCGTATTCATAGTGCCCGGCGGTGAAAACAGCCACCACGGTGAACTGCTTCACCCGAGGCAGCACACCCGCGGGCGTGATGGTCCCCTGTGGGGCCACCAGCGTGATCTTGTCCCCGATCGTCACCCCCAGGGCCCGGGCCAGTTCGCGCCCGAGCACGATGCCGAAGCTGCCCGGCGTCAGGTTGGCGAGCGTGCCGTCGGTGATCTGCTTGCCCAGATCGGAAACCTTGGCCTCCTCGCTCGGGACGATGCCGCGCAGCACCACGCCGCGCACGTTGTCGTCGCGCGTGAGCATGGCCTGCTCGCCCACGTAGGGGGCGGCGGCAATCACATTCTTGTTCTGTAGCGCCTCAGCGGCCGTGCGCTGCCAGTCGGGCAGATTGCCGTCGACGGCGAAGACCTCGATGTGCGCCAGCACGGAGAGCATGCGGTCCCGAACTTCCTTCTGAAAGCCGTTCATCACCGAGAGCACCACGATGAGCGCCGCCACGCCCAGCGCAATGCCAGCCATGGAGATGAAGGAGATGAAGGAAATGAAACCGTTGCCGGATGATCGCTTGCCGGTGCGCGTATAGCGCCAGCCGATCTGCCATTCGTATGGGAATTTCAAACGGATTCCTGATTCTTGATGAGGATTGATCAGAGCGTAGCGGCGCCGGTCTGCCCCGGCGCCCAGGCCCCTGCCCGGCCCCGCACCCGGCCTCTGCCCGGCGCGAAGCACGGTACGTTCCGTACCTGACGTCAGGGTCACCCAACTGCCAGCGCGAAGTTTGCCATACAATTCGCCTCGACATGGATACACCTGCCCTGCACTTTCTCTTGCCGTTCGCGCTGCCCGCGTCGGCCCATTTGCCCGCACTGCTGGCCGAATTGGAGTTGCCCGCGCTCGAAAAGTTGCTCGCGCGCGGCGTTCAGTCGGCGCAGGACGTGCCGGAAGACCCGTTTGTCCCCACGCTGCCCCACGAACGCTGGCTGGCCGACGCCTTCGGCCTGCCCGGTGTGCCCTCGCGCGCGCCGCTCGCGCCGTTCATGCTGCTCGAGGACAGCGGCACGCTCGACACCCGTTTCTGGTACTGCGCGCAGCCCGCGCACATCCATATCGCCACCGACCATCTGGTGCTTACGGACCCGGCTGAACTGGATCTGAGCGCCGAGGAATCGGCCGCCCTCCTCGCCACGGCGCACGCGCTGTTTGCGGAGGAAGGCGGCGAGCTGATCGCGCCGCGTTCCGACCGCTGGTATCTGAGCGCCCCCGCGCTGGGCGACCTGCTCACGGCGTCGCCCGCGCGCGCCGCGGGCCGCAACGTCGATATCTGGCTGCCGCAAGGCAAGGCCGAGCTGACGTGGCGCAAGTGGCAAAACGAAGTGCAGATGGCCTGGTACGACCATCCGGCCAATCAGGCGCGTGAAGCCCGCGGCCTGCCGCCCGTCAACGCCATCTGGCTGTACGCGGGCGGCCAGCGCATCGCGGCACCGCGTCTGAACCGGCCATGCGTCACGGTGCTGGCCGACGCCCCCGCCACGCGCGGTCTGGCGACCCATCTGCAAATCGCCTTGCACGAGACGCACGCCGGCCTCGCCGCCGCAAACGGCCGGACGTTCGTACAGATCGACACCCTGACACCGCATTTCCTCATGGAAGACTGGGCACGCTGGCGCGACGCCCTCGTCGACATCGACCGCACCTGGCTGGCGCCGGCGCTGGAGCGCGTGAACAAGGGCCAGGCCCGCGAAGTCGCGCTCACCTTGTGCGGCGACAGCCACAGCGTGACGATCCGCTCCCGCAGCAGCGACCTGCGCAAGTTCTGGCGCCGTCAGGCGCTCGACGCCCGCATGGTGCCGCTCGCCCGGCTTGGCGAGGACCCGGCATGACCGACATCGTCACCCGTCACGTCGATGAGGCCACCGCCGAGGCCCTCTGCCGCGATGGCGTCCACCCGGTACTCGCCCGCCTGTTCGCCTCGCGCGGCGTGGCCGGGAGCGCAGAGACCGAAACGGCGCTCGCTCGCCTGATTCCGCCCACGCAGCTCAAGGGCGCGCAGGAAGCGGCCGTCTTCCTTGCCGACGCCATCGCCGCCGGCAAGCGCATGCTCGTGGTGGCCGACTACGATTGCGACGGCGCGACCGCTTGCGCCGTGGCCGTGCGCGGTCTGCGCATGTTCGGCGCGAAGGTCGAGTATCTGGTGCCGAATCGCTTTGAATACGGCTACGGCCTCACGCCCGAAATCGTGGCGTTGGCCGCGCAGGGCAAGCAAGGGCCGCCCGACGTGCTGATCACCGTCGACAACGGCATTGCCAGCCTCGACGGCGTGGCTGCCGCAAAGGCGCTTGGCATCGAAGTCGTGGTGACCGATCACCACCTGCCGGGCAGCGAATTGCCCGACGCGCGCTGCATCGTCAATCCGAACCAGCCGGGCTGCGAATTCCCGAGCAAGAATCTGGCCGGCGTCGGCGTAATGTTCTACGTGCTGCTCGCCCTGCGGGCCGAGTTGCGCGCACGCGGGGCGTTCGACGCCCGCGAACAGCCTCGTCTCGACACCCTGCTCGATCTGGTCGCGCTGGGCACGGTCGCGGACGTGGTCAAACTCGACGCCAACAACCGCATTCTGGTCGCGCAGGGCCTCTCGCGCATGCGCGCAGGCCGCATGCATCCGGGCATCAACGCGCTCTTTCGCGCGGCCGCGCGCAACGCCCGTCAGGCGGGCAGCTTCGATCTGGGCTTCGGTCTCGGCCCGCGCCTGAACGCCGCCGGACGCCTCGCCGACATGTCGCTCGGCATCGAATGCCTGCTCACGGACGACGACGGCCGCGCCTGGGCCCTCGCGCAGGAACTCGACGCGATGAATCGCGAACGCCGTGAAATCGAAGCGGGGATGCAGCAGGAAGCGCTCGCCGATCTGGCGCGCTTCGATCCGCGCGCCGCCACCACGTTGTGCGCTTTCAACGAGACATGGCATCAGGGCGTGATCGGCATCGTGGCCGCGCGCCTCAAAGAGAAGTTCTATCGTCCGACCATCGTGTTCGCCCCGGGTGACGACGGCCAGATCAAAGGCTCCGGGCGCTCGATCCCCGGCTTTCACCTGCGCGACGCACTGGATCTCGTCACCAAGCGCGAACCGGGTCTGATCGCCAAGTTCGGTGGCCACGCGATGGCCGCAGGTCTCACGATCGCCGCCGACGCCCTGCCGCGCTTCCAGGCGGCCTTCGAAGCGGTCGGACAGGCGTGGCTCGACGAGAAGACGCTCTCGCGCGTGATCGAAACCGATGGCGACATCGGCGATGACTGCTTCGTGCCGCCGTTCGTCGCCCTGCTCGACGCCCAGGTGTGGGGGCAAGGATTCCCGCCGCCGGTGTTCTCGGGCGAGTTCGACGTGCTCTCGCAAGCCATCCTCAAGGACAAGCATCTGAAGCTGCAACTCGGTCGCGGACGCATGCGCTTCAATGCCATCTGGTTCAATCACGCCGATACGTTGCCGAGCCGAGCGCAGTTCGCGTATCGACTGGCGGCAGACACCTTCAATGGGGTCTCGCGCGTGCAGATGATCGTCGAGCACGCTCAGGCCTGAAGCCACGCGGCGACGCCCCGTCGAGCAGAAGCACGATCTGGCGGGAAGACTACGCGGGTTGCGCTTCTGCGACGTATTCGTGCATCACGCGCAGAAAGGCTTCGCGCGCCGGATGCACGTCGACACCGCGGTGCCGGACGAAAAAGTTCGGCACCGCGGCCAGATCCTCCATCGCATGACCGACGATGTTCGCCTCCTGCCGATACCGCAGGTAGATGCCGCGGGGCACGAGCGAGTAGCCGACGCCCGCGCCGACGCACGCCACGATGGTCGCGTAGCTGCCGTAGCTCAGAATGCGCCCCGGCGTGACGGCGTTCGCAGCCAGCCATTGCTCCATGGTGGCGCGATAGGGACAGCCCTGCGGCCACATCAGCAACGTGGCACCCGACAGGTCCGACGCCTCGAGCACCTTCCCCGCCCGCGCCGGGGCCACCAGCACGATCGGCTCGCGATACACCTCGTCTGACACGACCACCGCCTGTGCCTGTGCCTCCAGACAAGCCGTTCCCGCGATCAATGCGGCGTCGACACGGCCGTGCTGAATCTCGTCGAGCAGGTTGAGCGACGTGTCGGTCACCAGATTCAGACGCACCTTCGGATACGCCGCATGAAACCGGGCCAGCACGGCCGGCAGCCGCGACGTTGCCGATGACTCGATGGCGCCCAGCGAGAAGTCACCGGACGGCTCGCTCGCCGGATTGAGCGCCGCACTGGCCTCACGCGAGAGCGCCAGAATCCGGTCGGCATAGCCCAGCAGCGTGCGCCCGCTCGGGGTGAGTTGCAGACGTCGTCCCTGCCGGTGGAAAAGCTTGACGCCTACCGTGTACTCAAGCGCCCGAATGCGGGCGGTGACGTTCGACTGTACGCAGTGCAGCGCTTCGGCGGCGCCAAGTACGCTGCCTTCGTCGACGATGGCCTTGAAGGTCTGAAGCTGCAAAAAGTCCATGAACGTCTCCCGGGCCGGGGCGCGAAAAAAGATGAGGGAAAGGAAGCAGGGATCGAAGCATGTTAAGCGACGAGCGGCGACACTTCAATAATAGTGAACAAAACCGCCTCAACATTTCACTTTTTTAGCGCATCGGAAAGGCATAAGCTTCGGGTTATCCCTAGTGCGACGTCTGCCACGGCATCCCGCCCCCGGTCAGTACGCCGCCGCTCCCGAAGGAAGTCACATCATGTTCCGCCCTCTGTCCGCCGCAGCCAATGTCAACACCTGCGCACCGGTGGTTGCCGCGCCGGTCACCCCGCTCGGCCTGTTCTTCCGCGCCATGGATCAATGGCGCCAGCACTACGAGCAGACGCTACAGGCGGAGGCCCTCGCCTCGTTGGACGACACGTCGCTCGCCGATGTCGGCTACGCTCGCGACGCCTTCGGTCTGCGCCACGCCGCACGCTGAGTTCTCCCCGAAATGTAGGGGGAATGGGGGCTTCGCTGCGCTATAATTGCGGTTTTCCCGAATTCGCAACCGTCATAGCTCATGGAAGCCGAACGCCTTAACGCTCTTGAATCCCTGCTCGCCGACCTGCGCATCCGCGTTGGCGAGCTCAGGGGGTATCTTTGACTTCGATGTCAAGCAAGCTCGCCTGATTGAAGTCAACAAAGAACTCGAAGACCCCAACATCTGGAACGATTCCAAGCGTGCGCAGGCACTGGGCAAGGAAAAGAAGGCGCTCGACAGCATCGTCACCAACCTGACCGAACTCGACGCCAGCCTTTCCGATACGCAGGAACTGTTCGAAATGTCCCGCGACGAGGGCGATGAAGACTCGCTGGTCGCGCTCGAAAGCGACACGCAGACGCTCGCCGCGCGCGTGGGCGAGATGGAGTTCCGCCGGATGTTCAACAACCCGGCCGACCCGAACAACTGCTTCATCGACATCCAGGCCGGTGCCGGCGGCACCGAGGCCAACGACTGGGCCGGCATGCTGCTGCGCCAATACCTGCGCTATTGCGAACGCAAGGGCTTCAAGGCCGAAGTGCTGGAAGTGTCGGACGGCGACGTCGCCGGCATCAAGAGCGCGTCCCTGAAGGTCACTGGCGATTACGCTTACGGCTATCTGCGTACCGAAACCGGTGTGCATCGTTTGGTGCGCAAGTCGCCGTTCGACTCGTCGGGCGGTCGCCACACGTCGTTCGCCAGCCTGTTCGTGTACCCGGAAGTGGATGATTCGATCGAGATCGATATCAATCCGGCCGACGTGCGTACCGACACGTACCGCGCCTCCGGTGCGGGCGGTCAGCACATCAACAAGACCGACTCCGCCGTGCGTCTGACGCACATCCCGACGGGTATCGTCGTGGCCTGCCAGAACGACCGTTCGCAGCACCGCAACCGCGCCGAAGCGTGGGACATGCTCCGCTCGCGCCTGTTCGAACACGAGATGCGCAAGCGTCGCGCCGAGCAGGACAAGCTCGAGTCGAGCAAGACCGATGTGGGCTGGGGCCATCAGATTCGCTCGTACGTGCTCGACCAGTCGCGCGTCAAGGACCTGCGCACCGGCGTGGAAACCGGCAACACCGGCAAGGTACTCGATGGCGACCTGGACGACTTCATCTCCGCGAGTCTCAAGCAGGGAGTGTAAGGAATGGCGTTTGTCCGCACGCTAGCCGTGTGGGTGGTGAGCGCGCTGTGCATGCAGCGTGCCGCCGTTGCTGCCCCGGCCAGTTCTCCGGGCGCACCCGGTGCAAATCCCGAGACGGGACCGTACCTGCATGAACTGCTCAAGCGCCCGGACTTCTCGGGCGCCTATGCGCGTATCGTCGCGCCGCGTGGTGTTCCCGCGTGGGTGCGTCAGGGGGGTACGTCCACGCCGTCGCAACGCGTAAGCGTGGCCGGCAAGCCGTGGTTGCTGGTGCAAAGTTGCAAGCCGCACGACTGCCCAAGCGAGTACGTCCACATTTTGTATGAACCGCGCTCACAGGCGATCGCGGCACTGTTCGTGCGAGACCCGAGTGCGGCGGCCAATGCCGGACCGCGTCAGGATCGTACCGAACTGATCTGGCTGGGCGCGCCCGACGGCTCGCTCAAGAATGCCCTGCTGCACACGCTGCGTTTTACCGAATAACCTCATCGCTCGCATCATGACCGATCAAAATACTCCGGCCCAAACGGCCACTCCGGCTGGCGACCTGCCGCAGGACGACAACAAGCTCATCGCGGAGCGTCGCGAGAAACTTCAGGCGCTGCGTGCCAATGGCGTGGCGTTCCCGAACGACTTCCGTCCTTCGCATCACGCCGGCGATCTGCAAGCGCGCTTCAAGGACGTGGGCAAGGAAGCGCTCGAAGCCGAGCCCCTCACCGTGTCGGTTGCCGGTCGCATGATGCTCAAGCGCGTGATGGGCAAAGCGGCGTTCGCCACCGTGCAGGACGGCAGCGGTCAGATTCAGTTCTTCATCGGCCGCGACGACGTCGGCACCGATTCCATGGCCGCCTTCAAGGGCTGGGACATCGGTGACATCATCGCCGCGACCGGCACGCTGTTCCGCACGAACGCCGGCGAACTGTCGGTCAAGGTGAAGGAACTGCGTCTGCTCGCCAAGGCCCTGCGCCCGCTGCCGGACAAGTTCCACGGCCTGTCCGATCAGGAAATGAAGTACCGTCAGCGCTACGTCGACCTGATCACCTCGCCCGATACCCGCAACACGTTCCGCGCCCGCGCCAAGGCCATCGCCTCGATCCGCAAGCACATGACGGACGCCGACTTCATGGAAGTCGAAACGCCGATGCTGCACCCGATCCCCGGTGGCGCCGCAGCCAAGCCGTTCATCACGCATCACAACGCGCTCGACATGCAGATGTATCTGCGTATCGCGCCGGAACTGTATCTGAAGCGTCTGATCGTCGGCGGCTTCGAGCGTGTGTTCGAGATCAACCGTAACTTCCGCAATGAAGGCGTGTCGCCGCGCCACAATCCGGAATTCACGATGATGGAGTTTTACGCAGCCTACACGGACTACCG
>Ga0181519_10001676_pt1 | contig 19426 bp, 13 predicted proteins | sample PEATcosm2014_Bin_26_FD_121102 | JGI IMG/M metagenome (GOLD analysis project Ga0181519, IMG submission 121102) | Peatland microbial communities from MTU Mesocosm Facility, Houghton, MI, USA - PEATcosm2014_Bin02_10_metaG | ecosystem: Environmental > Terrestrial > Soil > Wetlands > Peat | place...
ACACCGTCATCGGCGCCGGCGCCGCGTCCGGCGGGGTGATGGACGCCTCGAACCTGATCAAGCCCGTGCTCGCGAACGGCGAGCTCCGCTGCATCGGCTCCACCACCTACAGCGAGTACCGCGGCATCTTCGAGAAGGACCACGCGCTCGCGCGGCGCTTCCAGAAGATCGACGTCACGGAGCCCTCGATCGCCGAGACCGTCGAGATCCTGAAGGGGCTCAAGAGCCGCTTCGAGGAGCACCACGGCATCCGCTACGAGGACGCCGCGCTCGCCGCCGCCGCCGAGCTCGCGGCCCGCTACATCAACGACCGCCACCTGCCCGACAAGGCCATCGACGTGGTCGACGAGGCCGGCGCCAACCTGCGCCTGAAGCCGGTCGGCAACCGCCCGACGCACGTCACCGTCGAGGCGGTCGAGGCGGTCGTCGCGCGCATGGCGCGCATCCCGCCGAAGCAGGTGTCGACCTCCGACCGCGAGGTGCTGAAGAACCTCGAGCGGAACCTGAAGCTCGTCATCTACGGCCAGGATCCCGCGATCGAGTCTCTGGCCGCGGCCATCAAGATGGCGCGCTCCGGGCTCGGCGACCAGAGGAAGCCCGTCGGCTCGTTCCTGTTCGCGGGTCCGACCGGCGTCGGCAAGACCGAGGTGACGCGCCAGCTCGCGCTCGCGCTCGGCGTCGAGCTGGTGCGCTTCGACATGTCCGAATACATGGAGCGTCACACGGTGTCGCGCCTCATCGGCGCGCCGCCCGGCTACGTCGGCTTCGACCAGGGCGGGCTGCTGACGGAGGCGATCACCAAGCACCCGCACGCGGTGCTGCTGCTCGACGAGATCGAGAAGGCGCACCCGGACGTGTTCAACCTGCTGCTGCAGGTCATGGACCATGGCACGCTGACCGACAACAACGGCCGCAAGGCCGACTTCCGCCACGTGATCATCGTGATGACGACCAACGCCGGCGCCGCCGACATGGCGCGCACCGCGATCGGCTTCACGCCGTCCGACACCGCGACCGACGGCCTCGAGGCGATCCGGCGCATGTTCTCGCCGGAATTCAGGAACCGCATCGATGCGATCGTGCAGTTCGCGCCGCTCGCCACCGGCACGATCGAACGGGTGGTCGACAAGCTGATCCTCGAGGTCGAGGCACAGCTCGAGCAGAAGGGCGTGCAGATCACGATCGACGACGAGGCGCGGCGCTGGATCGCGCAGAAGGGCTACGACCCGAAGATGGGGGCGCGGCCCATGGCGCGGCTCATCCAGGAACGCATCAAGCGTCCGCTCGCCGAGGAGCTGCTGTTCGGCCGCCTGCTGGGTGGCGGCACGGTACGGGTGTCGCTCGCGAAGGACGGCGATGGGCTCGCGCTCGAGAGTCGTGGCCTCGAGGAGCCGGCGCTGCTCGAGTAGCGGGCGGTCAGCGACCGCGGTAGACGATGCGGCCCTTGGTCAGGTCGTAGGGCGTCATCTCGACGGTGACGAGGTCGCCGGTCAGGATGCGGATGTAGTTCTTGCGCATCTTTCCGGAGATGTGCGCGGTCACCACGTGGCCATTCTTGAGTTTTACCCGGAATGTCGTGTTGGGCAGGGTCTCGACGACCTCGCCTTCCATCTGAATCGCTTCCTCTTTCGACATGCCGCTTCCGGTTGACTCCGAGGCGGCGCATTGTGCCGAAAGGGCGCTGTGCACGCAATGCGAGTGTGGCGGCAATGCGACGACGGCCGGGTCTGGGTCAGCGGTCGACGAGCAGGGCGATGCGCTCGAGGAAGCTCGCACGGTCGATGGTGACGGCGCCGAGGCTCGCGAGATGGGGTGTCGGCAGCTGGCAGTCGATGAGCCCGAGGCCAGTCTCGAGCGCCACGGCCACGAGTCGCGCGAAAGCGACTTTTGAGGCGTCCCGGGCCCTCGAAAACATCGATTCGCCGCAAAAGAGCGCCCCGATGCGGACGCCGTAGAGGCCCCCCACCAGCTGCCCGTCGGCCCAGGTTTCGACCGAATGGGCGTGTCCGAGGCGGTGCAGCGCCTCGTAGGCCGCGCGCATCGCCGGCGTGATCCAGGTGCCGGCGCCGTCGCCGCGCGGCGCCGCGCAGGCGGCGACCACGGCCGCGAATTCGGTGTCGAGGCGCGTCTCGTAGCCGCGGTTGCGCATCGATTGCGCGAGGCTCCGCGCCGGCCTGAAGGCGGCGGGATCCACCACCGCGCGCGGATCCGGTGACCACCAGAGGATCGGCTGGCCGTCGCTGAACCACGGGAAGATGCCGCGCCGGTAGGCCCCGAGGAGCCACTCGGGGGTGAGCGCACCGCCCGCGGCGAGCAGGCCATTCGGCTCATCGAACGCCGTGCGCGGATCCGGGAAGGCGGCGGGCCCGCGGGCCGCCTCTAGCCATGGCAGGCGTCGCTCGGTCACGGGCCCGGGTCGAGCTCGAGGGACCGCGCGCGGAACGGGGCGTGCGTCGCGACGTCGCTCGCGTAGGCCCGGATTCCCGCCCGCTCCTCGGCGAGGAAGCGGTCGATCGCCTCGCGGAAGCGCCCGTCACGGATCAGGTGCGCCGAGTGCGTGAGCACGGGCGTGAAGCCGCGCGCCACCTTGTGCTCGCCCTGGGTGCCGGGCTCGAAGTGCTGGAGACCCGCGCCGATGCAGTACTCGATGCCCTGGTGGTAGCAGGCCTCGAAGTGCAGGCTGTGGTAGTCGCCATCCGCGCCCCAGTAGCGCCCGTAGAGGGTGTCCGCACCCTCGAAGAAGATCGCGGTGGCGATGATCCGGCCGGACGCGAGCGCGAGCAGCACGCGCGGCACGACCGCGCCCCCGGCGGCGAGCTCCGCGAACACCGCGGGCGTCAGGTACGGCTCGTGACCGTGGCGGCGGAAGGTCGAGGCATGCAGCGCGTAGACGCGCTGCCACTCCGCCGGGCCGAGCTCGCCGCCCGAGCGCATCTCGAAGCGGATGCCGGACTCCTGCACGCGGCGCCGTTCGCGGCGCGCCTTCTTGCGTTTCTCGGCGGTGAAGGTCGCAAGGAAGTCCTCGAAGCCGCCGAAGCCCTGGTTCTGCCAGTGGAACTGGCAGTCGATGCGCGGCAGGAAGCCCTCGGCCACCAGGAAATCCGACTCGCCCGCGGTCGCGAACTCGACGTGCAGCGAGGAGCAGTCCGGATCGACGGCCGCCGCGGCCGCGAGCAGCGCGCGCCTGACGCGCGTGGCATCGCTCGCCGGATGCACGAGCAGCCGCGGCCCGGTCGCGGGCGTGAACGGCGTCGCCACGACCAGCTTCGGATAGTAGGCGAGGCCGTAGCGGTGGTAGGCCTGCGCCCAGGCGAAGTCGAACACGAACTCGCCCCAGGAGTGGCTCTTCTCGTAGAGCGGCAGCGCGCCCACGAGCCGCGTGCCCTCGTGCACCGTGACGTGCCGCGGCGTCCAGCCGGTACCCGGACCGACCGCGCCGCCGTGCTCGAGCGCGGCCAGGTACTCGTGGCGCACGAATGGCACGCCGCCGAGCTCGAGCGCATTCCAGGCACCCCGGTCGACCGCGTCGATCGCCTCGTGTACGCGCGCCGCGAGCACCGGGCTGTCCATGCGGCCTCAGCGCGCCGCGTCGAGCCGCTCGAGATAGCGGTCGGCGTCGAGTGCGGCCATGCAGCCCGTCCCGGCCGACGTGACCGCCTGGCGGTAGACGTGGTCGGCGACGTCGCCCGCGGCGAACACGCCGGGGATGCTGGTCGCGGTCGCATCGCCGTCGAGCCCGGTGCGGGTGGTGATGTAGCCGCCCTGCATCGCGAGCTGACCCTCGAAGAGCTGCGTGTTCGGGGTGTGGCCGACGGCGATGAAGACGCCGGTGAGCGCGAGCGCGCGCGGCGCGCCGCCCGCGACCGGGCGGATGCGAAGCCCGGTGACGCCGCTCGCATCGCCGAGCACCTCGTCGACCTCGTGGTTCCAGGCGAAGCTCACCTTGCCCGCGCGCTCGCGCTCGATGAGCCGGTCCTGCAGGATCCGCTCGGCGCGCAGCCGGTCGCGGCGGTGCACGAGCGTCACGTGCCGCGCGATGTTGGTGAGGTAGAGCGCCTCCTCGACCGCGGTATTGCCGCCGCCGATCACGGCCACGTCCTGGTTGCGGTAGAAGAAGCCGTCGCAGGTCGCGCAGGCGGACACGCCCTTGCCGCGAAAGGCGGTCTCGGAGTCGAGGCCGAGGTAGCGCGCCGAGGCGCCGGTCGCGATGATGAGCGCATCGCACGTGTAGCCGCCCGAGTCCCCGGTCAGGTGGAAGGGCCGCGCCCCGAGGTCGACCCGGGAGACGTGATCCTGCACGATGCGGGTGTTGAAGCGCTCCGCGTGCCGGCGCATCCGGTCCATCAGCTGCGGCCCGAGCAGTCCCTCGACGTCGCCCGGCCAGTTGTCGACCTCGGTGGTCGTCATCAGCTGGCCGCCGACCTCGACGCCGGTGATGAGGAGCGGATCGCGGTTGGCGCGCGCCGCGTACACGGCGGCGCTGTAACCGGCCGGGCCGGAGCCTAGGATCAGGAGTCGGGCGTGGCGCGTGGCAGTCATCGGGATCTCGGTCTCGGCAGAGTGGTCTTGGGGGTGCACATGGTAGGAAAAAACGGTGCGTCCGGGGGGAAAGCCGCGGACCTGGCTGGCACAACGGGTATCCTACTAGTATCATGTATTTAAGCGTCTTTTCTAATATCGGACTTAGCAATGGCTGAGATCGCCTCGCCGGCCAAGGGCGGCGCGCGCATCAAGCTCGCCGCGATCGTGACGCGCAGCCTGCGGGAAGGTGCGCTCTTCGTATTCGGCGCGCTCGCGCTCGTGCTCCTGCTCGCGCTCGCGAGCCACGACCCGGCCGACCGCGGCTTCACCTACACGGGCGAACCCGGCCGCGTCTCGAACCTGATCGGCCCCGCGGGCGCCTGGATCTCCGACTTCTTCCTGCTGCTCTTCGGCGCGCCGGCGTTCCTCTTCCCGGTGATGCTCGGCCTCACGGGCTGGGTGCTCTTCCGGCCGCCCGCGGGCGAGACACCCTCGCGCGCGAGCCTCGCGTTCCGCCTCGCCGGCTTCGTGCTGACCCTCGCGACCAGCGCCGCGATCGCGACCCTGCACTTCGCCGCGCCCCGGTATCCGCAGACCGCCGGCGGGATCCTCGGCGATCTCGTCGGCAACAGCCTCGCGCACGGCTTCAGCTTCCTCGGCGCGACGCTGCTGCTGCTCGGCGCGTGGTTCGCGGGCGTGTCGCTCTTCAGCGGCGTGTCCTGGCTCACGGTCATGGACGCGCTCGGCCGCGGCATCCTCGGCGCGCACTCCTGGAGCAAGTCGTTCCTCGCCGAGCGGCGCGACCGCAGCGCCGGTCGCGAGCAGAAGGCAGCCCGCCAGGAAGCGGCGCGCGAGGAGAAGAAGAAGGCCGAATTCCGGCCGGCGCCGCGCATCGAACCCGCGGTACCGGTCATCGAGAAGAGCGAGCGCGTCGAGAAGGAGCGGCAGGTGGCGCTCTTCGAGCGGCCCGCTGCCAAGGAACTGCCGCCGCTCAAGCTCCTCGACGATGCCGGGCCGCGCGAGGCGGGTTACTCGGCGGAGACGCTCGAGGCCATGTCGCGGCTCGTCGAACTCAAGCTCCGCGACTTCGGCGTCGAGGTCGAGGTGGTGGCGGTGCACCCGGGCCCGGTCGTGACGCGCTTCGAGCTCAGGCCCGCGCCTGGCGTCAAGGTGAGCCAGATCTCGGGGCTGTCCAAGGACATCGCCCGCGCGCTGTCCGCGATCAGCGTGCGCGTGGTCGAGGTGATCCCGGGCAAGAGCGTGGTCGGGCTCGAGATCCCGAACGAGAAGCGCGAACTCGTGACGCTCGGCGAGATCCTGAAGTCGCGTGCCTACGACGAGGTGTCATCGCCGCTCGCGCTCGCGCTCGGCAAGGACATCGGCGGGCACCCGGTGGTCGCGGACCTGCAGAAGATGCCGCACCTGCTGATCGCCGGCACCACCGGCTCCGGCAAGAGCGTCGGCATCAACGCGATGGTGCTGTCGCTGCTCTACAAGGCGACCGCCGAGCACGTGCGGCTCATCATGATCGACCCGAAGATGCTCGAGCTGTCGGTGTACGAGGGCATCCCGCACCTGCTCGCGCCGGTGGTCACCGACATGAAGCAGGCGGCGAACGCGCTGCGCTGGTGCGTCGCGGAGATGGAGCGCCGCTACCAGCTGATGGCGGCGCTCGGCGTGCGCAACATCGGCGGCTACAACCGCAAGATCAAGGACGCCGCCGACGCCGGCAAGCCGATCCCGGACCCGATCCTGCAGCAGCGCCTGCAGGCCGGCGAACCCGGCATCCTCGATGCCGGCGGCAACGTCCCGGCCTGCGAGCCGCTGCCCTACATCGTCGTCGTGATCGACGAGCTCGCCGACCTCATGATGATCGTCGGCAAGAAGGTCGAGGAGCTGATCGCGCGGCTCGCGCAGAAGGCGCGCGCCTCGGGCATCCACCTGATCCTCGCCACCCAGCGGCCCTCGGTCGACGTCATCACCGGACTCATCAAGGCCAACATCCCGACGCGCATCGCCTTCCAGGTGTCGGCCAAGGTGGACTCGCGCACCATCCTCGACCAGGGCGGCGCCGAGTCGCTGCTCGGCCACGGCGACATGCTGTACCTGCCGCCCGGCACGAGCGTGCCGACGCGGGTGCACGGCGCATTCGTCTCGGACCAGGAGGTGCACCGCGTCGTCAATGCGCTGCGCGGCGCGCCGCCTGCGTACATCGAGGAGATCCTCGACGGCCCGCGCGGGCCGGTGCCGGGCCTCGCACCCGAGGAGGGCGAGGGCGGCAGCGTCGAGGGCGAGCAGGACGCGCTCTACGACGAGGCGGTCAAGATCGTGGTCGAGTCGCGCAAGGCGTCGGTGTCCGGCATCCAGCGGCGCCTCAAGATCGGCTACAACCGCGCCGCGCGGCTCGTCGAGACCATGGAGGCCGCGGGGCTCGTCGGGCCGCTGCAGTCGAACGGCTCGCGCGAGGTGCTCGCGCCGCCGCCGGCGGAGGGCTGAGCATGGGCACCGCGATCAGGACCGCGCTGCTCGCGCTGCTGTTCGTGCTCGCGGCCGCCGGCACCGGCGCCCGCGCGGATCCCGCGGCGGACGCCGCGGCGCTCGCGACCGTCGAGCATGCGCTCGCCGCGCTCGACTCGGTGAAGGCCGAGTTCGCGCAGGAGCTGACCGACCACGATGGCAAGACGACCGACCGCGCCAACGGCGTCCTCTACCTCAAGAAGCCCGGCCGCTTCCGCTGGGACTACCTCGAGCCGAAGCAGCTGATCGTCTCGGACGGCGAGCGGCTCTGGCTCTACGACCCGGAGCTCGAGCAGGTCACGGTGCGCAAGGTACGCGACACGCTGTCCCAGACCCCGGCGATGCTGCTCTCGGGCGAGGCCAAGGTGACCGACGGCTTCACCGTCACTGCCGCCGGCTCGAGCGGCGGCCTCGACTGGGTGCGGCTCGTGCCGCGCCAGAACGACACCGACTTCCGCGAGCTGAAGCTCGGTTTCGTCGGCGGGCAGCTGAAGCGCATGGAGTTTGCCGACAAGCTGAACCAGACGACCCGCATCGAGCTCACGCACCTCGAGCGCAATGCGCACCTGCCGGAGACGCTGTTTCAGTTCGTCGCGCCTGCGGGCGTCGACGTGATCGGGCCGAAGGGCTGAGGCGGGCCGGGCCGCGCCAGCCGCCGAGCACGTACAATGGCGCGGTGAACGCCCGAACCGAACCCTACCGTCCGCTCGCCGACCGCATGCGGCCGCGCTCGATCGAGGAATTCGTCGGCCAGCCGCACCTGCTTGGGCCCGGCAAGCCGCTGACGCGCCTCGTGACCGGCGCGACGCTGCATTCGATGCTGCTGTGGGGGCCGCCGGGCACCGGCAAGACGACGCTCGCGCGGCTGGTCGCGCGCTCCTGCAACGCCGAGTTCCACGCCCTGTCGGCCGTGCTCGCCGGCGTCAAGGACATCCGCGAGGTGGTCGAGCGGGCGCGCACCGCGCGCGCCGCCACCGGCAGCGCCACGGTGCTGTTCCTCGACGAGGTGCACCGCTTCAACCGCGCGCAGCAGGACACCTTCCTGCCGTTCGTCGAGGACGGCACGCTGGTATTCATCGGCGCCACCACCGAGAACCCGTCGTTCGAGGTCAACGGGGCGCTCCTGTCGCGCGCGCGCATCTACCTCCTGAAGGCGCTGACCGTCGCCGACCTCGAGGCGCTGCTCGGGCGCGCGCTCGCCGACCGCGAGCGCGGCCTCGGCGGCAGCGGCGTCACGATCGCGAGCGAGGCGCGCGCGCTCCTCGCGCGCGCCGCGGACGGCGACGCGCGCCGCGCGCTCAACCTGCTCGAGGTCGCGGCCGACCTCGCCGTGCCGGCGGGCGGCGCGCTCGAGATCACGACCGCGATCGCGACCGAGGTCGCGAGCGGCGGCCACCGGCGCTTCGACAAGCGCGGCGACGTCTTCTACGACCAGATGTCGGCGCTGCACAAGGCGGTGCGCGGCTCGGACCCCGACGGCGCCCTCTACTGGCTGTGCCGCATGCTGGACGGTGGCTGCGATCCGCTCTACGTCGCGCGCCGGGCGCTGCGCATGGCGAGCGAGGACATCGGCAACGCCGATCCGCGCGCGCTCACGCTCGCGCTCGAGGCCTGGCAGACCTACGACCGCCTCGGCAGCCCCGAGGGCGAGCTTGCCATCGCGCAGGCGATCGTCTACCTGTCGGTGGCGCCGAAGAGCAACGCCGTGTACGTCGCCTACACCGCCGCCCGTGCCGACGCCGAGGCGTCGGGATCGCTCGAGGTGCCGCTCCACATCAGGAACGCACCGACGCGCATGATGAAGGAGCTGGGCTGGGGCAAGGGTTACCGCTACGACCACAACGAGCCGGACGCCCTCGCGAGCGGCCAGACCCACTTCCCCGAGGGCATGCCGCCGCGTCAGTATTACGAGCCGGTGCCGCGTGGGCTCGAGATCAAGATCCGCGAGGCGCTCGCGCGCCGGCGCGGTGCCGGCGGCGCCTGAGGCGCGCGTATCATCCCCGCATGGTGACCTGAGGATTTCCGGTGCTCGACCCGAAGTTATTGAGAAGCGAACCCGAGCAGGTCGCCGCCAACCTCGCGCGGCGCGGCTTCAGCCTCGACGTCGCCGCGCTCGCCGCGCTCGAGGAGCGCCGCAAGGCGGCGCAGATTCGTGCCGACGCGCTCAGGAACGAGCGCAATACCCGCTCCAGGGCGATCGGCAAGGCCAAGGCGCAGGGCGCGGACGTGGCGCCGCTGCTCCGCGAGGTGGAGACGCTCGGCGCCGATCTCGGCGCGGCCGAGGCCGACTTCGCGGCGGTGCAGGCCGAGGTCGAACGGCTCGCGCTCGGGCTGCCGAACCTGCTGCATGGGTCGGTTCCCGACGGGCGCGACGAGACCGCCAACGTCGAGGTGCGCCGTGCGGGCGTGCCCCGCACCCTCGACTTCCTCGCGCGCGACCACGTGACCCTCGGCGAGCTCGACGGCGGCATCGACTTCGAGGCGGCCGGGCGGATCGCCGGGGCGCGCTTCGTGGTCCTGAAGGGCGCGGTCGCGCGCCTGCACCGCGCGCTCGCGCAATTCATGCTCGACCTGCACGTCAGCGAGCACGGCTACCGCGAGATGTACGTTCCGTATCTCGTCTCGCGCCAGACGCTGACCGGCACCGGGCAGCTGCCGAAGTTCGAGCAGGACCTGTTCGCCGTGCAGGGCGAGAACGAGTACTTCCTGATCCCGACCGCCGAAGTGCCGCTGACGAATCTCGTGCGCGACGCGATCCTGCCGGCGGCCGAGCTGCCGCTGCGCTTCGTCGCCCACACGCCGTGCTTTCGCAGCGAGGCCGGCTCCTACGGCAAGGACACCCGCGGCATGATCCGCCAGCATCAGTTCGACAAGGTCGAGATGGTGCAGATCGTGCGCCCCGAGGACTCGTATGCGGCGCTCGAGGAGATGGCGGGCCACGCGGGCCACGTGCTCGAGCGGCTCGGGCTGCCGTACCGGGTGGTGGCGCTGTGCGCCGGCGACATCGGCTTCGGCAGCGCCAAGACCTATGACTTCGAGGTCTGGCTGCCGGGGCAGGGCAAGTATCGCGAGATCTCCTCGGTGTCGAACTGCGAAAGCTTCCAGGCGCGGCGCATGCAGGCGCGCTGGCGTAACCCGGCGACCGGCAAGCCGGAGCTCGTGCACACGCTGAACGGCTCCGGCGTCGCCGTCGGCCGGGCGATGGTCGCGGTGCTCGAGAACTACCAGCAGGCGGATGGCAGCGTGCTCGTCCCGGACGCCCTGCAGCCCTACATGGGCGGTCTCGAGGTCATCGCCGCACGCCCGGCGTGATGCCCGGCGATCGGTCGGACCGGGCCGGGAGGCGGCGCCGGACGCCAAGGCGTGCCGGCACCTAAGAACGCGACGGTGAAAGCCTGATGGGCCGCTGATCCGCGCCCGGATTTTCCCTGCCGTGGGGTACGCGGCACGTGAATTGGCCGTATTTTCACCGTTCAGCGCCGACCACTCGTGGGACGCTCACTCGCGGGACGCAGCGTGCGCGCGCCGATGCCAGGCCAGTCGGCTGCGCGCGCATAGGATCCACGGACGATGAATGCCCTGCCAGAACCGCTTGCGGCGGACCCGCCGCCATCGCGTCAGGACGCCGCCATGGACCACAGCGCGGATCCGGCACCGTTCGCCGATCTCCTGACCCCGCTCGGCGCCCACGAGCAGACGCTGCTGATAGTCGACGACGCGCCGGCGAACCTGGCGCTGCTGCTCGAGGTGCTGCAGCCCCACTATCGGGTGCGCGCCGCGACCAGCGGCCAGCGGGCACTGTCGATCGCGAACGCCGACCCGCAGCCTGACCTCATCCTGCTCGACATCATGATGCCGGAGATGGACGGCTACGAGGTGCTGGCGCGCCTGCGCGCCGATGCCGGGACGCGCCACATTCCGGTCGTGTTCGTGACCGCCGTCGACGATGCGGCGGCGGAGGAGCAGGGGCTCGACCTCGGTGCAGCCGACTACATCCTGAAGCCCTACCGCCCCGCGGTGGTGCTCGCTCGCGTGCGCATGCAGCTCGAGCTCAAGCGTGCGCGCGACTGGCTCGCCGACCAGAACGCGGTGCTCGAGGCCGAGGTCGGCCGGCGCATGGCCGAGAACGAGGCGATCCAGGACATCACCATCCACGCGCTCGCCCGGCTCGCCGAGATGCGGGATCCGGAGACCGGCCAGCACACGCGCCGGACGCAGGAATTCGTGCGCGCCCTCGCGCTCAGGCTGCGCGCCACCGGCCGCTACGAGCGCGAGCTCGGCGGCCGGTCGATCGACGCGATCGTGAAGTCCGCACCGCTCCATGACATCGGCAAGGTGGCGATTCCCGACAGCATTCTGCTGAAGCCGGGGCCGCTGACCGAGGCGGAGATGGCCGTGATGCGCACGCACACGACGGCCGGCTGCGCCGCGATCGAGGCCGCCGAGGTCGACACCAACAGGTCGTGCGACTTCCTGCGCTTCGCCAAGCAGATCACGCAGAACCATCACGAGCGCTGGGACGGCAGCGGCTACCCGCACGGCCTGCGCGGCGAGATGATTCCGCTCGCGGCGCGGCTCATGTCGCTTGCCGACGTGTTCGACGCGCTGACCAGCCGACGCGTCTACAAGGACGCATTTCCGGCCGAGCGCGCACGCGACATGATCGTCGCCGCGCGCGGCACGCAGTTCGACCCGGCGGTGGTCGATGCGTTCGTCGACATCCTCCCGGAACTCGTCGCGATAGGTACGAGTCTCAGGGACGGGCCGGACGCCTGACACCGGGAGCGCGAGACCGAGACGTGGCAACGGATACCCAACCCGACCGGCACCGCAGAATTCCCGTCGTGCTTGACGACGCGGCGCTGCGCATTGCGCTCGTCTACGCGCTGTGCGCGGCTCTCTGGATTCTTCTGTCGGACCAGGTGCTCGGTGCGCTGGTGCGCGATCCGGCGCTCGTGACGACCCTCAGCGTCGCGAAGGGCTGGGTGTTCGTGATCGTGTCGGCGCTCGTTCTGTATCGTCTCCTGCGCCGCCGCCCGCCGTCCGCGGCTGCCGCGGCCGGGGCGGCCCGCGAGGAGCCACAGCCCTTTCGCCCGGTACTCGTCGGCGGCGTCATTGCCGCACTGCTCGTCGTGCTGATCGGGGCAGCGGCATTCACGCTGCGGCAGGAGCGCGCCACGCAGGTCACGCGCCTGCAGGCCGTCGCGACGCTGCGCGCCGACGAAACGAGCGCCTGGATCGCCGACCGCCACCTCGATGCGCGCTGGATCGCGTCGAGCGCCACGCTCATGTCCGCCTATCGGCAGTGGCGCGAGCGGCACGACGAGGCCGCGCGCGCCATGCTCGCGTCGCGGCTGGAGGCATTCCGCCGTGGCTCCACCTACCGCGGCGTCGCACTGATAGAGTCGCCGGCCACGGTTGCGCTGGGCGCCGGCGACTTCGGCACGGTGACGCCGGCGCTGCTCGCCGCCATCTCCCGCGCGCGGACGACGCACGAACCCGCCGACACCGACCTCTATCTCGCGGGTGGCACCGCACCGCGCGTCGCGCTCGACCTCGTCGCGCCGCTCGCGACCGCGGCCGACGCACCCGTGATCGTGCTGCGCATGGACGCCGAGCAATACCTCTATCCTATGCTGCGCACCTGGCCCGGGGCGAGCGCGAGCGGCGAGACCCTGCTGCTGCGACCGGAGACCGGCGGCGTCCGCGTCGTCAGCGACCTGCGTTTTGCGCCGGACGCCGCCCTCAGGCGGCTGCTGCCCGGCACCGCCGACGACATCGTCGGCGTGCAGCTGTCGCGGCTTGCGCAGCTGCCGCCTGGCAGCGTCGACGGCCGTGACTACCGGAACACTGCTATCATCGCCGTCGGCCGCCGGGTCCTCGGTACGCCGTGGCTGCTGGTCGCGAAGATCGACCGCGCGGAACTCCTCGCCGGCGCCAGCGTCGAGGCGATGTGGATGGCGATGGGCGGAGCCCTGACCGTGCTGGTCGTGCTGTTCGCGGCGCGGCTGCAGCGGGAGCAGCGTGAGCTGCGACTCGTGCGCGCCCTCAAGGACCAGAAGGACGAGCAGCTCCGGAGCGCGGAGATCCTGCGCAGCATCGCGCGCGAGTCTGACGATGCGATCTACGCGAAGGACCGGGACGGGCGCTACCTGCTCTTCAGCCGCGGCGCGGAGCGCATCAGTGGCAAGACGGTTGCCGAAGCCGTCGGCCACACCGACACCGAGCTCTTTCCGGCGCCGATCGCCGCCCGCTTTGTCGAGAGTGACCGCGCGGCCATCGCGACCGGCAGCCCGGTCACGAACGAGACCATCGTCAATTCCGGCGCCGGCGATCTCGTGCTCGCAGCGACCAAGGGACCGTTGCGGGACGCCTCCGGCAACATCATCGGCGTATTCGGCATCTCGCGCGACGTCACCGAGCGGCACCGCACGGCCGAAGAGCTCAGCCTTCACCGCCACCACCTCGAGGAGCTGGTCTCGCATCGGACCACGGAGCTCGAGCAGGTGAATCGCGAGCTCGGCGAGCGCGCGCGGGAGGTGTCCAGCCTCTACAACGAGGCGCCGTGCGGCTACCACTCGATGGCGGCGGACGGCGTGATCCAGCAGATGAATGACACCGAGCTCCGCTGGCTCGGCTACGCGCGCGAGCAGGTCGTCGGTCGGCTGCGCGTCACGGACCTGCTGGCGCCAGCCTATCGGGGCAAGTTCGACCTTTACTATGCGCAACTCACCGCGAGCGGCGAGCTCAAGAACCTCGAGGTCGACTACGTTCGTGCCGACGGCTCGCTGCTGCCCGTCCTCGTCAACGTGACGGCCGTGCGCAACGCGGCAGGCGCGGTCGTGTCGACCCGCGCCACGGTGTTCGACAACACCGACCGCAAGGCGCGCGAGATCGAGGTGGCGCGCCTCAATGTGGCGCTCGCGGCACGGGTGCGCGACGCGGAAGCGGCGAGCCGCGCCAAGAGCACCTTCCTCGCCAACATGAGCCACGAGATCCGCACGCCGATGAATGCCATCATCGGGCTCACGCACCTCCTGCGCCGTGCCAGCAGCGACCTGCTGCAGCAGGACCGGCTCGACAAGATCAGCGAGGCCGCGGCGCACCTGCTCGCGGTCATCAACGACATCCTCGACATCTCGAAGATCGAGGCGGGCAAGCTGACGCTCGAGCTCGACCGCTTCCGGCCGCGTGCCGTGGTCGACGACGTCGCCCGCTACATCGCCCAGCGCTGCGGCGAGAAGGGCCTCGAGCTCGTCACCGACGTCGCCGACGACGTGCCGGAATTCCTGCTCGGCGATGCGACGCGCCTGCGACAGGCGCTCCTCAACTACGCGAGCAATGCCGTGAAATTCACGGCCGCGGGACGCATCCGCATCACGCTCGCGCCGCTCGCGCGCGACCCCGCCGACGTGGTCGTGCGCTTTGCCGTCGAGGACACGGGCGTCGGGATTCCGGCCGATGTCGGCGAGCGGCTGTTCAATTCCTTCGAACAGGCCGACAGCTCGACGACGAGGCGCTACGGCGGTACCGGGCTCGGGCTCGCGATCACGCGGCTCCTGGCGCGCAAGATGGGAGGTGAGACGGGCTACAGCAGTGCACCCGGCGCGGGCAGCACCTTCTGGTTCACGGCACGCCTCGGCGTGACCGACGAGCCAGGAGTTGCCGGCGAGCCGGGGACCGCGCTAAGGCACCGGTCGGGGCGCACGCTCGAGGCCGAGCTCGCGGCCCGCGGCCGCGGCAAGCGCGTGCTGCTCGTCGAGGACAACTCGGTCAATCGCGAGGTCGCCTCGGGGCTTCTCGGGTCCGCGGGCCTGCGGATCGACATGGCAGAGGATGGCGCGCGCGCCGTGCAGCTCGCACGCCAGCGGCGCTACGACGCGATCCTGATGGACGTGCAGATGCCGGTCATGGACGGCATCGATGCCACGCGCGCCATCCGCTGCGTCCCGGGCTGCGAGGACGTGCCCATCATCGCCGTCAGCGCCGCAGCATTCAGCGAGGACCGGCAGCGCGCGGCCGAGGCAGGCATGAACGACTACATCGCGAAGCCATTCACCGCCGAGACGCTCTACCTGACGCTGTTGCGCTGGATCGGCGACGGCGGGCCCGAAGCGCCGGCTGCGGACGACGTCGGGGGGCCGAGCGAGACGGCGGCACGCGAGCCCGGCGAACTCGAGTGGCTCGACTCGATCGAGGGCCTCGACGTCGCGCGCGGCTTGCCCTATGCGCGGAACGACTACGCCAACTACCTCGGTCTGCTGCAGCGCTTCCTCGCGAGCGCCGGCGTGGAAGTCGGCAGGTGCCGCTCGGCGCTGCGGGTCAACGACAACGGCTCCGCGCGGCGCGCCGTGCATACGCTCAAGGGGGCGGCGTCCTTCCTCGGGGCTACGGCCGTGCTCGAGCAGGCGACGCGTCTCGACCGGTTGTTTCGCGAAGGGGCGCCTGCGGCAGAACTGCTTGACGGGTGCAACGCACTCGCGACCGCCCATGCCGGCCTCTGCGCCGCGATCGACGCTCGCGGGCACGGTCGTGGGGCGCCTGCCGCCGCCAGGGATACCGGCAGCGCAGCGGCGGCGTCCGACTGCCCGGCAGTGGCGGAGCTCGATGAGCTGGAGGAACTGCTGGAGAGCGGCGACACGCTCGCCAACTCCGCGATCGCGGCGCTGCAGACGGAGCTCGGGCGCCTGCTCGGCACCGATGCCGCGCGCTTCGCCCGCGAGGTCTCGCAGTTCGACTACGAGGCGGCGCTCTCGACCCTGCGGCGCCACCGCGGCGCCAGCATCGCCGAGTCCGGCTGAGCGCGGCGCGCCGCGGACCCGGGCCGGGTACGCACCCGCGGTCCGGTTCGGCTCAGTTCCGCGAGGAGTTGCCGAGCAGCTGCAGAAGGCTCGTGAACAGGTTGAAGATCTGCACGTAGAGACTCACCGTCGCGAGCACGTAGTTCGTCTCGCCGCCGTTCACGATCTCGCCGGTCTGCCACAGGATGAGCCCGCTCGAGAGCAGCACGAACAGGCCCGACACCGCGAGCTGCAGCCCCGGCAGGTGGAAGAAGAGCGCGCCGAGCGACAGCAGCACCCCGGTGATCACGCCGACCATCAGGAAGCTGGTCATGAAGCGGAAGCTGCGACGCGAGATGACCGCGTAGGCAGACAGGCAGAGGAAGGTGACGCCCGTGAGGCCGACCGCCTCCATGATCACCGTGCCGCCGTTCGGGATGGCCTTCAGGTAGAAGTTGAGGATCGGCCCCAGCGTGTAGCCCATGAAGCCGGTGAGCGCGAACACGAGCGCGACGCTCCAGGCGCTCGCGCGGAGCCGCATGATTGCGAACAGCAGGCCGTAGTAGCCGACCACCGTCAGCAGGATGCCCGGGTAGGGGAGGTGCAACTGCATCGAGGCGCCGGCGCAGAGCGCACTGAAGAGGAGCGTCGCGGAGAGGAGCAGGTAGGTATTGCGGAGGACGCGCTGCGCCGTCGTCGCGCCGACGTCCGGGAAAGAGGCGACGCTGGGGGTGGCAGCGACTCGAGCGGGAAGGCGATCCATGGGGGTTCCTCGAAACGCGAATTGCGCCAATTGTACCGCATGCCGGCGACCGTGCCGGGCCAAGCGGGGGCCCGGTCACGTGCTTGTCACACGGGATCTCGGTTAAAGTCCGTGCCGCAATGCCCGCAGCGGAGAGGTGGCAGAGCGGTTGATTGCACCGGTCTTGAAAACCGGAGACCCCTCACGGGGTTCGTGGGTTCGAATCCCACCCTCTCCGCCACCTGGAGCGACAGCGACAATTGCCCGCGGGTGTCAACGCGCCCAGGCTCGATGCGTTACGGTCAGGTTACGGCGCGCGCGGCGCCCGGCCGCACCGCTCGGGAGAGGCTGCCATGCAAGGTGTCCGGCTGTGGACGGCGCTGCCGGCACTGCTCGGGCCCATCCAGCAGGTCACGAGCGACCTCGTGTTCGATGCCTCAACGACCCGCATCTACTCGCTCAGCACGGGTACCAAGACCTGGCCGTCGACCAGCGAGTACGTCAATGGTCCCGCCGCCGCTGGCGGCGGGAGCGTCGTCTATCAGAGCGGCAATCAGCTCGTGCTCGAGCCGTACTGACCCCCAGCCGGCGGCGCACGGCGTGATTCCTGCATCGGCTCCGGAACACCGCGCACGACCCGGGTGACGCCTCGGCGTCGCGCGACGCGCTATTCTTCCCCGCCTGACCCCGAGCCGGCGGAGATTCGTCACATGGCTGCCCCACGCTTTACCCTCGGCGCCCTCGCGTGCGCGCTCGCCACGCTTGCTGCACACGCCGCAGCCGCCGACGGAGCGCCCGATCTCGTGCTGCTGCACGGCAAGATCCACACGCAGGATGCGACGCGACGCGTCGTGCCTGCGCTCGCGGTGCGTGGCAATACCATCGTCGCGACGGGCACGGACGCCGATATCAGCGCGCTGCGCGGTCCCGCGACCCGGACGATCAACCTGGCGGGCCGCACGGTGCTGCCAGGCCTCATCGACGCACATACCCATCCCGCGCAGGGCGCGCAGGACCTCGGCAAGTGCAACCTCAGCGATGCGGCGCTCAGCAGCGAGCAGATCCTCGCGCAGGCAAAGGCCTGCTACCGGGCGAATCCGGGGGATCCGCGGCACTGGTTCGAGGTCACGCAGGTGAATCCGTCTGCCGTGTCGCTGTCGCTCGCGGACCTGGATTCCATCGCCGGCAAGCGGCCGCTGCTGCTGCTCGGGTCGGACGGGCACACGACCTGGGCGAATTCCGCCGCGCTCGCGGCCGCGCACATCTCGGCTGCTAGCAAGGACCCCGTCGGCGGGCGCATCGAGCGCGACGCCGCGGGCAGGCCCAGCGGCACGCTGCGCGACGCGGCGTCCGACCAGCTGCAGCTCGCACGCCCGGCGTACGGCCTCGCCCACCAGGCGGCGCAGCTCGGGCGCGCTTTCGCCGCGATGCGCGCCACCGGGCTGACGTCCGTTCAGGATGCCGCGGTCGACGATGCCACGATGCAGATCTACAAGCGCCTCTACGATGAGCACCGCCTCGACATGCGGGTGCGCGCCTCCTACACGCTGACCGACCTCGGCGCCCCCGCCGACGCGGTGGTCGCCGGGGCGATCGCGTTCCGCACCAAGTGGGCGGTCGACCCGGACTTCCTGCGTGCCGATGCGGTCAAGATCTTTGCCGACGGCGTCATCGAGTACCCCTCGCAGACCGCGGCGCTGCTCGAGCCGTACCTCGACGCGAGCGGCCGGCCGACCAGCAACCGCGGCCCGAGCTACTTCACGCAGGACAACCTGAACCGGATCGTGTCCGCCGCGGACGCGGCCGGCTTCACGGTGCACATCCATGCGATCGGCGATCGTGCGATCCGCTCGGCGCTCGATGCATTCGCCTACGCACGCACGCAGCAGAAGACGGACAACCGGGACCAGATTGCGCACCTCGAGCTCATCAACCCGGCCGACTTCCCGCGCTTCAAGCAGCTCGGTGTGATCGCGAACTTCCAGCTGCAGTGGGCGGTGAAGGAGTCGTACATCGTGGGCGGCACGCTCGCGTATCTCGGGCCCGAGCGCTCGAAGTACCTCTATCCGGCACGCTCGCTGCTCGATGCCGGGGCCGTGATCGCCGGTGGCAGCGACTGGAACGTGAGCACGTTCAACGCCTTCGAGGCGATGGAACACGCGGTCACGCGCAGGGCGGGCCGTGGCGCCGATCCGCTCCTGCCGGAGCAGGCGATCCCGCTGCAGGTCGCCGTCGACGCCTACACGATCAACGCCGCGTTTGCGCTCAAGCAGGAAGCCTCCACCGGCAGCCTCGACGCCGGCAAGCGCGCCGACTTCATCGTGCTCGACCGCGACATCTTCAGCATCCCCGCGTTCGACCTGCACGCGACGCGCGTGCTCGCGACGTACCTCGACGGTCGCGAGGTCTACCACGCATCGACGAAGCGCGCCGCGGGCGCCGCTCGCTGAACCATGAGGAGAGTATTCGTGAACGTCTTCCGCCACACGCTGCTGGTCGCGGTGCTCGCGGCCACCGCCGCGCTTGCCGGCGCCGTGCCGGATGAGTTCCTGCGCGTCTCACCCGGGGAGGTGCACTGGCAGGACATACCGGGCGGCCACGGCGCACAGGCGGCGACCCTGAGCGGCGATCCGTCGCGCCCGGGCCTCTACGTCATCCGCGTGCGTTTTCCGCCGCACGTCATGAGCATGCCGCACACGCACCCGAATGCGCGCTACGCCACCGTGCTCGAGGGCACGTGGTACACGGGCACCGGGACCAAGTTCGACGTGACGCGGGCAGTGGCGCTGCCGCCAGGCAGCTTCATGCTGCATCCGGCCGGCGCCCCCCACTGGGACGGCTCGGCCGGCGATGCGCCAGTCGTCGT
>Ga0181519_10001678_pt1 | contig 19422 bp, 18 predicted proteins | sample PEATcosm2014_Bin_26_FD_121102 | JGI IMG/M metagenome (GOLD analysis project Ga0181519, IMG submission 121102) | Peatland microbial communities from MTU Mesocosm Facility, Houghton, MI, USA - PEATcosm2014_Bin02_10_metaG | ecosystem: Environmental > Terrestrial > Soil > Wetlands > Peat | place...
CAGGGCGAGTTCATCAGCGACCACGAGGTGAAGATCGCCGGCAAGGTGGCCGAGGTGTTGTGCGGCGGAGCCGTGACGCCGGGCACTTCCATCAGCGAGCAGTATTTGCTGGACCTGGAGCGCGAGGCCTTCAAGAGCCTGTGCGGAGAGCGCAAGACGCAGGAGCGCATCCAGTACACGCTGAAGACCGGCAAGCCGCTGCGCAACTAAGTAACGGACGACGAGGAGACTGAGACATGCGCGAAGTAGTGATCGTAAGCGCCGTCCGCACCGCGGTCGGCAAGGCAAACAAGGGAACACTGCGCACGACGCGTCCGGATGATTTGGGCGCGGTGGCCATCCGCGGCGCGCTGGAGAGGGTGCCGCAGCTGGATGTACGCGAGATTGAGGACGTCATTTTGGGCTGCGCCATGCCGGAGGCCGAGCAGGGGATCAATGTGGCCCGCATTGCCAGCCTGCGCGCTGGAGTTCCGGTGGAGTGTTCGGCGATGACCGTGAACCGCTTCTGCAGCTCGGGATTGCAGTCCATTGCCATTGCGGCGGACCGCATTGCCGTGGGCGGCGCGGAGGTGATCGTCGCCGGAGGCGCGGAGAGCATGACGATGATTCCCATGGGCGGGCACAAGGTGAGTTGCAATCCTTCGCTCGTGGCCAGCTATCCGGATGTGTACCTCAGCATGGGATTGACCGCCGAGCGGCTAGCCTCGCGCTTTGGAATCACCCGGCAGCAGGCCGATGAGTTCAGCGTGGCCAGCCACCAAAAGGCCGCGAAGGCCATTGCCTCCGGAAACTTTGCCGATGAGATTGTGCCGGTGCAGGTGACCGTCACCACTCCAGGGCAGGCGACGCGCGGCACGTCGGCACTCAAGCTGCAAACCCAGGCGATCGAATTCAAGGTGGACGAAGGCCCACGGGCGGAGACCACTCTGGAAGCGCTGTCGGCCTTGAAGCCTGCCTTCCATGTGAAGGGCACGGTGACCGCCGGCAACAGCTCGCAGATGAGCGATGGCGCGGCCGCCGCGGTGGTGATGAGTGCCGAACGCGCGAAGCAGCTTGGACTGAAGCCGCTGGCGCGCTTTGTGGCCTTTGCCACCGCCGGGTACAAGCCGGAGGAGATGGGACTCGGCCCGGTGTTCGCCATTCCCAAGGCATTGAAGCTGGCGGGGCTGAAGCTGGAAGACATAAGCGTCTTCGAGTTGAACGAGGCCTTTGCCGTGCAGGCGCTGTCGGTCATCCAGGAACTGGGGCTTGATCCGGCGAAGGTGAATCCGAATGGCGGCGCTATTGCGTTGGGGCATCCGCTGGGCTGCACCGGAGCCAAGTTGACGGCCACGCTGCTGCGCGAGCTGAAGCGGCAAAATGCGCGCTACGGAATCGTGAGCATGTGCGTAGGCGGTGGCATGGGCGCTGCGGGAATCTTCGAAAACCTTGCGTAGTTAGAAAGATCGAGACACAGGAATACGCGCCTGCCTGGAATGCGGCGCAGAAAGCATCTGGAGGAGATGACAATGGCAACCACCGCAACACCGGCGCAGAAGAAGATTGTGGGCGGCAACTTCCTGATTGAAGAGACGCAACTGCAGGATGTGTTCACTCCGGAAGACTTCAACGATCAGCACAAGTTGATTGAGCAGACGGCCGAGGACTTTGCCAACCAGGAGATTTTGCCGAACGCCGACCGCATTGAGCACAAGGACTTCGCCTTCAGCCGCGAGCTGCTGAAGAAGGCCGCCGACCTCGGCCTGACGAGCGTGGACATTCCCGAGGAGTACGGCGGCGCGGAGATGGACAAGGTCAGCTCGGCCATCATCGCCGACCGCATTGCCAAGCAGGGCTCGTTTGCCGTTACCTTCAGCGCGCACGTCGGCATCGGAACCCTGCCCATCATCTGGTTCGGCACTGCCGAGCAGAAGGCGAAGTACCTGCCAAAACTCGCCAGTGGTGAGTGGGTAGGCGCCTACGCGCTCAGCGAGAGCAGCTCAGGGTCGGACGCGATGAACGCCCGCACCAAGGCCGTGCTCAGCGCGGATGGCAAGCACTGGGTGCTGAATGGCGAGAAGATGTGGATCACCAACGCCAGCTTCGCCGATCTGTTTGTCATTTTCGCCAAGGTGGATGGCGAAAAGTTTTCGGCGTTCCTGGTGGAGAAGACTTTTCCGGGCTTCAGCGTGGGCAATGAAGAGCACAAGCTGGGCATTCGCGGCTCCAGCACCTGCCCGCTGATTTTGAATGACTGCCAGGTTCCGGTGGAGAACCTTCTGGGCGAGATTGGAAAGGGCGCGACCATCGCCTTCAACATCCTGAACGTGGGCCGCTTCAAGTTGGGCGCGGCGGCCGTGGGCGGAGCGCGCACCTGCCTCACTAGCTCCATCAAGTGGGCGCAGGAGCGCAAGGCCTTCGGAAAGCCCATCGCGGACTTCGGAATGGTGCGGGCGATGCTGGCGGATATCGCCATCGGCATCTACGCCGGAGAGGCGCTCGTGTATCGCACGGTGGGCATGATGGACGCCGCCACGGCGGACATCACCAAGGGTTCGCCCGACGAGTCGAAGCTCATCCGCAAGGCCATCGAGGAGTACGCGGTGGAGTGCTCGATCATCAAGGTGTGGGCGTCGGAGATGTTCGACCAGGTGGTGGATCACCAGGTGCAGATCTACGGCGGCTACGGCTTTGTCGAGGAGTATCCGGCGGAGCGCGCCTATCGCGACTCGCGGGTGAACCGCATCTTCGAAGGGACGAATGAGATCAACCGGCTGATCATTACCGGATGGTTGCTGAAGCGCGCACTGAGCGGACAACTGCCGTTGCTTCCGGCCATCAAGAAGCTGATGGACGAGGTGATGGCCGGTCCGAGCTTTGCCGAGGAAGACACGCGCGAATTGGCGGCGCAGCGCAAGCTGATCGAAAACGCCAAGAAGATTGGCCTGATGGTGAGCGGCGCGGCATCGCAGAAATACATGCAGCAGATTGCCGATCACCAGGAGGTCATGGGCGCCATCGCTGATATCGTGATCGAGGTGTACGCCATGGATTCCGTGCTGGCGCGCACGCTGAAGTTGATTGCGGCGCAGGGCGCGGCGGCCAGTGCGACGGCCGTGGCAATCACCGACGTGTATTTGACCGAGGCTTTTGCCCGCGTGGAGCAGGCTGCGAAAAAGGTGCTGGCCGATGTGGCCGACGGCGACATGCTGCGCACCCAGGTGACCATTCTGCGGCGGCTGGTGAAGAGCGAGCCGGTGAACACCATTGCCGCCCGCGAGAAAATCGCGGCGCGGGTACTGGAGGCAGGCAAGTACGCCCTGTAAGGTTTTCGTTGGAGCAAATGCGAGGGCGGAAGCGATGGCTTCCGCCCGTTTTTTATTGCGAAGTTGATATGGAATTAGCGCGCGATGGGCGCAACCGGCCGCTCGAGCTGTGCGATGGCCGCACGCAGATGCACGCGTTCGGGATCGCTGGTGGCGGCATCGTTGAGGCGCTGGTGCATCCAGGCCAGTGCGGCGCGGGCGGAAAGGTGCGGCGCATCCGGCGTGATGGAGGTGATCACGAGGTTGCCATCATGCTCGTGCATCACGAACCGAACCCGATCGCTGGCGGGACCCGCGTTGTAACCCTCGGCCATGTCGTAGACGCCGGAGACCTTGTAAATGACGGTCATGGAGTCAGTGGCGAATTCGGAGGCCTCAAAATCCCAGCGCGTGACAATGACGATGCGCTGCCATTCCGCGGTGGGGCGGACGGTGGTAAAGGCCTTGACGCGGGCCCAGGCATCGGGTTCCAGGCGGGCGCCGTCAAAATCCAGGTGGCAGAAGTTGGAGAGCAGGATGCGCTGTGCGCCAAGGACCTCCGCGCTGCTGCGGTTGCGCAGCCGCACGCCGCCGCCGTTCTGGGCAGCGACGCCGAGTTGAGCAGGCAGCCAGGCCGAGGCCAGCAATAGAAATAGCAGGACGCAAACACGACGTGGCATGGATGAATAGATTCTCCCACCCCTAAGGTAAACGGGAGCGGCCCGCGGAGCAACCATGGCGCCGGCCCCGGGGTGTCGCCGTTTGGGAATTCCGGCGTATGTGGCGGGCGCAAAAGGCCTTTACGACGGTGAAAGGCCGGGGTGGGCAAGCCTGCGAGCGGGATTTGTTTTAGGATGGACTGCAAGGGTGAAGTCTGAACCCGCACGATGAGAAACCTTCCTCATGCCGTCCGCTGGCTCCTGCTGCTGCCGCTGTTGCTGGCCGCAGGGTTTGCCCATGGTGCACGCGGCATCCAGGTGTTTTCCGCCCAGACGAACTACCAGGTGGACGTTCTTTCGCGCGACGGCGTGGAGTACGTGGGGCTGACCGACCTGCTGGAGCCCTTGGGGCGGGTTGAGTCCCGCGTGGAAGGCGACCGCGTGCGCCTGACCTTCAACGGCGCGGAGGCGGAGTTCGAGCGCGGCAAAACGCAGTGCCGGGTACGCAGCACGAGCGTGAACCTGCCGGCGGGATTTCTCCTGCAGGATGGCCGCGGCTATATTCCGCTGGCCTCCGTAGGCGTAGTGCTGCCCAAGCTGGCCGAGCTTACGGCGGAGTTGCATCAAGCCTCGCGGCGGCTCTTTGTGGGCATTGCGCCCGTGCGTTATACGGCGGAGCTGCGCACCGGCCCTTCGCGCCTGGTTCTGAACTTCACGGCCCCGGTAAACCCCGCCACCTACATGGAGAAGAATCGCGTGCGGCTGCTCTTCCGCCGGGAGCCCGTGGTGGGCGCGGCCGGCGGCAGCGTGGCCTACACGGATAGCTTTGTGCGCGGGCTGACGTTTACAGAAGGTGCGGCGGGCGCGGAGGTGGCCATCCAGGTGGCGCAGCCGGCAACCGTCGCGGTAGGCGATGGCGGACGTACGCTAACCATCGCTCCGGCGCAGGGCGGCGCACAGGGCGGTGCGCAGAGTTCTGCGGCACCTGCGGCGGGGGGAGCGAATCCGAATCCGGGGGATGCGCAGAATGCCGCGCAGGCGGCCGCACGAGTTCCACGCAACCGGGCTTTTGTCATGCTGGACGCGGCCCATGGCGGCGCCGATGCGGGAGCGGCGACCTCTCCGGTGGAGAAGCTGCTGACCCTGGCGCTGGCGCGGCGCGTGCAAAAGGAGTTGGAGTCCCGGGGCGTTACGGTGGTGCTGGCGCGCACGGCTGACATGGCCATGAGCTTTGACCAGCGCGCGACGGCCGCCAACGTGGCGAAGGTGAGCCTCTACGTGGCCATTCATCTGTCGCCGGAGGGCCATGGGGTGCGCGTGTATTCGACGCTGCTGCCCCCGGCGACCCCTCTGGCGCAGGATCGCCGCGCCTTTACGCCATGGGATTCGGCGCAGGTGCCTTATTTTGACCGCTCGGTGCAGGCGGCAACCTCTGTGGCAGCTGACTTGAACGCCGCTGGAGTGCCGGCGCGAAGCTCGGCCGTGGCCTTGCGTCCGCTGACTTCGGTGACCGCTCCGGCAATTGCCGTGGAGTTTGCGCCGCTCGACGGTGGAGCGGACGAACTGGCCACGCCGGCCTATCAGCAGAAGGTGGCCGCGGCCCTGGCTGGGGCGATTGCCACCCTGCGCGGACGCTGGGAGGAGGCGCAATGATCTCCCGTAGGCTGCAGATTTTCACCGTGCTGCTGGTGCTGGTCATCCTGGCCATGGCTGGCTACCTGGTGCACCTGAAGCGCAAGGCGGAGGCCATTGCCGCTCCCCAGGTGCAGCAAGTGCTGGTGGCTCCGGTGAACGGCCCGGCGGAGACGACGCTGCTGTTCTTGCCCAACGATGACGAAGGCCTGCTGCACGCCACATCGGTGACCTTGGCGCTGCCCTCCGATGCCGGGGAGCGCGCGCGGCTGGCCTTGCATACCCTGATCGCCCGCGGGCTGCAAAAGGATTCGCCGCACCCCTATGGCGCGGGGGCTGATGTGCACGACGTCTTTCTGCTGGACCCGAACTCGGCGGTGGTGAACCTGAACCAGCAGCTGGTGGGGGCACAACATTCCGGCATCCAGAGCGAGCAGTTGACCATCTTCAGCATGGTGCTGACCCTGAAGGCGCAGCTACCGCAACTGACGCGGGTGCGCTTTCTGGTGGAGGGCAAGAGCGCCGATACCCTGGCCGGGCACGTGGACCTTTCCAACTGGGTGGATGTGGTGCAGTTGCAGCAGTCGGCGCCGATCGCACACTAAGCCTCACCGCCGCGCTGCTTACTGTGCGAACCAACTGCAAACCCAACCGCGAATCAAAAGACTGGCAAACTAAACCCTGAGCCCACGCCCGCCCGGCGGTGGTATTCTGCTTGCATTGATTTGGCCGGACAACGCCTTGGTCAGACCACTTGGGCTCCGCCCCCAGAGAGAGAAATCGCCTCCATGACTCGTTCCATCGTTCGTGCGATTCGCACCGGTTTTTCCATTCTGCTGCTCGGTTCGTGCGCGCTGGCGCAGGCTCCGGCCGCCAACTCCAATACCAACTCGCCCGTTGCAACCTCAGATGGACTCAGCGGTTTCCGTGATGCGGCGGCCGAGCGCAAGCTCGAGGAGAAATTTCTGGCCGTGCCGGACCCGAAGCTGGCGCGTGAACATCTGCGCACGCTGACCGCGGAGCCGCACATCGCCGGCTCGGTGGAAGACAAGAAGACCGCTGACTACGTGGCGGGGAAGTTCCGCGAGGCGGGCCTCGATGTGCGGATTGACGAGTACAAGGTGTGGCTGAATCTGCCCAAGGAGATTCTGGTGGAGGCCATCGCTCCGGAAGGGCTCAAGATGAAGGGGCCGACGCGCGAGCACGTCGAGGGCGATCCTTACCAGGATGATTCCCGCGTGGTGATGCCCTTCAACGGCAGCTCACCCTCCGGCGACGTTGAGGCCGACCTGGTGTACGCCAACTACGCGCGCCCGGAGGACTTCAAGAAGCTGCGCGAGATGGGCGTGGAGGTGAAGGGCAAGATCGTCATCGCGCGCTATGGGCAGAACTTCCGCGGCGTTAAGGCCCTGACCGCGCAGGAGGCCGGCGCCATTGGCCTGATCATCTACTCCGATCCGGCCGATGATGGCTACTTCCGTGGCGATGCCTATCCCAAGGGGCCTTACCGCCCGCCCACCGGAGTGCAGCGCGGCTCGGTGCAGTTCACCTTTGAGTATGCGGGCGACGCGACGACGCCCGGAGTGGCAAGCACGCTCGATCTGCCGGCCTCGGCGCGCGTGGCTCCGGAGAAGGCCGCCAGCCTGCCGAAGATTCCCGTGACGCCGCTCTCCTACGCCGATGCTTCGCCCTTGTTGGAGCGCCTGAGCGGGACGGAGAGTCCGCGGGAGTGGCAGGGCGCGTTGCCGTTCACCTATCACGTCGGCCCCGGCCCCACGCGGGTACACGTCAAGCTGGTGCAGGACTACAAGCTGCGGACCATCTGGAACGTCATTGGCACCATCCGCGGCAGCCAGCAGCCGGATTCGCTGGTCATCGCCGGGAACCATCGCGATGCCTGGGTCTACGGCGCGGTGGATCCGAACAGCGGCACGGCGGCGATGTTGGAGAGCGTGCATGCCGTGGGCGCGCTGCTGAAGTCGGGATGGCGGCCGAAGCGGACGATGATCTTTGCCAGCTGGGATGCCGAGGAGTACGGGCTGATCGGCTCGACTGAGTATGCCGAGCAGTACGCAAAGCAGCTCCAGGGCGCGGTTGCCTACCTGAACATGGATGTTGGCGTCAGCGGGCCGAACTTTGGAGCCTCTGGCGTGCCCAGCCTGAAAGGCTTTTTGCGCGACGTGGCGCGGGCGGTGCCCAGTCCCAAGGGCGGCAGCGTGTACGACGTGTGGAAGGCGCAGGGAGAGAACTCTCGCCGCCGCCCAACGACCAGTGCCGACACAGGGCTATTCAACGAACGCCGTGGTGAGGCTGATAACGCTGAGGCCAGGGTCGGCGACCTCGGCAGCGGCTCGGACTACTCCGCCTTCTTGCAGCACCTCGGCGTGCCCTCGACCGATATAGGCTCGGGCGGACCCTATGGCGTCTACCACTCGGTCTTCGACAACTTCGCCTGGTTTACCAGGAATGCCGACCCGGAGTTTGTCTACGAGCAGGAGATGGCGCGCGTCTTTGGCTTGGAGGCTCTGCGGCTGGCCCAGGCCGACCTGCTGCCCTTTGACTACGAGACCTACGGCACCGAGGTGACCCACCACCTGGAAGGCATTGAGCGCCGCGCCCGCCAGCTTGGCTGGGCGACGGATGCGAAGGATGCGAAGGCGCCTGCGGCCGGGTCTGCGAATGGTGCTGCGAATGGGGCTTCGAATGATGCCGCGAGTAATGCTGTTGCCGGGCCTGCGGACGGGGCTACCGGCAATGCGGCTCCGAAGCTCGATTTCGCCGCCGCTCTGAAGGCTTCTGCGCGGTTGGCCGAGGCCGGCAAGGCCTGCCACAAGCTTACGGCCGCCTCCAGCGCGGCGCAGGTGGAGCGCCTGAACCAGGCCTACCGCGGCGCCGAGCGCGCCCTGCTGGGCAGCGGATTGCCGCACCGCACATGGTTCCGCCACACCATCTACGCTCCGGGCGAATACACGGGCTATGCGGCGGTGGTGCTGCCCGGGGTGACCGAGAGCATGGACAAAGAGGACAAGGCGGCTGCGGTGGCCGGGCTGGCCGAGGCGACGGCGGCCTTGCAGCGGGCGGCCACGCTGCTGGAGTCGGCGCTCTAGGTTCTGGTTTGGCGTCTCCGCGGGCTGATGGTCACATTGATTTGTGACACAAATCGCGTGCAATTGAATGCTGGCAATGGTAATTATCCTGAACGCAGCCAAAAAAGCTAACGACCAGGAGTCTCAACCCAATGGGCGGTAAGGCGTTCTATAAGAGTTTGTATTTCCAGGTACTGGTGGCGATTGCGCTAGGCATCCTGCTCGGGCATTTCCGTCCCGCCATCGGCGCGGAGATGAAGCCCTTCGGCGACGGATTCATCAAGCTGATCAAGATGATGATTGCGCCGATTATCTTCTGTACCGTGGTGCTTGGCATCTCTGGTATGGAGAGCATGAAGTCGGTGGGCAAGACTGGCGCACTGGCCGTTCTCTACTTTGAGGTTCTCAGCACCATCAGCCTCGTAATCGGCCTCATCATCGTGGACGTGGTTCATCCCGGCACGGGCATGAATATCAATCCGCTCAGCTTGGACACCAAGGCCGTAGCCGCCTACACCGGACCCGGCAAGATGCAAACCACCACGACCTTCCTGCTGGACATCATTCCAGACACGATTGTGGGGGCGTTTGCCAAGGGCGACATCCTGTGCGTTTTGTTCGTCGCCATCCTCTTCGGCTTTGCGCTGCACCTGGTCGGCACCAAGGGCAAGGTCGTGTTCACGTTCATCGAGCAGGTGAACCATGTACTCTTCCGCATCGTCGGCATGATCATGCGCGTGGCGCCCATTGGAGCCTTCGGCGCCATGGCCTTCACCATCGGCAAGTACGGACTGGGCACGCTCTTCCAGCTCGGCAAGCTGATGGCCTGCTTCTACGCCACCTGCCTGATCTTCATTTTCGTGGTGCTGGGCACCGTGGCCCGGTTGCACGGCTTTAGCATCTGGAAATACCTGAAGTACATCAGGGAAGAGCTGTTGATCGTGCTGGGCACATCGTCATCTGAGGCGGCGCTGCCGCGCATGATGGCCAAGATGGAGCTGGTGGGCGTCAGCAAGCCGGTCGTCGGACTGGTGATTCCAGCCGGGTACTCCTTCAACCTGGACGGCACATCAATCTATTTGACGATGGCGGCGATGTTCATTGCGCAGGCCACCAATACCCACATGACGCTCGGGCAGCAGCTTTACCTGCTGGCCATCCTGATGCTGACCAGCAAGGGCGCGGCCGGCGTGACGGGCAGCGGCTTCATCGTGCTGGCGGCAACCTTGTCGGCGGTCGGCTCGGTGCCGGTGGCTGGCGTCGCGCTCATCCTGGGCATTGACCGCTTTATGAGCGAGGCGCGCGCGCTGACCAACCTGATCGGCAACGGTGTGGCCACCATCGTGGTGGGGCACTGGTGCAAGCAGCTGGACGAGGGCAAGATGCGCCAGTATCTGCTGACCGGAACGGCCATCGTAACGGAAGAGCCGGAAGAAGTGGCAGAGTAAACTCGCGGCAAACAACCCTGGGCCTGGCGCGCGCCATGGAATCGCGCCAGGCCCATTTCCTTGGCAGACCCTAACGCTGGAAAGAAGAGCATGAGAGGCCGCAAGACCCGCTACACCTTCGTCATTCAATTCCTGGGCGGAACCTACGTGTACCAGGCTTCGGGCGAATCGCCCGAGCTGGCGCTGCGGGAGTTCCTGCGCTTTGCCAGCGAAGAAGACGACTGGACCGCCTATCGCGTGCAACTGTTGGGCGCCTTGGCCGATGAGAAGGCAACACCGGTGGATGGCTGCGAGAACGTGTGGTGCATCTCCGGCTTCGCCGGCGAGTATCTCTTCCTAATCCACATTGTGGCCACACAGAGCGGCCCGGGCAGCGCAGTAAAGACCCTGGAGGCGCAGATGGAAGGCGTCGGCGCCGATCCCAAACAGTGGGGCTGGGGCGACCGCTGGTAGAGCCTTCGCCTGGTTTTTCTCTGGCTACAGAAAAGGCCGCGCACCAGGCGCGGCCTTTCTGTTTGCAGTTGCGGAGAGCTTACTTGTGCGTCCCGAGCTTAACCAGCTCGCCTTCTTTTCTTTCAATGCCGTGCACCGTGCGGTTGTACTCATCCACCTTGGCCGAATAGTTCATGCTGCAGAACTTCGGTCCGCACATGGAGCAGAAGGACGCCTCCTTGTAGAACTTGTCGGGCAGCGTTTCATCGTGCATGGAGCGTGCGGTCTCGGGATCGAGCGAGAGTTCAAACTGCTTCTCCCAGTCGAAGGCGTAACGGGCGCGGCTCAGGGCGTTGTCGCGCTCCTGCACGCCGGGACGATGGCGCGCCAGGTCGGCGGCGTGGGCGGCAATCTTGTAGGCGATGATACCGTCCTTTACATCCTTTTCGTTGGGCAGGCCGAGGTGCTCCTTGGGCGTCACGTAGCAGAGCATGGCCGCGCCGTACCAGCCAATCATGGCCGCGCCGATGGCCGAAGTGATGTGGTCGTAGCCGGGAGCGATGTCCGTGACCAGCGGCCCGAGGGTGTAGAAGGGTGCACCGTCGCACCATTCAACCTCCTTGTCCACCTGCTCCTTGATCTTGTCAATTGGCACGTGGCCGGGGCCTTCGATCATCACCTGCACGTCGTACTTCCAGGCGATGCGGGTGAGCTCGCCGAGGGTCTTGAGCTCAGCGTACTGGGCTTCGTCGCTGGCATCGGCGATGCAGCCGGGGCGCAGGCCATCGCCGAGCGAAAATGCCACGTCGTACTTCGCCATGATCTTGCAAATGTCCTCGAAGCAGTCGTAGAGGAAATTCTGCTTGTGGTGGTGGGCCATCCACTGCGCCAGGATGGCTCCGCCGCGGCTGACGATGCCGGTGATGCGCGTCGCCACCAGCGGCAGGAACTGCACCAGCAGTCCGGCGTGGATGGTCATGTAGTCCACACCCTGCGCGGCCTGCTCCTCGATGACTTCAAGCATCAGCGCGGCGTTGAGATCTTCGATGCGCTTGACCCTGGCGACGGCCTCGTAGATGGGCACGGTGCCCAGCGGCACGGGACAGTTGCGCAAAAGGGTCTCGCGGATGGCGTGAATGTCGCCGCCGGTGGAGAGGTCCATCATCGTGTCGGCGCCGTAGTGCACGCTGGTGTGGAGCTTCTTCAGCTCCTCCTGCACGTTGCTGGCGACGGCCGAGTTGCCGATGTTGGCGTTGATCTTGCACAAGGAGTCCACGCCGATGCACATGGGCTCCAGCTCCGGGTGGTTGATGTTGGCCGGGATGATCAGCTTGCCTTCGGCGATGCGCGCGCGCACCAGTTCCGGCGCCAGTTGTTCGCGCTCCGCAACGTAGAGCATCTCCTCGGTCAGCACGCCTTTGCGCGCAAAGTGCATCTGCGTCACGTTCGTATCGCCCGTGCGCGAGGCCTCCTGTTTGCGCCGCGCCGTCCACTCCGCGCGCAGTTTGGGAATACCCGCGTCGTTACCCGAAACCACAATTTGGTGAGGAGTCGTGCCGTTGGCGCCATTGTTGCCGGTTTTGCTGCCGGAACCGTTATTTCCACTCATGGTGAACCCACCCCTTTTTGCCTGACCCTAACGTGACATTATACGCTGTGGGGCTGGCGAAAAATGCGGCGGAAAATGATGCCCATCGGCTGAGTCGCCCGGCGTTTTTGTGCATCCAATAGCGCAGGCGGTTGTGTGCCTTGACCGCGCACCACGGGCAAAGTACCCTCAGTGGTCGTGGAGAATCGGATGGCGGTCAATCGCGGTGTGCGGTGGTCTCCGTCCGGGTGGAAATTAGTGGGTGAGAATTAAAGATGAATAAGTATGTAAAGTTCGGCGTGCCCATCGCTCTCATCGTCTGCGGATTGGCCTACCTGGCCGTCAGCGGCGTTGAGGAGAGCAAGAGTTATTACGTCACCATCAAGGAAATGGGGCAGATGGGCGACGGAGTGTACAGCAAGCGTCTGCGCGTCGCCGGCAACGTCCAGCCCGGCAGCATTCACCGCCAGGGCACGCACGTGGAGTTCACCCTGACCGAGCAGGGACGCACGCTCCCGGTCGTCTACTCCGGCACCGAGGCGCCGCCCGACACCTTTAAGGACAACGCGCAGGCCCTGGCCGAGGGCAGCTACGGACGCGACGGAGTCTTCCACGCCAAGCAGTTGCAGGCCAAGTGCGCGTCGAAGTACGCTCCGGCGCAGCCCGGCGAGGCAGCGCCCGGAGGCGCGGCGCCGGAGAACGCAGCTCCGAATAATGCAACGCCGAATAACTCCGCCCCGCTGCAAAAGGCCGAGGCCGTGCCGCCCGTTGTCCGCTGACGAGATAGCAAGCCCCCGCACGCTCCGGCCATCTGACCGGCGGATGCGTGCACCATGGACCCTTCTGTGACCGACACCATTGCCGCACAACCCGCCGTGGAGTTGCATGACGTGGCGCGGCACTTTGGCCGCTTTGCCGCCCTGCGCGGCATCACCGCAGACTTCGCCTCCGGCCGCCTGCACGTGCTGCTGGGCGAGAACGGTGCGGGCAAAAGCACGCTGCTGCGCGTGATGGCCGGGCTGCTGGCTCCTACCCGCGGCACGGTGCGCGTGCTGGGTGCGGACGTGCAGCGCGAGGTGGCAACCCGCTTTGGCTACATGGGCCACGCGCCGCTGCTGTACGACGAACTCTCCGCCATGGAGAACCTCGCCTACTTCGCCGCGCTCTATGGAATTCATGACGATGCGCGCTGTGCCGAGGCGATTCGCATGGTGGGCCTGGAGCCATCGCTCGAGCGCCGCGTGGGCCAGTACTCGCAGGGAATGCGGCAGCGCATCTCGCTGGCGCGGGCGATTGTGCACCAGCCGGAGTTGCTCTTTCTCGACGAACCTTTCTCAAACGTGGATGTCGGCTCGGCGCGGCAGATGACCACATTGCTGGCCGATATGCGCGATGCCGGCACGACGATCTTCGTCGTCACCCACCAGGCCGCGCTGATGGAATCCGTGGCCGACGAATGCATGGTGCTGGAGGCAGGACGCATGGTGGCCCGCGAGAAGGGCATTCCGTCCAGGATGCTGTCGCCCTATGCGATGGAGACTGGCCGATGAGCGCCACGCCTACGCTTTGGAACATCACGCGGCGCTCGCTGGCCAAAGACCTGCGGCTGGAATGGCGTTCGAAGGATGCCATCAACAGCATGTTGTTTTTCGCCCTACTGGTGGTGGTCATCTTCAGCTTTGGATTCGACCCCACGGCCGAAGAGTCTCGCCGCATTGCCGGCGGCCTGCTTTGGGTGGCCGTGCTGTTTGCAACCGTGGTCGCCTTGAACCAGACGTGGACGCGCGAGCTGCGCAACCAGGTGCTGGACGCCTATCGCCTCTCTCCGGCGCCGCCACAGGCGTTGTTCCTCTCCAAGACCATTGGAAACTTTCTCTTCGTCGCCATCCTGGAAGTGCTGATGGTGCCGCTCTTCGTCGTCTTCTACAACCTGCGCTCGGTGGGACCGGTGTGGCAGTTGCTGGTGGTGGCCTTGCTGGCCACGTGGGCGCTGGTGGTGAATGGAACCTTCTTCGCCGCACTCAGCATCCGCACCCGCAGCCGGGAGATCATGCTGCCGCTGATCCTGTTTCCCATCTCCATACCCGCGCTGCTGGCCATGGTGGACGCGACGACCTCGATTCTAACGGGCGACAACTCGCCCTACTTCTGGATGCGGCTGCTGGCGGTCTACGACGTGGTCTTCACCGCCGTCAGCCTGCTTCTGTTTGAACCGGTGCTCAACGCAGAATGACGAAACTCTACAAAGCACTCACCGCCATTACGGCCTTGCTGCTCGTCTACGGCTTCTACCAGGCGTGGTACGTTGCGCCCATGGAAGCGACGATGGGCAACGTGCAGCGCATCTTTTACTACCACCTGCCCTCGGCCTGGGTGGCGTTCCTGTTGTTCTTCGTCAACTTCCTGGCTTCGGTGTGGTATCTCATCCGCCGCACGGACGGAGCCGATGCCTTGGCGCTGGCTTCGGCCGAGGTGGGCGTGTCGTTCTGCACCATCGTGCTGCTGACCGGGCCCATCTGGGCGCGTCCCATCTGGGGCATCTGGTGGACGTGGGATGCGCGGCTGACCAGCACGCTGGTGCTCTGGCTCATCTACGTCAGCTATCTTGTGCTGCGCCACTACGCCACGGGAGGCCAGGTTCCGGTGCTGGCTGCCGCTCTGGGCATCTTTGGATTTGTGGATGTGCCCATCGTCTACATGGCCATTCGATGGTTCCGCACGCAGCATCCGCAGCCGGTCATCGGCGGAGGGCAGGGCAGCGGATTGGATCCCGCGATGTGGGTGGCCGTGCTGTGGAACCTGGCTGCGTTCGCGATGTTGGCCGTGCTCTTCGTGTGGGCTCGCTACCGCCAGGCGTTGGCCGAGCGCGCGCTGGAGGAAGCTTACATTCAGGCCGAGGGGGAGGCGCGATGAATCCGTCGAATGGAAATGCCTACTTGTTTGCCGCCTACATTGTTGTGTGGGTGGTGCATTCGCTGTACGCTTACAGCCTTCTTGGCCGCGCCCGCCGCATTCGTCGTGAGGCCGCCGAGCTGAAGAGCCAACAGCGTTAAGATTTGTAAGCCCGGCGTCTGTCCAGCAACTTCACGCGCCGTCCGGGTTGATACCGAATGTAGATTTCCCGCCGCTTACGTTGGCCGCGCGGGAGGAAGGGTGAAAACATGAAACGCTTAGCCGGATTTGTTGCGTTGTTTCTGCTCTGCTCGGTAGGTGCCTACGCGCAGTCTCACGGAGGCGAACACGGTGGGACTGGCGGTGGCCACATCCCCTCTCATGGACCCGCACCGGTGCGTCATCAGCCGGCGCCTTCGCCAAAGCCGGCGCAGCCCCCTCGTCCCGTGGCTCCGCATGTGGACCCCAATGACCACTGGGTTGGCCATGACACGGGCCGCCACGACGCCAACTATCACGTCGACCATCCCTGGGAGCATGGCCGCTTCCCGGGCGAGATTGGCCGCGGTCACGTGTGGCGCTTGCGCGGTGGCGGACCTGGCCGCTTCTGGTTCGGAGGCTTCTACTTCAGCGTGGCGACCGTGGACTTTGATTACTGCGCCGATTGGGATTGGGTGAACGACGATGTCGTCATCTACGACGATCCCGACCACGATGGCTACTACCTTGCCTACAACGTGCGTCTTGGAACCTACGTCCACGTGCTGTACATGGGCAACTGACGTATCAGCCGCAAGAAACCGGGCTCGCAATGGCGGGCCCGGTTTTCTTGCGCCATCGGCGCAGCGGCTAGAGCTTTTTCACGGTCTCCACCGTCACGGCGTAGTCGTCGTTGGCATGGCCGTCGGCCACGGCCTGCTCGTACACCTTCTTGATCTCGCCGAGCGCGGGCAGTTTGACCTTCGCGCCCTCGGCGGCCGCGAGCATCAGCCGGATGTCTTTCAACATCAGGCGTAGCGGGAAGTTCGCTGACCAATCCTGGTTGAGCACGAAGCTCGATTTGTAATCCGTGACGCCGCTCTTGATCATCGAGCTGTTGATCAACTCGACGAGAATCTCCGGCTTCACACCGAGAGCCCCGGTGAGGGCAAGAGCCTCGGCGAAGCCCTCGAAGATGGAGGCGATCATCAGGTTCATGCCGATCTTCGCGCTCTCGCCCGCCGAGGTCTCGCCCACGCGGATGAACTTCTTGCCGAGGGCGAGGAAGAGCGGGCTCAGCTTTTCCACCGTCTTTTCCGGTCCGCCGACGATGAACAGAAGCTGCGCGTTTTCGGCGCCAATCTTTGAGCCCGTTACCGGTGCGTCCACATACTCGCTGCCCTTGGCGCGGACGCGTGCGGCGAAGTCGAGCGTGGACTGCGGCGCGATGGTGCTGGAATCCACCACGATTGTGCCGGGTTGCAGGCTCTGGGCTGCGCCATCGGAGCCGAACAATACCTGCTCAACGGCAGCCGTGTCGGCCACGCAGAGCCATACAATCTCCGCGCCCTTGGCGGCCTCGGCCGGAGTGGCGGCCACGCGCGCGCCCTCCAGCGGCTTTGGCGTGCGGTTCCACACCGTTACTTCGTGCCCGGCCTTCACCAGGTTTGCCGCCATCGGCCTTCCCATGATTCCCAGTCCCAGATACGCGATCTTCATATCAATTCCTCCTACAAGCGCTAAAAGTAGATTAAAAGCCAGCTCGGCTCGGCTTGCAAGTGCCGCCGGCGGAGTAGCATCGTTGTAGGCGGAATTCCGCGGCAGCGACCCTGTGGTGGAGTCGCGCCGATTGGTACAGCGTCGTCGATTGGTAGAAGCATGATCAAGGTTCACATCAGCCAAAAAGCCGAGCACCTGGGCAACCTGGTGCGGCACTCCGCCATGTCTCCGCGCACCGGGCAATCGCACCGTCCCGTGATGGCCGCAGCGCAGCAGATGGGCGTGACGTTCATCGGCCACGCCTCGTTCTTCTTGCAACTGGGCGGCGCCAGCGTTGTAGTGGACCCCATCTTCACGCCATGGCTCTTCATCCTCAAGCGGCTGCGCCGTCCAGGAGTTCGCCTCCAGGATCTGCCTCCGCTGGACGCCGTGTTGGTGACGCACGCGCACTTCGATCATCTGCACCGGCCATCCCTGCGCGCGCTGGCCCGCGCCACGCGGCGCAAGTGCGGACACGCTCCCGCCCTGATTGTGCCCGTCCGTTGCGCCGACCTGGTCAGCGGCCTGGGCTACGAGAAGATTATCGAGTTGGATTGGTGGGAGGAGATGCGGCTCGGCGAGTTGAGCATCACGGCCACTCCGGCGAAGCACTGGGGCGCGCGCGTCATCCACGACATGCGTCGCGGCTATGGCGGCTACGTGCTCTCCGGCCGCGGCCATTCCATTTACCACTCGGGAGACACCGCCTACTTCGATGGCTTTGCCGAGATCGGCCGCCGCCTCCATCCGCAGGTGGCGCTGCTGCCCATCGGAGCCTACTCACCGGAGAACTTCCGCGAGGTGCATGCCAGTCCGGAGGACGCTCTGCGCGGTTTTATGGAGATGGGCGCCGAGACGATGATTCCCATGCACTACGGCACTTTCAAGTTGAGCCAGGAGCCGATGGAAGAGCCGCTGGAGCGCCTGCTGGCCGCCGCCCGCGCCCACGGCGTCAGCGACAAGGTGCAGGTGCTGGAAGAGGGCTTCCCGGAGTTCTTCTAACTCACACGGCGTATTTCAAACGGCGAGCAGTAAACGGATGTCACGCACGTTTGTTCCCGTGTAGCCGGTCATGATGGTGTCGCCCAAAGCATGAAAAAATGGATAAGCGTCAAAGCCCTTGAGCGCCGCCTCGGCGTCCAGGCCTTTCTCTTTGGCGCGCGCAAGCGTTGTGCCATCGGCCACGCTGCCCGCCGCCGGGCTGGCGCCGTCAATGCCATCGGTTCCGGCGCTGAGCACGGTGATGTTTTCTCCGCCGATGCGTTGTGCGCAGTAAAGCGCGAACTGCTGATTGCGTCCGCCCTGGCCGGGCTTGGCGTCCACTACCACCGTCACCTCGCCGCCGGAGACCAGGCAGACGCGCTCATGCTGCTGGCGCAACTGGCGCAGCCGTTCCAGCAGATAGTCGGCGGCCTTGCGGTAATCCCAGTCATCGCAACTGTTGTCAATCTCCACGTGGAAGCCTTGTTCTTTCGCGCGTTCGGCGGCGGCCTGCTGCGCGCCCACGTTGGAAAGGATCGGCCACCAGCGCGCGCGTTCGAAAATCGGATCGCTCTTCTTCGGCGTCTCCTCCAGGGCGTGGGTGCGGAAGAGCCGGGCCACGCTTTCCGGCAGGCGGGGAATCAGATCGTAGGTCTGCGCAATCTGGTAGCACTGCTCCACGGTGCTGGTGTCCGGCATCGTCGGCCCGCTGGCAAGGGAGTCCAGCGCGTTGTCCGGCACGTCGGAGATGAGAATGGAGACCTGCCGGGCCGGGGCGGCGGCCAGCGCCAGGCGTCCGCCTTTGACGGCCGAGATATGCTTGCGCACGGCGTTAATCAGCGCGATGGGCGCGCCAGAGTGCACCAGCGCGCGATAGGTCTGCACAAGGTCGTCAAAGCTGATGTCGTCGTCAATGGGCCGTTCGGCGATGGCCGAGCCGCCGCCGCTGAGCAGGTAAATCACCAGCGCGTGCTCGTCCAGCCCGTCGAGCGATTTGAGGATGGCCGCGGCCGCCTTCAGCGACTCGTGATTCGGCATCGGATGGCCGCCCTCAAAGTAGCGGAAGCCCGGCACCTGTGCCGCGGGCGGCGTGGGGGCCGAGACGATTCCCGTGACGCCGGCGCCCGCACCAAGCCGCTCCATCAACGCTTGGAGGCTGGTGTGCGCGCCCTTGCCAATGCTGACGACGAAGACCTTGGAATAATCGGCGAGTGGATAAAGGTCTTCGCCCACCTGCAGGATTCCGCGCTGGTAGTGCACGCTGCGGGCGAATCCGCGTTCAATGCTGCTCTCTTCCAAAGCGTGCTGGAAGATGCCTCGGGCGGTGGCCCTCAGGGCGCTCGCCGCTCCGTTTACGCCGCTGGTCTGGCTCATGCGCGGAATTATACCCCTCGGGGTTACGGCTGGCTCGTGATTTCACCGGCCCACTCGCCGAGCTCGGCGCGCATGGCCTCCAGGTGCCCGGCGAAGAAGTGATCGGCCTCCGGCACAATCACCAGCCGCTTCGGCTCCGCCAGCCGCGAGTAGACCTCCGCCAACTGGGAGGGGCTGGCAAACTCATCCTGCCCGCCGCTCAGCAGCAGCTTCGGCTTGTCGCAGCGTTCCAGGAAGCCGTATGTGTAGGCGCGGCCATCGGCAAGCAGTGGAATGCCCAGGGCGGCCAGGGCGACGACCTCCGGGTGC
>Ga0181519_10001681_pt1 | contig 19408 bp, 12 predicted proteins | sample PEATcosm2014_Bin_26_FD_121102 | JGI IMG/M metagenome (GOLD analysis project Ga0181519, IMG submission 121102) | Peatland microbial communities from MTU Mesocosm Facility, Houghton, MI, USA - PEATcosm2014_Bin02_10_metaG | ecosystem: Environmental > Terrestrial > Soil > Wetlands > Peat | place...
ATCCCAGACTAGACAGTGTCCGCGAACCTTCATGCCGTGCGTGTGAGCGAAGTGCACGACTTCGTCGGCGGGATGGAAATCATACGCATCACGAGTTCGCCGGATGACCTGCCATTTCATCGCATCTTCTGGTTCGATCATGTTGAATTCACGACCCAGCGTTGCAGTGTATGCGCTTTCGGAGAAGAGGCCTGGACGGATAGCAGTACCGAAGAGGATGTGCGCTTGGTCCGCGGCCTGTCGAAGAGATATCGATGATGATGGCGGCGGCGCGGCGCCCAAGAATAGTGCGAAAGAGACTAAACCCAGAGAAAGACAAAACGACAAAATGAGCCGCGGCATGTCCTTCACTTAACGTCAGGCAGCAACGTCTGTAAAGGACACTGCTCACATTTTGGTTTTGATTTCCCACAATGGTTCTTTCCGACACCGACGATAAGGCCGTGCATTTCGTTGTAGACCTGGACGACAGCAGTGCGTTGCGACGTACTCATCGCCGAAGGAGCATGCGAGGCTCCGCGCAAACCAGATTCAAGATGCGAAGCCAAGGAGCTTGGTGCGTCTTGCTGTTGCTGCGCTACGCTCTCCAGAGCACTTTGAAACAAACTTCGTATCTCCTCGTAATCGGTTTTCTCGGGCAGAATTCCATGACGTTCGAGGATGCGGCGCGTGTAAGCATCGACCACAAACACCGGATGATTTCCTGCATACAGCAGAATCGAGTCGGCGGTTTCCGGTCCGACGCCATTCAGGTTTAATAGCTCGTCCCGCAGTTTCGCGGTGGGCTCCGCGAAGAGTTTTTGCAGAGAGCCGCTGTACTGCTTATCTAGGAACGCAACGAAGATCTTGAGTCGCTTCGCCTTCTGCCGAAAATAGCCGGATGGGCGAATGAGCCGCTCCAGCCTTGGGAGTCGAACCTTCCGAATCCCTTCTTCGCTCAATAATCGAGCGTCGCGCAGATTCGTGAGAGCGCGTTCGACATTGGTCCATGCCGTGTTTTGAGTCAGGTACGCACCGACGATCACTTCAAACTGCGTCTCCGCAGGCCACCAGTGCTGTGGACCCCAAGCTCGGGAGAGAGCAGTGTAGAACTGGCGGATTTCGTCTTCGGTTGACCGCGGCAACAAATGAAAAAACCTCATGTCGAGTCTAGGGCAACGTCAGGTTTTGGCGCCAGTGACTTACCGAAGTGCATGTACTCGGGCTCTAATCCCGCGTTCATTTGCGGCGAAAACCGGCATTTGGCGCGGTGTTGAGGGCAAATGACCCACAGAAGCCGAAGATCCTCACTTAGTCCAAGTACTTAAGTAAGTGGTGCAGTAATCCGTTCGCGTTGACAATTTATGTCAACGCAACTGAGCTGCATTCTCTCCCGACGATAGGGCAGCCGTTTGCGCCATGCCTCCCACAACTTTGAGGCATCGTTCTACTTGCGTGGTTAGGAGATCTGCGTATGTCTCAACGGCTGGGTGACCTTCTCGTCAAAGAGAAGATCATTACCCCAGAGCAGTTGGAACAAGCGAATAAGGTTCAGAAGGAACAGAGCTGCCGCCTGGGGTCTGCCCTGGTGAAGCTCGGCTTCCTGACGGACGAGGATGTCACCAACTTCCTCTCGCGCCAGTATGGCGTTCCCGCCATTAACCTTTCCTATTTCGAAATTGACCCTGCCGTTGTCAAACTGATTCCGTTCGAGACAGCCAAGCGCTACCAGATTCTTCCGCTCAGCCGCGTCGGCGCGTCGCTCACCATTGCCATGGTGGATCCGACCAACGTCTTCGCCATGGACGATATCAAGTTCATGACGGGTTTCAATATCGAGCCAGTCGTGGCTTCAGAAAGCTCGATTCTGTCAGGGATTGACAAGGCTTACGGTGCAACGAAAGAGGAAGATCTTGAAACCGTAATGCAGTCGATGTCGGAGATGAATGAAAGCGACGTCGAACTGCAATCGGAGGAGCAGCAACTCGAACTGGCCGAACTGGAAAAAGCAGCCGATGAAGCTCCAGTCGTCAAGTTAGTGAACGTTGTGCTGGGCGATGCTGTGAAGCGGGGCGCCAGCGACATCCATATCGAGCCTTACGAAAAAGAATTCCGTGTCCGGTTCCGTATTGACGGCGTATTGCAGTCGATCATGACTCCGCCGCTGAAGTTGAAGGATGCAATCACCTCCCGCCTGAAGATCATGGCGAAACTTGATATCAGCGAAAAGCGGCTGCCGCAAGACGGCCGCATCATGCTGAAGATGAATATTGGTGGCCGCAAGAAGCAGCTCGATTTCCGCGTTAGCACTTTACCCACACTGTGGGGCGAGAAGATCGTGTTGCGGTTACTCGACAAAGAGAACCTGCGTCTCGACATGACCAAGCTCGGTTTCGAGCCCGAGTCGCTGGTGAAGTTCGAGAAAGCGATTTTGAAGCCTTACGGCATGGTGCTGGTCACGGGGCCGACGGGATCGGGTAAAACGAACACGCTGTACTCTGCGATTTCCCGCCTCAACCAGCCGGACACGAACATCATGACTGCCGAAGATCCGGTCGAGTTTCAGTTGGGCGGTGTGAACCAGGTGCAAATGAAGGAGCAGATCGGATTGAACTTCGCGGCTGCTCTGCGATCGTTCCTTCGGCAGGATCCGAACATCATCCTGGTCGGCGAAATCCGAGACTTTGAAACCGCTGAAATCGCCATCAAGGCCGCACTGACCGGTCACCTTGTGCTTTCGACGCTACATACCAACGGCGCGCCCGAAACCATTACCCGCCTTATGAACATGGGTATTGAACCATTCCTGGTGGCGACCTCAGTCCATCTCATCTGCGCTCAGCGTCTCGTCCGGCGCATCTGTAAAGACTGCACTGAAGTAGTGGATGTGCCGCCGCAAACGCTGATCGACGCGGGATTCACTCCCGAAGAGTCAAAGACGGTCAAGATTCAGAAGGGAAAGGGCTGTGGCGTCTGCAACAACACAGGCTACAAAGGACGCTGCGGTCTCTACGAGGTGATGGAAGTCGACGACGAGATTCGTGAACTGGTCCTGGTCGGCGCATCGGCTGTGGAATTGAAGAAAAAGGCAATCGAACGCGGCATGATCACGCTGCGTCGCAGTGGCTTGATCAAAGTTGCGGCGGGCATGACCACGCTCGAGGAAGTCGCACGCGAAACGATTCACTAGAACCGTCGTTAGTCGGTTGTTGTTGGCCAACGACCCAAGACTAACGACCAACGACAGGAAGAGACAGCAGCAACTTCAAGGAAGGATTCTTGCCATGGGTTTGTCGTTAAGCGATTTGCTGAAAAGAATGCTGGAAATGAACGGCAGCGATTTACATATCACCACAAACTCGCCGCCGCAGATTCGTGTGCACGGCCACTTGGTGCCGCTCGACCTGCCGCAAATGACGCCGGCTGAGACCAAGCAGTTGGCCTACAGCGTCATGACCGACTCCCAGAAGCATCGCTTCGAAGAGAGTCTCGAACTCGACTTTTCATTCGGTTTGAAGGGACTCGCGCGATTCCGCGCCAACGTCTTCAATCAACGCGGCGCGACGGCTGCTGTCTTCCGTTTGATTCCGTTCGAGATCAAGTCATTCAACCAGCTCGGTCTGGCTCCCGTAGTCAGCAAGATGTGTGACAAGCCCCGTGGGCTTGTGCTCGTGACGGGTCCGACTGGATCGGGCAAGTCGACCACGCTTGCCGCCATGATCGACAAGATCAACAGCGAGCGTCATGACCACATTCTGACGATCGAGGACCCGATCGAGTTCGTGCACATGAACAAAAACTGCGTGGTTAACCAGCGCGAACTTCACGCGGACACCAAGAGCTTTACCGACGCGCTGCGCGCCGCTCTTCGTGAAGATCCCGATGTTGTACTGATAGGCGAAATGCGCGATCTGGAAACCATCGAGTCGGCCCTGCGTATTGCGGAAACCGGCCACTTGACCTTCGGCACCTTGCACACCAACTCGGCGACATCGACCATTAACCGTATCATCGACGTCTTCCCGGCTCACCAGCAGCCGCAGATTCGAGCTCAGTTGTCGCTGGTGCTGGAAGGCATCATGTGCCAAAGCCTGGTGCCGAAAATCGACGGCAAAGGGCGCGCGATGATCATGGAGATCCTGGTGCCTAATCCCGCGGTTCGCAACCTGATCCGCGAAGACAAGATTCACCAGATTTATTCGTCCATGCAATCCGGCCAGGAAAAATTTGGCATGCAGACGTTCAACCAGTCGCTGGCCACCGCCTATTTCCAGAAGCAGATTTCACTCGAGGTTGCGATGGCTCGTTCCAGCAACGTGGATGAATTGCAGGAAATGATCAACCGTGGTGCCAGCTTAACAAACCGTCCAACGTCGGCCGGAGCCACATTGGCCAAGGGAGCTGCCTCCAAGCACTAATTACAGAGGCCGCACATTTGTGAACGAACAGTTTTTTCACCAGGCAGCAGAGACAGTCAGGAGAAGCTAAACCATGCCAGTCTTTACATTTTCGGGCAAAGACGCGTCGGGACAGAAGATTACCGGAGAGCGGATGGCGGCCAACAAGCAATCGTTGGCGCAAGCCCTGCGGCGCGAGCGCATCACGCCCGGCGCGATTCGCGAAAAAGGCAAAGAGTTTTCCATGCCGACGTTTGGTTCGGGCAAGGTTGCGACCAAGGACATCGCGATCTTCTTCCGCCAGTTCTCCGTCATGATTGACGCCGGCCTGCCGCTGGTGCAGTGTCTGGAAATTCTGGCGGCCAACCAGGAAAATCAAGCGTTCCTTAAGGTGCTCAACGGAGTGCGCTCCACGGTGGAAGGCGGCGCGACGCTGGCCAATGCGATGCGGCAATATCCGGCTGCGTTCGACGACCTTACGACCAACATGATCGAGGCCGGCGAAACCGGCGGTATTCTCGACATCATCTTGCAGCGTCTGGCTACATACGTAGAAAAAGCCGTTCGCCTCAAAGCAGCCGTGAAGTCTGCATTGATCTACCCGGTAGCCGTCGTCGGCATGGCCGTATTGATCGTCGGAGCGCTGCTCAAGTTTGTCGTGCCGATCTTCGCCAACCTCTTCGCTGGACTGGGCGTGAACTTGCCGCTGCCGACCCGCATTGTCATGGGGCTGAGCGGGTTCGTGCAAACCTTCTGGTGGATGGTGTTCGTGGCCGCCGGCGCCTTGATTTTCGGTGTTCGCTCGATTCGCAAACATCCACGAGGGCGCTACTACTTTGACAAGATGTTGCTCCATCTTCCGATCATGGGAACATTGCTCCGTAAGATCGCTGTCGGCCGCTTTACGCGGACGTTGGGCACTTTGATCACCTCCGGCGTGCCGATTCTGGAAGGCTTGAGCATTACCGCGAGGACCTCCGGTAACGCCGTGCTGGAAGAAGCGCTGATGAAGGTGCGGAAAGCCATCGAAGAAGGCCGCACGATCGTCGACCCGCTACGTGAGTGCGGAGTGTTCCCCAACATGGTGACGCAGATGATCGGCGTCGGCGAAGCCACGGGCGCCATGGATTCCATGCTGCAGAAGATCGCTGACTTCTATGAAGAAGAAGTCGATGCGGCTACGAAAGACATGCTGGCCATGTTAGAGCCGGCCATCATCGGAGTACTCGGAGTGACCATCGGCGGCATCGTGATTTCGCTCTATATGCCCCTGTTCGCCATGATCGCGAAACTCTCCGGCTAGCTCTGAAACGTTTTGGAAAGGGTGGGAGGCTGCACGCGCGGCCTCCCATCTTCGGGATTAAGCGCGTGCTCAAGGCAGGGCGCAAGGCTCTCTGTAGCGGTCGCTGCCGTCCGTCATTCTAAGGTCACCGATCGCAATGCAATCGACGTTCGACGAGCGTAATTGGCTGGTTTGGCTGGTTCGCGTCCGCATATTCATTCTGACGCTGCTCCTGGCGATTGAGCTGGCGGTCGCCAACTTCAGTCCATCGCCGTTGCCGATGCGGCTCTTCATCAGCACGATCCTGTTCTGGTACAGCTTGTCTCTTTTCTACGTGCTGTTGCTCTCGCTTTGGCAGGAGCACCGGCTGCAGGCTTCACTGCAAGTCCTGACCGATCTGATTCTGGTCAGCCTGGTCATCCACGAGACGGGTGGCTGGGACAGTTCTCTCAATTTTCTGTATCCCCTCGTCATCATTGTTGCCAGCGTGTTGTTGTCACGGATGTGGGCGCAACTGGTGGCTGCGCTGGCCTTCATTCTGTACGGGACAGTGCTGGAGTTGAACTACTACGGCGTGGTTCCGTCGTATTTCACGACGCACCCAGGTCTGAAGGCGCTGCAGGCAATCATCTTCGTCAATCTGTTCGCGTTCTTCGCTGTGGCTTACCTCGCGGGACTTCTCACTACAAAGCTGCGGCAAGTGGGCGTCCAGTTAAAAGACGCGAGTGGTGCGCTGGAAAGTCTGCAGGTTTTGCACGAGAACATCATTCACTCCATCAGCAGCGGGCTGATCACCACCGGACTCGATGGCCGCATCACCCTGGTCAATGCCGCGGCACAGCGACTGCTGGAGCGTGGGCCGGCCGATTTGTTGGGTACTCCAGTGAACCAGCTGTTCATGGATCCGTTGCCGACGGTCGAGTCGCAAAAGGCTCATGGAGAAATCCGCCTGGAAGCCCCAAACCGTTTTCGCAAGACGTTGCGGGTGCGCGTCGCCGCTCTCGAAGTCCCCGAGCGCGGTGAATTGGGATATGTCTACGTTCTTGACGATCTCACCGAGATCCGGCGGCTGGAACGCGAAGTCCGCATGCAGGATCGCTTGGCGGCAGTCGGCCGGCTGGCAGCGGCGATCGCCCACGAAATTCGCAATCCCCTGACTTCGATTGCCGGTTCGGTCAGCATGCTTTCGGGCGTGCCTGAAATGAACGAGGATCACCGCCGCTTGCTCGATATCGTGACCCGGGAATCGCAGCGACTCAACAGCATCATCACGGACTTTCTCGCGTATTCGCGCACCAAGCAGTATCGCTTTGACCGAGTGGATCTGATCCAGCTAGTCGAAGATACTCTGACACTAATGGACCACCGCATGACAGCGGAAAAGACCGGCATCAAGGTCGAGCGCCGCTTTGCCAGCCGTCAGGCCTGGACCATGGCCGATGGCGATAAGCTGAAACAGGTGTTCTGGAATCTGTGTGAGAACGCCGTTCGCGCCATGAAAAATGGCGGCGTGCTGACGGCTGCGGTCGAGCCGTTCGGCGATGAATGGCAAATTTCCTTCGCGGATACGGGAACTGGAATGACCGCGCAGCAGATCGAAAAAATCTTCGAACCTTTTCAATCGAACTTTGAAGGTGGCACCGGTCTTGGGCTGGCAATTGTGTATCAGATTGTGCAGGCACATGAGGGCAAAGTGTGGGCACGTTCCAACCTTGGACAGGGAACAACGATGGTGTTGAGGCTTCACCGGCTCGACGGGGTGCGTGTCAGTTCGCAAGGACCTGGCGAGACAAACAAGGCGGAGACGGCGGGCGCCGCGCGCCCAGCCATCGTCGCCGTTGCGGGAGGGTCCCGTGGCTAACATCCTGGTGTGTGACGACGAACGCTCGATCTGCGAAATGCTGGACATTTCCTTGCGCCGCGAAGGACACCGTGTTGAGACAGTCCAGGCAGGACAGACAGCAAAGAACAAAATCGATGGTGCGCTCTATGACGTCATCATCACCGACATCAAGATGCCGAACATTGATGGCATCGAAGTGCTGCGCCACGCGCATCGCGTATCTCCGGACTCTGCCGTCATTCTGATCACGGCAGTCGACGATTATGAAGCGGCGGTTGAAGCGGTCAAAGCCGGAGGTGCCACCGATTACATTCGCAAGAGCCCTGGCCTGGTCGACGAAATCAAGCTAGCCATCAACCGTGCTCTCGAGAAACTGGTTCTCAGCAAACAGAACTTCGCCTTGCGGCGTGATGCTGCGACCCGAAACTCGCTGGACAACATAATTGGTTCGAGCCCTGCCATGGAAAAGCTGAAGCAGACTGTGCGAACCGTCGCTTCCACCGCGAGCACAGTGCTGATCCACGGAGAGAGCGGCACCGGAAAGGAACTGGTCGCGCGCGCCGTGCATGTGTGTTCGCCGCGAGCCACCGATGCATTCGTCTCCGTGAACTGCGGAGCATTTCCAGAGACTTTGCTTGAGAGCGAACTGTTTGGCTATTTGAAAGGCGCATTCACCGGCGCAAATCAGAACAAGCGAGGACTGTTCGAAGTCGCGGACGGCGGCACCATTTTTCTCGATGAAATCAGCGAGATGACGCTCGCGATGCAGGTAAAGCTACTGCGCGTGTTGCAGGAGCGGACCGTACGCCCCGTGGGCAGCACCAGCGAGATTTCCATCGATGTACGCGTCATCGCCGCCACCAACCGCGAACTCGACAAGGCAGTCGCCGAAAACACATTTCGCGAGGATCTCTACTATCGCTTGAACGTGATTCCGATCCGCGTACCTCCTCTTCGCGAACGTCGGGAAGATATTCCACTTCTCGCCAATCATTTCCTCAAGAAGTATGCGGCTGCAGCCGGACGAGGCATCCTGCGTGTAAACGCGCCTTCGCTCGACTCGCTCTGTGATTATGAGTGGCCGGGCAATGTTCGCCAGCTGGAAAATACCGTCGAACGCGCGGTGGCCCTGGAAATGACGGACGAGCTGCATGTGGAATTGCCAGCGGAGCGTCCGAAAGCGCGCGCCGCAGCTGCTGCCGCTGGAGGGTCCACGTTGCCGGAAATTGGATCCGATCTGACTCTTCCGCAAGGTGTCGGAATGGAAAACTACGTGGCGGGGATTGAGCGTGCACTCCTTCAGAGTTCCCTGAATCAGAGTGGCGGCGTCCAGACCAAGGCTGCGGATTTGCTCGGTATCTCCTATCGCTCATTCCGCCATCTGATGAAAAAATACGCGCTGTAATGCGCCGGAACTTGAGCGAAAAGCCCGCTTTTTCGTGAAATTAACGCTCATTTCGCAAGGTTTCCCTGTGGAAATCTGCGACTAACCATGTTTTTCGGGGCTGTTCGGGGCAAACTATCCGTCTGATCGTGTAATTTGTTCCCATGGTTTTCCGTATCTCGGGAAGTTTCGTCTAAGGTGTTTACCCCAATCTCTTCTTCTCCGAGTTTTGTCCACGAATCAAACTAAGGGCGACTCGTTTTGGGGCATTTCTTCTCAAAGTTGATTGCCACTGATCTTCCGGATTGGCCGTCGGCCAAGGGATCGGCCGCGGTGATGGTTTGCGCCTGTATCTACGCAGGCATTCGCATCGTTGGCGGGTTCTGAACGAGATGAGGGATGAGGGTTAACATTTTTGCGGAGAGGGTCTTTCGATTCCCAGATTGGCATTCATCGTCTGCAAGTGCCTGTGGAAAAGCATGTTTCGTCGTCACAGACATCTCCCGTCTCAAAATGGCAATGTGGGTGCTATGGAATTAGAAAGGTCAGCCCTGCCCGCTCGGGCGGAGGCGATTAATCAAATGAGGGGGGTTGGAATGAAGGAGCAGACCGTTCGGCTCGGTCCGCGCGAACAGCAGATTGTCGAATTGCTTTTGCAAGGGTGTGACAACGCCGAGATAGCCATGCAACTAAAGATGGCTCGGCGAACGGTGAAAGCCCATTTCAACCGGTTGTTTCTACGTTTCGGAATTACTGGCGGTATCAAGCGAGTTAAACTCGCGACCCTGTTGTACCGGAGGCAAGCATGTCTGCAAATGGACGCTATGGGAACCGTGTCCCCAGTGAACGTGAACACCGGGTCATCGAACTTGTTGCCGAAGGCCTGAAAAACAAAGAAGTTGCCGAGGCCATCGGAACGACCGAACACGTGGTTAAGAATTATCTGCGCGTTATCTACGATAAACTCGGACTTTGGAACCGCGTGGAGCTCGCGCTTTGGTACGAGTCTCGCCGTAGTCCTTCTGCGATGTTAACCAATTAACCGCGTGCTTGCGGCTCGTTCTCGTTAAAGCCGGTCCCTTCGAATAGTCGGCTGAAAGTGGGAAGAGCCGCCGGTTTGCGTTCTCACGCGCTACTGGCAGCCAAACGCCTGAAGATTTCGCAGCCGTTCCCCGGCTGGAGGGAATCCTTTGCGTGCGGCCGTGTCGAGAAGTACGCGCGCCTGATCGCAGTTCTTGGAGACTCCGTCCCCCTTCAGATAGAGGTCTGCAAGCAGCACGGTCGCGGCCGAATTATGTTTCGCGATCGATTTCCAGAGCCATTTTGCTGCTTCAGCGCTATCGCGGCCGTGACTGCTGGTGCCGTTGAGAAAATGCTGGGCCATCGCCAGTTCCTCATCTCCGTTGTCGGCGGCAGCGCGTCCTTGCAACGCTGCGGCAATATCACCCGAAGGCTTCGCCGCCGCAATTGAGCGCTCGCTACTTGAGGTCGCGCTCGTATTCGAAGCTTTCTGCGCCTTCGGTTCGTTGCTCGCGCTGAATTTTTCTGTCGGCGGTGTTTTTTGCCGAGGAGTACTTGCGGCCGGCGCGGGCGTAGGTGTCTGTTGCGCGTTCATCGGTGGTGGCGGAGGTGCTTCATGGGCTCTCTGCGACGCAGCTTGCGAGCTCCGCCACGCCATATATCCCAGAACAATCAGGACGACAGCGAGAATCGCTCCCACATATCCGCGATATCGTCGAAAGCCCGATTCTTCTTCGTAGTCGGCGTCGTCGCTGGAATCGGCAGGGCGAAAGCTGCGGAACAACGATAGCTCGTGAGGATTTGTGATCGAGTCCTCAAAGGTTTGTCCGGCCTCGTAGGATTTGGAACTCACTTCACGAGGATCGTCGGCGCCGCGTTCTCGAGAATTGCGCTCGCGAAAGTCTAGATCGTGAATTGCAGCCGGTGACGCCACTTGCTCATCTTCCAGCGCCGCGCCGCACGCTCCACAAAATTTGTGCGCCGGCGGATTTTCGTGGCCACAAGCGGGGCAGCGCGTGACAGCCGAATGATCTGTAAGGAAACTTTCCGGCATATGAGAATCTGAATGGTCGCTAGCGCGCGGCAAATGAAAACTCCCGCTTCAAAGGATAACAATCCGAATGGAACGCTATCTATGATTGCACTCTGGCGTCTGGGGGTTGTCAACCGAAAGTCCAGATCATGCAGAGGGATGACCGGAATCCGCTTTAGTTGCAGGCCTTCCGATATGCCGGTTCGTATTGATCGAGTTGCGCGTCCCGTTGGGTAGCGTATTTGCCTTTGGGAGTCTTGCCGTAGAGGTCGGCGCCGGGACAATAGTACAAAGCAGTTCGCTGATCGATCCAAACTCGCGTAGTCGGATTGCCTTTGTCCTCGGGCGTTTCGGGTTCTTCCGCCATGCCAAGAGAAATCAACAAGCGCTCGAAGAGCGACAAGTCGGCATCCGGTGCAGTCTTTTTATGAGTGGCTGCCGCAGTCGGCGGAGCGCTGGTTGCGCTGACTTGATGATTCGACCAGATGCCCCAGCGTACGACGCACGCTACGAGGATTACCGCTATTGCCAAGTAAATATCGCCGCGGCGCGTTTCCCAAAATCGAGCGAAGCCCCCGCGTTTTTGAGCTCCGGCGACCTGCTCGAGAAACTCACGAGCCGACGCGGCAGAACCCCAATCCGCGGGCTGCGGCGGTTTCACTAGAGCAACTTGTTCTGCTTCTTTCGCTTCTGCTTCCGTTTTCTCTATCTCCGCATCCGTCTCGGTAACTTTTTCCGGCCCGTCTTCTAGATCTATTCCGGTTTCTAATTCGCGGCTCAAGTCGCCGGCCAGTTCCGGATCTGGTGCAATCACGGCTTCCCTGACGACGACATTCTTCTCGTCAAGTGCGGGTTCGGGCACGCCAAAGAGGTCGGGGAATTCCTCTTCGATCGATTCCGGCAGGGATTCTTCGGAGCGAGCTGCATCAGCAATCGATCGAGTTGGCTCCGGAATAACAATTCCCGCCGCTGTCGACGACGCGGGCATATTATTCTCGAACACTTGCGCTGGCCACGCAGGGGTTGGTGCTGCAGCTGCGGCATGGCTGGCCACAGCGACGCGTGGTGTTCCGCACTGTCCGCAGAATTGCTCTCCGCTGACCAGTTTGTGTCCACACTTTGCGCACGTGGAAGTCGATGCTGACGCATCCAGAGAAGCAGCAGATTTCTCGACGGACGCTTTCGCTGGATCTTTCTCGACCAGCGCCGAGAGATTCGGCTTCAGTTTCTCCAGTGCTTCCAGCATAACGGCGCGCTCATTCGCCAGTGATTGTTTCCATGTCAGCTCTTCGTCGCGTGCCAGCGCTTCCGTGATCAGGCCGGCCATCAGTTGACCGCTATGGATATCTTGTTCGGTAAATCCATTCTGACTGGGATAGTAGATCTCCAATCCCCCGGCGACTCCACCTTCGTGAAAAATAGGAACGGCGATCAACGACTGAATGCCGCGCCGCCTGCACTCTTGCGTGTCGATCAGAAATTCAGGATCGACATTCACACAACGGAAGACTTGCCCATTCCGAATGCAGGGAAGGCAGAGAGCCTTTTCGGCGGGAACCTGAGTGCCAAGAGCCAACGCCTTCGAACCCGCGACCGCCCGATACCGTACGTTCTTGCCGTCGACCATTCCAATGGCCGCTCCGCTGGCCCGCGCGATGTCGATCACGCGCTCGGTGACTAGAGTCATGGCTTGTTCCAGCCCAAGATTACGAATCTGAATCTGATGTTGAGTGGCGACGATTTGCGCGAGCGTAAATGTGTAATCGCCCTGAGCAGCCGGTACTGCTTCGCGAGTCTTAGGAGTTTCTGCGATCGGCGCAGTTTTGGCCTTGGCTTTTTCTTCAGCCTCGATCTGATCACGCTTTAAGTCGAGACCGAGCTCGAGCTCGCGAACTTCGCGGTTATGTTCCTGGAGAACATACGCGGCTTCCAGCAGCTTGGCGAGCGTCTGCTCGTCGAGAACTGGTTTGTGTTTTTCCTCGGACACGATTCCGTTTTCCACCGGTGGAAGCCGTCCCCTGCGGCGCGCATTCCTTCTGGCTGGAATGCACTTATTCTATTGCAACTGCCGCACCATCGCAGAGCGCCCAAATCTGGCAACAGGGGAGTTGAACTGTTTGGGGGATTTCGGCATTTTGGGTTACCCGCGCCAAGGGCACCCTAAGTCTTTCAATAGTTTACCGCCAAAGAGGCGGACTCGAGTTTTCTCCCCCAAGCAGGTCAAATTCAGATGTAGTAACCCGGCTGGTAACCGTCAGGTTGCAGACATCTGCAACTTTCCTTGGGATTTTCCTATTTCGCGTCTGCTAGTGGAGGGAGCGCGTCCGCCTGCGCTTCGTTTCTTCCGCTGAGGAAAAAATAGACTGCAGGGGTAATTACGAGGGACAGAACCATTGAAATCAGAACTCCTCCGATGACCGAAATTGCCAGCGGTTGCAGCATCTGCGATCCGGCGCCGAGGGCAAACGCCAGCGGCAACATGCCCGCGACTGTCGCCAGTGCCGTCATGACGATCGGACGCAACCTCCGGCGGGCGGCCTGCAGCATAGCTTTCTCACCGGATAGGCCGAGGCCACGCATCTTCTGATCCGCATCGAGCAGCAGGATGCCGTTCTTGGCAACGATCCCAATCACCATGATCATCCCCATGAACGACGAAATGTTGAATGTCGTGCGCGTAATCAGAAGCGCGATGAATACGCCCGACGTCGAGAGCAACGCCGACGAAAGAATAGCGATGGGCGCGGCGAAAGCTCCGAATTCAAACAACAGCACAATGAACAGCAACAGGACTGCGAGGATGAGCACGATCGCCAGATCATGGAAATTGCGTTGCTGCTCTTCATATTGGCCCCCGTACTCGACGCGGATGCTTGGGGGAATATGTAGATCGGCAACAGCCTTTTGCACGGCCGCCATGCCGCTGCCGAGGCCGCGGCCCTCCAAACGAGCGGTGACGGCGACGTCACGTTGCAGATTCTCACGGCGGATTTCAGTCTGTCCTGGAGTCTCCACAACCGAGGAAAGCGCTCCCAACGTCGCAGTATGGCCTGTGCTGCTCACGAGCAGCGTGTCGCGCATGGCTTCCAGTGAAGCGCGGTTCGCCGCCGGAAAGCGGACGCGCAAGGTGTAGGCGCGATCGTTCACCACCACTGGCGCGGGAGCAGGCTCACCCTCCAGAATTGCCGATGCATCGAGCGCGACTTCTTCCGTCGTGAATCCGGCTCGGGCGGCCACGCTAGGATCCACTTCGAATGTCACGGCTGGTCCGCTAATCGTGTTGTCGATTCCGTTCAGAACGTCGACGACGCCCTCAATCTTGGCTTTACCCGTCTTCTCGTCGGGAGCGATGGCATCGCCAACCTTCTCCGCCCATTCCCGTAACAGCTTGGGGTCTTCGGAAAACAGCTTGATCTGGATTGGTTCCGGAACCGAGGTGAGATCCCCAATCATGTCCTGCAGCACTTGCGTGAATTCAATGTCGAGGGCAGGTTCCTCGCGTTTGATGCGGGTCCGCAGGTCCGCCATAATCTCTTCAATGTCTCGATTCCGCTTGGGTTTCAACTTCACCAGGATGTCGCCGTAGTTGGCCTCGGTCACGGCAGCAAGTCCCAGTTGTAGGCCCGTGCGCCGCGATGTGCTTTCCACTTCTGGAGTTTCGCGGAGCATCTTTTCCAGATGACTGACGACGCGGTTGGTCTCAGCGAGCGAACTGCCTGCAGGCATGAGGTAGTCGAGGACGAATCCCCCCTCGTCCATCTCGGGTAGAAGATCCGTATCCGTGTAGTTGAAGCAAAGGAGCGAAAGTGCAATTAGGGCCGCGCTGAAAATCGCCAGCATCAGCGGACGCTCGAGTGCTCGACGCAACCAGCGCTCATGGAAGTTGACTACGCGCAGGAAGAATCCGCTTAAATGCTTTTCTTCCGCGGCGAGCATCTTGCGCGCATCATCTTCTTCTGTCTCGTTATCAGCTTGCGCTTCCTCCGAATCCTTTTCCTTGCGGCCTTTAATAAAGTACTGGCTCAGATTGGGCGTCCACGTTAACGCCAATCCGAGCGACGTAAGCAGCGAAACGGTCATCGTCACGGCCAAAGCCCGGAAGAAGACTCCGTAGACGCCGGTGATGACGATCAATGGGATGAATACCACGACGGGAGTGATCGTGGAACCGATCAGTGGGATCGTTATCTCTTTCAGCGCGCGCCGGATCGCTTCAATCCGCGATTGACCCAAATCTCGATGCAGAACGATGTTCTCGACTACGACGATCGCGTCGTCGATAACCAGCCCAACTGCAGCCGCAAGGCCGCCCAGTGTCATCAGATTAAAGCTCTGGCCCATCAGCTTCAATGCAATGAATGTGACCAGAACTGTGACCGGAATGACGAGGCCAGCGACTAACGACGTTCCCCAATCGCGAAGAAAAACGACGAGGATGATCGACGCAAGAATCAGCCCCAGCAGAATGGCGTCACGCACGCTCTTGATCGACTCGTTGACGATAATTGACTGATCGTAGAACGGCTGAACCTCGATTCCGGGCGGCAGAGTTTTGCGAATGTTTTCGATCTCATGGTGAACTTCGGTCGCAACCTGCACGGTGTTTCCGTCCGGCTGGCGATTGATATTGAGAAGCACTGCTGGCTTTCCGTTTGCCGTGACGACTGTATAGACGGGCTTCACGCTAGGGGAAACAGTCGCGACATCGCCCACACGCACCGGAACGCCCGCCGCCGTATTCTTGATTACTGCGTTGGCAATCTCTGCCGGCGTCCTTACCTGCCCGTTCACCAGGCCCAGATAGAGTTGATGGTTCCTTTCCAGCAGGCCCGGAGAGTCGATCAGATTCGTTCGGCGGATGGCATCGAGAATGTCGGAAACGGTGACGCTGGCGGTCAGCAGCTTCGCCGGATCCGGCATGATCTGAAATTCTGGTTCTTGCCCCCCTTGGACAATGACGGTGGAAACACCTTCCAGACGATTGAGACGGGGCTTCATCTCGTAGGTCGCCATCTCCCAGAGTTTTGTCTGGGGCATCGTGTCTGAGGTGAGCGAGTAACCGATGACGGGGAATGCCGCGAACGTCAGCCTGTGTGCTTCAATCTTCGCTGTCGGTGGAAGTTCTGGCTGAACGCGCGAGATCGCCGCATTGACATACTGCAGCGTCTGAAACATGTCGACGTCCCAGCGGAAGTAGAGATCGACTTCGGCCGATCCGCGGCTGGTGATCGAGCGAACCGTCAGCAAACCAGGGACACTGTTCACCGCCTCTTCAATTGGACGAGTGACTGTGACCATCATCTGATCGATCGGCATCACGCCGTTATCTACCGCAACCAGCACGCGAGGAAAATTCGTAGAAGGGAAGACCGATACCGGAATCGTGAATGCGAGATAGCCCCCGAGCAGCGCCATCGTCAGGATCAGGAAGATGACGGGTCGCGAGTGCTGCGCAATCCAGTGCTGGCCACCGGTTTTCGGAAAGTTCACGCCGAGGCTCCGCAGCGGTTATTTTTCACTGGACGCCTCACTGCCAGCTTTGGATCCCTCTGCCGATGGCTTCACTTCCTCGGATGGTGCTGGCACCGCAATCGTAATCTTCGTATTGTCCGGAAGACCGTAGGCGCCGTTGGAGACAACCTTGTCGCTTGCCGCAACGCCGTCGACGATCTGAACATCATCTCCGTTGCGGATTCCGAGCTTAACGGCCTTCTGATGAGCGCGTCCGTCCGATCCTGCCACCATGACCGTAGTCGTGCCGTCAGGCGCAGTGACCAACGAACTGCCTGGCACTACCAGGGCATTGTTCACAGTCTTTGCCGTCAAAGACACCAGCACGCTCGTACCGGGTTTCAATTCATGTTTGGGATTCTTGGCTTCGAACCAGACTTCGACCGTCGTGCTGTTCGGATCGAGCGCCGGGCTCACGATCGTGACTTTCCCTTCGATCGGTTCGTCGATGCCTGGCACGGTCATAGTGCCCTTATCCCCAACTTTCAATGCTGCGGCATCATCCTGCGGAATATGAGCCTTCGCGATGACCGAAGAAATGTCCATCACGGTGAGCAAAGGTGTGCCCGCCGCTGCCATCTCACCGGGATAGAGCGGGCGATCAGTGATAAAGCCGTTGATGGGGCTGCGAATCTCCGAATAACTGAGCTGCGCCTCTGCCTCAAGGTATTTGCCCTTTGCGGATTCCAATTGTCCCGCCGCCCCTTTAAGTTCCTGCTGCTTCCCAATCGTCATCAACGCCTCGAGATGCTTTTTCGCGATCTCGCTCTGGTTGCGCGCCTGCGTGAAGTCCACGCGGGATTGATCGAGTTCCTTGCGCGGCAATGCACCTTGAACGAACAGCTGCTGTCGGCTTTCATAGACTTTCTGTTCTGCATCGAGCGCCTGCTGCGCCTGTTGCGTATCGGCTTCCGCTTTCCGAATCTCTTCGGGCAGGCTGGCACCCGTTGTGGTCTCGTACGTGGCTTGAGCTTGGTCGTACACGCCCTTTGTGTCCTGCGCGGCCGCCGTGAGATCGCGGTTCTCCAACACTGCGAGCAGTTCTCCCTCGTGCACAGCGCTGCCGCGCTTCACCAGGAATTTTTGAACGGGCGCGCTGATCTTCGGCACGATGGCGGCTTGCTGCCGCGGAAACAGAATTGCCTGCGCCCGGATCACATGCTGAATCGTGGTTTTCTCGACGGGAACCACCTGAACGGAAACCGTAGGCTCTTTATCAGTTTTGTCAGACGTGCAAGCCGCGGTGAACATCATCGCTGCGGCCAATAATGCAGCTACAGAGAGCCGTCGGTGATCGCGATAGCGACTGAAACAGGGTGAGCTTTCGATGCGGTTCATTCGATCTAGAAGTTTCCCGTGAGAGTTTGTAGATTGGCTACCGCAACCCGATAGCGGGACTGTCCATCGTCGTACGCGTTGCGGGCCAGCGTCAATGTGTTCTGCGCATCCACCACTTCCAGCACCGTCGATTCGCCGGCCTGGTATCGCAGGGTCGTCAGCCGCAGGCTTTCGGCGGCAATTTCGGCGGAACTCGCAAGGGACTCCATTTCGGAGCGCGCTGTGTCCGCCTCGCTGTAGAACTGACGCAAGTGACTCAGTAGCTGGCGCTGCGCATAACTCAACTCGACCTGTGCTTGATCGCGCTTCAGTTTTGCCTGTTTCAGCTTGCTGCGGTCCGCGCCCCAGCTGAAGATCGGAATCTGCAGCGTCGCAACGCCCGAATAACCAAGATTTCGGACTCCATCGGTCCGGATGGCGAACTGGTTGGAATCGATTCCATAGAAGTAATCCACGCTGAGAGCCGGCAGTAGTCCGCCCCAAGCCGCGGTCACTTCATGATTGGCCACTTCGTAACCTGCCAAGGCAGCTCGGAGATCAGGATTATTCTTCTTACCTGCCGCCTCTATTTCCTGAAATGCCGGCAGCGGTTCTGGGGTTTGCAGATCGTCGACCACCGCGAAATCCTGATTGAAATCCGGGAACAGAAGCACCGCGAGATCCAGCCGAGTTCGCTCCATCCCAAGTTGCGCTTCCTGCAAATCGCGTCGCTGCTGCTGCGATTGAATTCTTGCCTTGATCACGTCCGCATGCGCGACTTCGCCGCCATTTTCGAGCTTTTGGCTAATATCGAGAAACCGCGCCGCTTCCGCGAAAGCCCTTTGCGCGGTGGCGTACTTGCGTTGTGCTACGACCAACCCGTAGTAGGCCTCAGTTACAGTCACCACCAATCCGCGTGCCGCGATTTCTGCCTTCGCCCGTGCCTGACTCAGCGCGGCGGAAGAGCGCCGGTAATCCGCGAAGTTTGTCAGCGACACGGACTCGTGCACATTCGCCTGGCTGATGTACTCGTGGACGCCGTTGTTGGCAATGAATCTCGATGTCAGGCATCCTAACGTGCTGGTCTGGCAACTAGCCGGAACCGGTCCGGTGCCCTCCGTGTAGATGAACGAGTTGTTGTAGTTTGCATCGGGTAACAATCCAGCGCGGGCTTGCAGGCGGTCTTCGCGTGCCAAGCCGAGATCCGTGACCGCCGAGCGGTACTGGGGATCGTTCATCCGGGCTCGTTGCAGAGCATCCTGCAATGTGATTGTCAAAGGAGCGCCCTGCGAGAATGCTGTCGAATTCCCCTGTGCAAAACTGGAGGTCGCCGCCGCAAGCAGAACCAAAACGGGAGAGCAGCATCGGAACTTTTTTCCGATTTGGAATCGCCGCTTTATCAATGCCTCTGGATTAATTTGGATGGGCTTCAATCGTCACCTCCCCTAGAAACGCTCACGTCCCGCGATGAAAGTATCTGAATCGAAAGATTATTGCGGCTTGCCGCCCCGGCGGCGCAAGTCCCGACAGTCTTTTTAGCCAATCCCAGCGGATCCCCGCCCGGAAGGGATGAACCCAATCTCATCCGCGCAGGCCGTGAAGATATCAATTCGGAACTGGCACAGGCTACCACGCACGTCTG
>Ga0181519_10001682_pt1 | contig 19390 bp, 14 predicted proteins | sample PEATcosm2014_Bin_26_FD_121102 | JGI IMG/M metagenome (GOLD analysis project Ga0181519, IMG submission 121102) | Peatland microbial communities from MTU Mesocosm Facility, Houghton, MI, USA - PEATcosm2014_Bin02_10_metaG | ecosystem: Environmental > Terrestrial > Soil > Wetlands > Peat | place...
GCATTCTGGCATAGCATGCGGTAAGAGCAGAAGTCGGAGCAATTCGCGGTCACGCGGATTACTTCCGTAACCTTTTCTCGGAGCGGACGCTCGCATCACAATGAAAGCATTCAGGACGATGGATTACCAATGCTTGCCAAATGCTCCAATTCATCCTGCACCGCCTCCTTCCGCTTCCTGCATTCCGGCAGATTGTTCCACTTTGAGAAGCAGGTCCAGACGGATTGCGAAGGAACAGATCTTCGCAAGCCCGCAAATCGGGGAGAGTTCTTCTGGCTGTGCGCGGAATGCGCGGCCGAATATACGATGATCCCGGATGCGGAGCAGGTCGCTCGCGTCGTGCCGCTGGCCCGGCGGGCGTTTCGAGCAGCGTCGTAGCTTTCTCGCTGATGCAGTGTTAGTCCGGGCGTCATCGGCAATCCAAACCACTGTCTGGCTGGTTCAGGTCATGTCGATCGTTGGGGATCATGCGGCCGCACACTTACCGCGGCCGAACTGTCTCCGCCGCCTTCCTCGATCCACCAGCATTTTCCAAAATGTCAGGCAGTCACCGTGGAAGTCGAACCGGAAAGTGACGAGCCTTGCGTCTGACCGCTGTTCGTGCCGGACGACTGGAAGTCCTGCTGCAGCGTGCTGTATGCCTGTTGCGCGCTCGTCAGGTTGCCGGACTGCAGAGCCTGGCCTAATTGCTGAAAGGCCTGGCCGATGGCACTGTTTTCGCCGCCTTCGCTACCGTGATGATGATGATGATGGGTTCCCTGCGCTGCCTGGCTCTGCAAGTCTTGCTGAATGGTTGCGAAATCCTGCTGGGCTGCCGTGAGATTACCGGACTGCAGATCCTGCGAGAGCTGGTTGAAGGCTTGGGCGACCGGATTGTTGCTCTGCGATGACGACGCCGAAGAGGTTGAGTTACTCTGCGGCTGAAGGCTCTGCAAGGTCGCGAAATCCGACTGCGCCGCCGAAAGATTGCCTGATTGCAAATCCTGGCCGAGTTGCTGGAATTCCTGTTGAACTTTCTGGAAATTGCTCTGCGTGTTCTGAGTTTCGTAGTTAGAAAGATCAGTGCTGGAAATGCCGGAAACCGACAAGCTACTACCTCCAATTGAGCAGATGAGATTCTAGGGGGGAAATCGGCAGGTGCTGATAAGAACTTTAGCCTGCGGCTGCGAAAAAGTAACATTGGGCTGGTTACTTGCCGGATTCCCGGAGTCGCCCGAGGGTCGCTTATTGCTGAGGAAGATTGTTTGGTGGCGCATCGGGCTTGGGCGCAGGCTTGGGATCAGCGGGCGGCGACGAAGTCATGGCGCTTTCTGGATTCAGCAGGTGGTCGTGGCTGGGGCCTAGTCCCAGTTTGATGAGGGCGCGGGAATCGGGCGTGGTCTTGGCCTGCCATCCCTGATCGGCCTGATAGCGCTGCATGGCGGCCTGGGTGGTTGCATCCCAGGTTCCGGAGGGCTCGCCATCCATGTAGTGCTCGCGGATCAGAGCTTCCTGAATGGCGCGGGCACGGTCTCCGTCAATAGCCTGCTGGCCGCGCTTTTTGGCAGTCTTCGAGGACTTCGAACTCTTTTTTCCGTGAGTTGCGTTTTTCTGCGATGCGGAGTGAGTTGAGGTTCCAGACGGCTTGTGAGATGGCGTGTGCCTGGCGGTTGAAGACTTGGCAGCCGCTGACTTTGTTTTTGCGGTCGAGGTTTTAGAGTTCGTGGAAGTGTGCACGGGCTTTTTCGGCTTGGCGGCGGTGGAAGAAGTGTCCTGGCCCAGGGCAGGCAGGACTAGCCAGAGCAGGATCGAGACAGCCACCCGGCGCCAATGCCGAATTAGATTATTCCGACCCATCGATCGAGTTTCAGCTTTCATGTGCTTGCGTGGTGGCGGAGCGTTGCCCCAAGACAAAGGGGAGTGCCCCCGTCAACGCACGGCCAATGCCCGTTAACCTATGTGCTTTTACAAATAAAAAACCGGCGAGAGCAGCCTACCTGATCATCCCCAAAAGGGGAGGGTATGCCGGTCTCGCCGGAGTAGTCTATCGATTACGGCAGCGTTCCAGCCAGGAAAATCGTGCCGTCCTGGGTCCTTGCGCCGCGCGGACGAACGAGGAACACCACGTCCTGCCCGCTCTTCAAGGACGACTCGATCTTAGAGAAGTCCTCGGGAGAGTTCACGGGCTGCTTGTTCACTTCGAGGATCACGTCTCCGCGATTGAGGCCGAGGTCTTCGGCGAACGATCCCTGCTTGACGTCCTGCACGACGACGCCTTTACCGGTGGGAATGTTGAGCCGGTCGGCGAGATCGGGGGTGATGCCGCGAACCGTGACGCCAAACTTGCTGGCTTTCGGCTCTTCCTCACCCTGGTTTTCGTCTTCTTCACCCAGGCGCGACGCGAAGAGCTTGGAGCGGTCGGCGATGGTGACCGTCGTATCTTCCTTCTTGCCGTTGCGGATGAAGTTCAACTTGGCCTTCGAACCGGGTTTGCGGGAGGCGATGTCGGCGACCAGATCATCGCCGCTCTTCAGTTCTTTGCCGTCGACCGAGGTGATGGTGTCGCCGATCTTCAGCCCTGCCTGGTCCGCGGGGCTTCCGGAGATGACGTTGGAGACTGTGACGCCGGCTCCGTAGATGTGCGCGATCGCCGGATTGGGCTGGGCGGAAAATTCAATACCGATGGAACCACGCGCCACGCGGTGCTCAGGTCCAATCAACTGGTTATAAACCTGTGCCACGGTATTCGAAGGCATGGCGAAACCCACGCCCGCGTAGGAACTGGTCTCCGTCAAAATGGCGGTGTTGATGCCGATCACTTCGCCCGACATGTTGACGAGCGGTCCGCCGGAGTTGCCGGGATTGATGGCCGCGTCGGTCTGAATAAAGGATTGGAACTGGCGGTTGGGGACAATGTTGCGTCCCTTGGCGGAGACGATGCCGGCAGTGACGGTTTCCTGCAATCCGAAAGGACTGCCGATGGCCAGAACCCAGTCGCCGACCTGCATGCCGTCGGAGTTGCCGACCTTGGCAGCGGGCAGCGGATGATCGACTTCGATCTTGATGACGGCCAGGTCGGTCTCCTGATCCATGCCGATGAGTTTGGCGTCGTGCCCCGGCGAGGCCGGATTTTCGTCCTGCAACTTCACGCGAATTCTATCCGCCTTCTCGACCACGTGGCGGTTGGTGACGATGTAGCCCTTGGGGTCGACAATCACGCCCGAACCGAGCGATCGCTGGCGAATGCTGCCGGCATCCTGGCCACCCTGGCCGCCGAAGAACTTGTCGAAGAAATCCTGGAACGGGCTGTCGTCGCCGTTGCCCTGGTCGTCCTGATCGGGATTGGGGTGGACGGAGCGGCCGCCGCTGCGGCGATGAGGATTCTTGATGGTGGACTCGGTATTGATGTTGACCACGCTCGGTTCGAGCTGCTTGGAAATCTGCGAGAACGTGTTCGAAAGTAGCTGCGGGGCGGGAACGGTCAGGGGCGTGGCGTCGGACGACTTCTGGCCCTCTTTGCCCTTTACTCCGTAGGAAATCACGGTGCCGATCAGAATTCCCACGGTGAGTGTTGCCAGAATCGTAAGGGTGTACGCCCAGCGGTTGGCCTTGAGGCGACCCCAAAAGGCGCTTGCGCGCAAATCCATTTGCTCCTCCTGATAACTGCGTAAACACTAATTATACCTTTGGACGTGGACAGGAACGGGCTTTGATGACTGCCTTCCCTATTAGACGCAGGGAACCGGCTTGGCGTTTCTACTCAGCGACTAAATACGGGGGATCGGATGTCTCAGGCATCGCTAAAGCGATGCCCTGATACGAGGCGAGTTCGACAGCTACCTAGAGTTTCAGCGTCAGCAGCGCCAGGAACAGGCCAGTATAGGCGGCGATTACGATCAGCACCATCAGCGCCGTCACATTGAGGATGTTGAATATTCCCCAAGGCTTCTCTACCGCGCCGAGCGCCAGCTTCCACATGCCGAAACTGCCAATCAGCGCGCAAAGCGGTACGACTGCGAATCCGATGGCCCGGCCGTGTTCAGTGCGCGGGAAGGCGATGAGGAAACTGACCGCGGGCAGGATGCTCATTGCCGGAATAATGGCAAGCGGAGCGCCGATCAGAAAGGCGCGTTCGCGCATGCCCATCGCGTCATCAGGAGATCTTGTCATCGGGGGATCTTGTCATCGCGATCGGGTCATCGGGCGATCAACTCTATCCGAGCATCGGGTGACCGGCCCGTCTTGGGGGCCCCTTCTTGCCGCGCGATCCTCGCCAAACAGAGTGCAAAACGCGATGGCGTCCAATCCATTTTAGATCACCCGATCGCCAGATCGCCTGATCTAGCGGGCTTCATACACCGTCTTGCCGCCCACGACCGTGCGCAGAACTTTGGTCTCCAGTATTTTGGGCGGCGGCGCCGCGGTGATATCCCGGTCGAGGACTACGAAGTCCGCGAGCATGCCGGGCTCCAGCTTGCCTTTTTGCCTTTCGGCAAATTCGGCGAAGGCGGCCCCGGTGGTGTAGGCGGCAAGAGCCTGCTCGAGGGTCAACTTCTGGCCGGGATAACTTTTCTTTCCGTCTTCACTCATGCGCGTGATCGCCGAGTACACTCCGCGAAAAGGCGTCACCGGTTCTACCGGATAATCGGTTCCGAAGGCCAGAACGACGCCCCGGCGCAGGAACTCTGCCCAGGCATACGAAGTTTCCGCGCGCTTCGGCCCGAGGCGCGACTCCGCCCAGTTCATATCGGTGAGCAGGTGGTTCGGCTGCATCGAGGCGATAACGCCCAGTTCCTTGAAACGCAAAACCTGCTGGGGCGTCGTGACCTGGGCGTGCTCGACGCGCAGGCGATAGTTTGTACCCCCGTCGACCGCCTTCACCTTCGCATCTTTGGCGGCCTTCTCGGCTCCGGCAAAGGCGTCGAGCGCCATCTGCACTCCCTTGTCGCCGATGGCGTGGAATCCGATCTGGTATCCGGCGAGGACGCGGTCACGGGTCATCGCGTTTAGCTTCTCAGGCTCATATTGCGGGATGCCGGTATTTCCGGGATCGTCACTGTAGGGCGCGAGCAGCGCGGCGGTCTTCGAGCCGAGCGAGCCATCCATAAAGCCCTTCAGCATGCCGGTATGCAGCATGGTATCGGAGGCGGGATGCGAATCGCGCTTGCGGTTCAGTTCCGAAATCGGGTTGTCGAAGGGCAGCCACTCGGAGATGCGCGCAGTTAATTTTCCGTCGGCCTCGATCTCTTGATAGATTTGGAAATCTTCCCATGAGGAATAATCCTGCGCGGAAGTGATGCCGTGGATGGCCAGGTCGTTGAGCGCCATTTCAACGGCTTCGCGGCGTTTGTCGTGCGAGGGCTTGGGGATGACCGCGCGCACCAGATCACACGCTTTCTCGCGCAGAATGCCCGTGGGCGTGCCGTCATCATCGCGATCGATCTTGCCGCCTTCAGGATCTTTGGTGGCCAGGGTGACGATGGCCAGTTTCAAGGCGAGCGTGTTGGCGACAGCGATGTGTCCATCGACGCGGCCGAGGAATACCGGGTGGTCGTAGCTGACTTCGTCAACATCGAAGCGCGTGGGAAGAGTCTTGACTGGCCAGAGGGTTTCGTCCCAACCCTCGCCGACCAGCCATTCCCCGGGAGAAGCGGACTGGGCCTTGTCGCGCAGGCGCTGGCGAAATTCTTCAATAGATTTGACGCCCACCATGTCGACATTCATTTTTTCGAGGCCGGCGCTGGCGAGGTGCATGTGGGCATCGTTAAAACCGGGCATGACGAAGTGGCCGTCGAGATCGACAACTTTCGTTTCGGGCCCCTTCATCTTTGCAATCTCGGCCCGGGTGCCAACGGCGAGGATGCGATCGCCGCGCACGGCAATGGCTTCGGCGCGTGGACTGGACCCCAGCGCCGAGGACCCTATGACTCCGGTGTAGATGTTGCCATGGGTAAAGATGATTTCGGCTTTGGGCATGGGGGATTGGGTCTGGGCGCCAAGGCTCGAACAGACGGCACAAAGAAGGCCGATCGTTCGCGTGATCGATTTTGTCATTATGCTCCCCATGCTCCCCGATGATTCCGCCATGACATTTACTCTCCTGCTCCGGCCAGTGCCAGCATTGTAAGCAGAATGCGGCGGAGTCCGAGGTCGCGTCCGTGGCAGTCGAACCATTCTTGCAACGTATGAGCGCCGCCGCCGGAGCCCCCGCCGCCAATGGCGATGGCCTCGCGGCCAAGCGAGAGTGGAATGTTGGCGTCGGTGGATGCGCGCTGGATCTGCGCCGTATTTCCGAGTTGCGCGTCCACCGCGCGGATGACTTTGAGAAGCCGGGAACCCGGCGCGAGTTCGCCCGCGGGCCGATTGCCGATCTCAATCACTTCCGATTGCACGATCTGCGAGGAGCGCGAAGAGCGGGAGACGGCAGGCAGATTCTGGCTGTCGACAGCGTGATCCAGCGCAACACGCAGGGCGCGTTCGAGACGATCAATTTCCGACATCGAGGTGGAACGGAGATCGACGCGCATACTGGCCGATTCCGGAATCGAATTGACGGAGGTGCCACCGCGAATCACGCCGACATTAAAGGTGGTCTTCGGCGAGACCGGAACCGGAGTTTCACTGAGTGCGTGAATCGCGCGGCCGAGGACAATAATGGGATTGGGAGTGCCAAAGTCGCTCCATGAATGTCCGCCCGGACCTCGGGCGATTACTTCAAAACGGCGGCTGCCCAGCGCCTCCGCAACCACTGTGTCTGCCCCGGCGCCATCGACGATCACGCTGTAAGCGATGGAGTCGCGCCAGCGCGGCGTATGAAAAACATGGCGCATGCCGCGCAAATCGCCCTCGCCTTCCTCCCCCACATTTCCGATAAACAGGAACGGCAGCGCATGGTGGATCGCGGAACTATTCAGTACGCTGGCAAGAGCGAGCATGGCGGCGATTCCGGCGCCGTTATCCGAAACTCCGGGGCCATACAGGCGGGTGCCCTGCTGGCGGATGTTCAGCGGCGTAGCCGCCGGGAAAACTGTGTCGATGTGCGCGCTGAGCGCGACGTAGCGCCTTCCAGGACCGGGACGCACTCCGAAGACATTCCCCACCTCATCGATCTCGACATTGGCGAGGCCAAGTTCACGAAAACGGCTGGCGAGCCACTCCCCGCGGCTCGACTCTCCAAAGGGAGGCGCGGGCACGCGGGAGGCCTCCATCTGCCACTGCGCGAACTGCGATTCTTCGAAACGGAATCGTCCGAAGGCGGCGCGAACTTCCGGCAACCCAGCCAGTCGCGCTACTTCCTCCTGCACCGAAGGATAAACATCAGAAGCTGACACCGATCTACTACGCTCCAGTCTCGCGCGGAATCCTCCGCCCATCTTATAACGACGTGACGTTGAACGACCGGCGTGACGTTCATTTGATTTTGATAAACTTGTGCGCGATTCGCGAATCGTCTCTGCTCTTCTCTTGTCATTCGGGCCCTGGAGACTTGCCATGAACAACAATATCCTCAAGATTGCCGGCATTGTCGTCGCCCTGTTGCTGCTGATCGTGATCGCGCTCCCCTTGTTGATCAATGTCAACAACTACCGGTCCCAGATCGAATCGAACCTCAGCGCAGCGCTGGGACGGCCGGTCAAGGTCGGAAATTTGAGCCTCAGCATTCTTTCGGGCAGCGTGGAGGCGAACGAGCTGTCGATCGCGGACGATCCGAAATTCAGCAATGCTCCGTTCATCCAGGCGAAGTCTCTGAAGGTTGGGGTCGAACTGATACCGCTGATTTTCAGCAAGCAACTGAACGTCACCCACCTCTTGCTCGAGCAACCGCAGATTACACTCCTGCGCGACCGCGACGGAACCTGGAATTTCTCGTCGTTGGGTAACGGGACGGGTGGCAATAAGGCCGGGGCGCAGCCGAAGGCGCCGGAAAAAAGCAGCGGCCCGGTCGCGGGACAGAACCTCAGTGTTGGCAAACTGGAACTGAGCGACGGAGCGATCTCGATCGGATCCGTCCCGCCGCGGCGCAAGCCAGTCGTGTACGACAAAGTGAATGTCACGGTGAAGGATTTCTCATTCACCAGTACATTCCCCATCGCTGCGTCTGCCGCGCTGCCCGGAGGCGGTTCCATGAAACTGGATGGAACGGCAGGGCCGATCAATGCCACGGACACCTCGCTGACGCCCGGGCAGGTGAAGATCAATCTCAGCAAGCTCGACCTTTCGCAATCGGCTCTCGTGAACCCGGAAACAGGGATCGCGGGATTGGCGGATTTCGATGGGACGGCGAGTTCGGACGGGCATGTCGCGAAGGCCAACGGCACGCTGAAAGCGACGTTCCTGAAACTGGTGCCCAAAGGATCTGCGGCGACGCAACCGGTGCAAGTTTCGTTCACGATCGACCAGGATTTGCAAAAAGAAACCGGGCAAGTCACAGATGGAAATGTCTCGATCGGCAAAGCGGGAATGAAGCTTACCGGCACGTACGACATGCACGGCGAGAACACATTGATCCACATGAAGCTCGACGGAGAAGCAATGCCGGTAGACGATCTGGAGGGCATACTCCCCGCAGTGGGCGTGGTGTTGCCAACCGGATCGCAATTGAAGGGCGGAACGCTTGCCGTGAATCTGACCGCCGACGGCCCGGTTGATAAAGTGGTGGCGACGGGATCGATCCGGATGAGCAACACTGCGCTGGCCGGGTTCAACCTGGGATCAAAGCTCTCGGCGCTGTCCTCAGTGACGGGCAAACAGGTCGGCGGCGGCAATGACACGGCCATTCAGAATCTCAGCTCCGACGTTCGCTACTCGCCGGACGGAACAAAGCTCGACAAGATTGATGTCGTTATCCCGTCGCTGGGCACGGTTACTGGCGACGGCAGCGTCAGTCCGAGCAATGAACTCGACTTCAAGATGGTGGCCAACCTGAGTGGAGGCGTGGGCGGCGGCCTTACGAAAGTTTTAGGCCACGGCTCGGGCGGCATTCCCGTGCACATCGGGGGCACGACTTCAAATCCGACGTTCACTCCCGACATGAAGGGGCTGGCGACAAACCAGTTGAAGAGCATCGTGCCGGCGGGCAAGTCGCTCGGGAACAATCTTGGCGGACTGTTCGGGAAGAAGAAATCTAACTAAGCAAGATCGCCGGTCCGGAGTCGAATCGAGTCGACGCAACCAGGTTCAACCACATGGGAATTTGTCTTCCAACTTGAACCCCTACCGTTTCAGCGGATCGCGCGCACTGTTGCTTTGGCGGGACGCGCGGCGAGAGTTTCCATGCCGTGGAGAATGGCCTCGATTACATTTTCATCCCCCACCACGGTGTTGATCATCATGTGATAGAGGCTGCGCACAGGCCAGTCTGCATTGAAGTAGTGTTTGATGAAGGCGATCCGTTCCTTGTCGACCTCGTTCACCAGTTCTTCGCATTCTTCGCGTCTCTTCCCCATGGCCACGAGGCGGCGGATCTTTTCATCGTGAGGCGCATAAGTGAAGACGCGGAAGGTGTCGTCCCGTTCGCGCAGAAAGAAAGGAGAGCCGCGGCCCACAATGACGGCATTTCCTTCGGCGGCAATGCTGCCCATGATTTCCTGGGTCAAGGCCATCATGCGGTCGGTATCGAAGGAGTGCGAGTCGGCGAAGGGCATGCGGCGTTCATAACTTCCCCGCCAGAATGCCTTGGCGAGGCGGTAGATGCGGCTATCCACGCGCTCATCGCACAGCGACACTGCCTCTTCCGCCACCTGCGCGCGCCGGGCGATCTCGGTGGTGAGTTGCTGGTCCCAGATTTTCCATCCCAGGCGGCGGGCAAGTTCACAGGCGATGGAGCCGCCTCCGCTGCCAAATTCGCGTTCCAGCGTGATGATGCGAAACATAGCGCGTTTCCTCTCGCCGACTTCCTAATGCACGACCATCCCAGATGCCTTCGCCTTCTTTATCAAGAATACGCAGGGGATCAGGCAGCCGATCACCACCCCCAGCACCCAGAAATTGTCGATATAGGCTAGCATGGTCGCTTCCCGGATCACATTTGCCTGCAGCAGGGCATAGGCATGCTGCTGAGCCGAACCTCCTCCGGAACCGGGCCCGGAACCTGAAAAAATGCCTGTCATCCCGCGGATCACAGACTGGAACTGGGGATTGGCGGCGTTCAGTTTTTCGACCAGTTGCACCTGGTGAACTTGGGCGCGGCGCGCGAGACCGGTGGCCACAAAAGAAATTCCTACGCTGCCGCCGATGTTTCGGGCGAGGTTCATCAAGCCCGACGCGGCATTGTTCTTGTCGCGTGGCAGACCCGCATACGCGGCGGTATTGATGGGCACGAACAAAAACGCGAGTCCCAACGCCTGGTAGACGCGGGCCATCACCACGGTGTGGAAATCGACTCCCAAGTCGAACCCCGTCATATGGAACAGCGAAAACGAGAGCATCGTCAAGCCAAACAGCATCAGGTAGCGCGGGCTATACCGCGAAAGCAGAAATCCCACGACAGGCATGGCCAGCATGATGGTAAAACCGCCCGGCATCAGCGCCAACCCCGATTGCTCGGCAGTGTAGCCCAGCAGCGTCTGCATGAAAAGCGGCAAAAGCAAGGTGCTGCCGAGCAGGGCAAATCCGAGCATGAACATGAGGAAGTTGGCGGCCGCAAATGTGCGGTTGCGGAACAAATGCAGGTCGATGATGGGATCCTTGTGACGCCACTCCCAGATGACGACAAAGATCAGCGAGCACACACAGACTACAGTCAGCCACAAAATGAAATTCGACTCGAACCAGTCGTCGCGCTGGCCTTTATCCAGGATCACCTGCAGGGTCCCCAGGCCAAGGGCGACGAAACCCAGACCGGTGTAATCGATATGAGTTTCGCTGAGCTTGCGGCGTTTGAAATAAGGAGGGTCCTGGATGAGGCGCGAGGTCAGTACCAGCGAGAGAATGCCGACGGGGATGTTGATGAAGAAAATCCAGCGCCAGGTAAAGTTGTCGGTGATCCAACCGCCAAGCGTGGGGCCGATCGCGGGCGCCATCACGACCGCGATGCCATAGACGGCAAATGCCATGCCGCGCTTGGCAGGCGGAAAGGTATCGGCCAGAATCGCCTGTTCGCTGGGCTGCAAGCCGCCCCCACCCGCGCCCTGCATGATGCGGAAGACAATCAGCATCGCGAGATTGGGAGCGAAGCCGCAGAGGAATGAACTGATGGTGAACAGCGCGACGCAGCCCATATAAAAATTCTTGCGCCCGATGATGGATGAGAGCCAACCGCTCAGCGGGAGCACGATCGCATTCGAGACCAGGTAGGAGGTCAGTATCCACGTGCTCTCGTCAGTGCCCGCAGAGAGACTGCCCGCGATGTGCGGCAGTGCCACATTGGCGATGCTGGTATCGAGCACCTCCATAAAGGTGGCCAGGGTCACCGTGAGAGCGATAATCCACGGATTAACCGCCGGCCGCCACTCGGCGGCCTCGTTCATCGTGATTGAGGCTGCGCTCATTGCGATGTTAGCTTCGAGCTACGGGCCGCACGCTCCGAGCGAACGGCGCATCCCGGCCCGGTACCTGCCATTCGTGGGCGGCGATTATGGAATCCCTTCATACGTAGCATGCTGATCGTGGCTCGAAGCTCGGAACTCGAAGCTCGCGGCTCGAACCTTACTTAATCCAAACCTTCGGCTCTACCGACATCCCCGGCCGCAATTCGTGCCCCTTCAACTCGCCGGGCTCAAAATCGATTTTCACCGGAATGCGCTGGACAACTTTCACATAATTGCCGGTGGCATTTTCCGGAGGCAGCAGGCTGAAGCGCGCGCCGCTCGCGCCCGCGATCGAGTCCACGTGCCCCTTGTAGGTTTTGCCGTTGGCATCGACCTCGAGGTCGGCGCGCTGGCCTGCTTTCATGTGCCGGAGTTGCGTCTCCTTGAAGTTGGCAGTGACCCAGAGATCTTCGAGGGGAATGATCTTCATCATCTCTTGGCCCACCTGGACGTTCTGGCCCACTTCCACGGTGCGGTCGCTGACCACGCCGGTAACCGGCGCGGTGATCTTGGTGTACTGCAGGTTGAGTTCCGCCTGATCGAGTTGCGCTTTTTTCTGCTGCGCATTCGCTTCGGCGCTCTGCGCTCGTGCTCGCGAAACCTGTACCAGCTGCGGACCGGTCTCGGCGTTTCGCAGATCCGCGTTCGCCTGCAGCAATTTTCCCTGGGCCTGTTCGATCTGCGCCTTGGCGGCATCGGCATTGGCGTGAGCCGCCTCCACCGTCGCGGCGCTGGCGTGCGCGTTGGCTACCGCCTGGTCGTATTGCTGTTGCGAAATCTCCTGCTTGTCGATGAGTTCCTTGTAGCGCGCCAGATCGTTCTGGGCTTTCACGTTATTGGCTTCCGCTTCGGCGGCCTGTGCTTTCGCGGCTTCGAACTGCTGGCGCGCGGCCGCGATTCCAGCCTTCGCGTTGGCGACCCCGGCCTGCGCGCTGGCCACCTGGCTCGAGGAATTCACATTCGTGATCGGGACGTTGACGCCGGAAGCCGATGCCTGCGCCTGCGCGTCCGCGTATTGCGCTTTTTCCTGCTCGAGCGCGACCTGGTAATCGGCGGGATCAATCTCCACCAGCACGGTCCCTTTTTCCACGTACTGGTTGTCTTCCACGTTCAGCTTGGTAACGTGTCCGCTCACGCGCGCGCTCACCGAGTTGATATGGCCATCGATCTGCGCGTCATCGGTCGATTCATAACTGCCAAAGTACTGCCACGCGAAAAGCCCCGCGACCAGCAAAACGAGGACCAGCAGTCCAATTGCCCATTTCGCCCGCTTGTTTCCGAGGAACACAGCCCGGCGCTTGTAGTGCGCTTCTCCGTCAGGAGGGGCGGGCTGAGGGTTGGCGGGAGCTTCAGGTTTGGGTTCGGCGACGGCAGTATTGGTCTCTTCCATAAATTACTTCCCTCTCAGGTATTCGCGCACACCCTCTTCGGCACGGCCCAGGGCGCGGGCAAATGAAACTTTGGCGAGATTATTAAGGTAAAGGCTGGAAATCAGACTTTCGTGCGCCGAGGCGACCGCTTCCTGCGCCTGGATCACTTCGAGATTGTCGGTGACCCCAGCCGCAAAACGATCGCGCGACTGAATGAGCGCCTGGTCGGCCAGATTCACAGAACTCTGCGCCACCTCAACCTGATCGGCGGACGACTTCAGGTCGAGCAAGGCATTGCGGATGTCCTGATCGACTTGTCCCTTGACGTCGGCCATCTGCGCTTGCGCCTGGCGCAGGCTGGCGTCGGCCTTCAGCACATCACTATGAACTTTGCCGCCCTGAAAGATGGGGATGTTCAACGTGCCAAAGACGGCATAAGTCGGAAGCACGCTGGCGGGCGTCGAGCCGATTTCGCCATAATTGGCGGCCACGTCGAGCGTGGGAAGATATCCGGCAAGGGCGGCGCGGTGCTCGAGTTCGGCGGCCAGCAGGCGATCCTGCGCGGCCTTGTAGTCCGAACGCAGGCTATAGGCGCGCTGCAAGCTGGTCTGAAGATCGGGGATCGGAAACGCCTCATACGGTGCTTTGTCGGCGAGCACGAACTGCTGCTCCGGAGCCAATCCGATGACGCGCGCGAGGGAAATCTGCTGCTTGGCGAAGTCGTTGGTCGCCGCGATTAATTGCTGCTGGCGCGACTGGTATTCGACTTGCGCCCGCAGTGTGTCGATCGCGGGTGCGACGCCCGCCTGCTGCTGCGCGACTGCTTTGTCGTAGAGAGCCTTCGCGGTTTCGACCTGCGCCTGCGCGGTTTCAACGCGCGCGGCGCTGGCAATCGCCTGCAAGTAGACATTGCCGGTCGCGAGCACCACCAGGTCGCGTGCGTCCTTGAGGTTGTAGCGAGCCACACTCTCGCCGACCACCGAGGAGCGGTATTTCTCGACTGCCTTCCAGTCGAGAATGCGCTGGGACGCGGAGGCCCGCACGTCGAAATAAGAAAAAGGGCCGATGACCTGCGGAGCTTTGCCGCCTCCAAAAGCCGAACTGGGAAACTTCGAGAAGCCGAGCGCGGCCAGGCTCTCTTTCTCCGCAACCTCCTGCACATCGCCGCTCACGTGAGGAAGCAGGTCGCTGAGCTGCTCCCATTTTTCTCCCCGGGCCTGGATGGTGTTGTACTCCGAAAGCAGGCCTGCAAGGTTGTGCCGCAGAGCGCGGTCGATGGCATCGCGAAACGTCAGGGAGAGCAAACCCGGGGTCGCATGCGCGTCCGGTACGCTTCCGTACACGGGATTCTGGGCTGAAGTTGGAACCTGATTTGGAAGCGAGGCGCTCGATGCGGATTGCCCCCAGAGCGCGATCGAAAATCCAAGAATTTGAAAGGTTACGATCAACCTGCGGAGGCGCCGCCCGCAACGGTTCGATTTATAGGAAGGCATGGAACGAGGACTCACTCCTTCAACCAACCGAAAATATTAAGTCTTTTGGATTCGTTTTGCCGCCCAGATGATGCAAATTGTTAAACCGTTTCATGATGAATGACTGAGCGTGTCGAAGCAGGGCTCGATCTCGATCCACAAGGGCCTTTCAGGAACGCCTCCACTTTCGCCCGCTTCGGCAAGCCGCCAACTGCTAAAATGAGCGGTATTTTTTAACGCCACGTCCCACAAAGAGGCAATCATGAGCGTACTTCGTTTGTTAGACCGGGAATCGATCACGGTTCCGCCCCACACCACCGTTGCCGGTGCCATCGAGATTATGCTGGATCGCCGCGTGGGATCTGTCGTGGTGGTGGAATCCCGGAAAGTACTCGGCATCTTCACCGAGCGCGATGTGCTGAGAAAGCTGGCCTTGAGCGGCCGCGATCCCAACACTATTCCGGTGTCCGAGTTGATGACCGCCCCGGTGATAACCGTTGACCCGAAAATTCAGCCCACCGAGGCTCTGGGCATGATGATCAAGCATCATTTCCGCCATCTGCCGGTCGTCGATGACCGGGGCCGGCTGCGCGGAGTCCTTTCCATTCGGAACCTGCTGCAGGAGATGATGGAAAAGTATCGCCACCAGCTGCACTCGCTGGAGCAATACGTCATCAGCGAAGAGCCAGGCGCGACCAAAGCCAGGGGCTAAAGGGCCTTGGACGTCTCGAAGAATTGCCGTTCCGCGGCGTCGTGCTGATTTGCTGAAACAGCGGCTCCTGCGGCGCGAAGACCATTGTGGTCCCTGTCACTCCTCGCCGGACGTTCGTCCGGCGTCCGCCAGCCAGCGCATGGTGCCTGGTGGTGACCTTGGTCATCTTGTGAAAGCGCGCACCAAAGGGCAAGCTAAAACGGGCTTGAGTACTTCCCCCGGCCGTCGAACATCGGGGAAGTCGTCTGCATGAGCAAACTTACGAAACCATCGGGGGAAGGCTCGGATTGGACGCGGCTGCTCACCGATCCCGATCTTGTTACCCACCTGCCCACCTTGCTCCAGACCTATCGCGAAGTGGCTCCCGAAAAGCGCGAGGCCGCGCTATTGCAGGCCATGAAGGAAATCAAGCAAGCCTCCCTCCGCGCGCGGGAAGGCAAGGGAAAGAAGACGGCTGCCACGCCCGTTCCGCGGACCCGCCTGCACACTCCCGAGCCCGTGACACAGACGCCCCCCTTCGAGCCGGTCCTATTCGCACCGGCCACCACCGGGGACCGCCGCAGTTCCGCGCGCATCAAGTGCTGCGTCGCGGTGGAAATTCATGTTGAAGGCGTCAAAGAGCCGGTTTGGGGCAATCTTTTCAATGTGAGCCGCGGAGGCTGCCTGGTGGAAACCGCCACCGCCGTCCCTCCCAACAAGGCCCTCGAAATCGGATTGTGGCTCGGGAGCGGCAAGATCTGGGTAAAAGGCGTCGTCATTAATGGAGTCGCGACGCGCGTCACCTCCTCGTACGGGACCCGTGTGAAGTTCTCGCAGGCGGAACTTTCGGAAAAAGAACACGTTCGCGAGTTCCTGAAGTTCGTCGAGAGTGCGACCCGCAAGTCGCACAGCGCAAACCTCTACGTCGCCAAGCTCAAGGCCTGACGCGCCTGCCCTCCCGCCATTTCTTTCCGCAACTTTCCCCCCGCTCGGGGTTCATTGATAATGAGGCATATCCGGATGGCAACGGCATCCCGCAAACTTGAGCTTCTCGCCACGGCTGCAATCGTCGCCGCTCTGGCCACAACCCAGTTTGCCTTCAGCAGGAAAGAAAAGCCTGCCGGAGCGATGGACGAGCACAAACGCGCCGTGCATGCCCTCAACCGCCTGACCTTGGGCCTTCGCCCCGGCGACGTCGACCGGGTCGCGCAAATCGGTGTCGACAAGTGGATCGAGCAGCAGCTTCACCCCGAAAAGATCGACGATTCGGCCCTCGATGCCCGGCTCGCTTCTTTCCGAACGCTGCGTATGAACACCCGCGAGATCGTCGAAAATTTTCCGAACAATGAAATCATCAAGCAGATCGCGGATGGCAAAGCGTCCATGCCGCGCGACCCTGCCAAGCGTGCCATCTACGAGGCCCAGCTTGAGCGCTACGAGAACAAGCAGGACCGCAAGGCGGCGGCTCAGACGAAGAGCTCGGACAAGTCCACAACTGCCAATCAGGATATTGATTCCGGCGCTAGCCCGGTGCTGTCGGATGCCAGCTACCAGCATCGCCGCGAAGAAATGCAGGCCGCGAACATCAAGCTGCTGGAATTGCTTGATCTCCCTCCCGACCAGCGCATGAAAGAAATTCTCAATCTAAGTCCCGAAGAGCAGCGCATGATCGCCAACCGGGCCAAAGGTCCCAAGTCGGATGCGCTAATGGGCGGTCTCAACGGCCAGCAGAAAGAAACGCTGCAGGCCCTCAAGAATCCCGAACAGGTCGTGGTAGACGAACTGATGCAGGCCAAGGTGCTGCGCGCCGCCTATAGTGATCGCCAGCTCGATGAAGTGATGACCGACTTCTGGTTCAACCACTTTAATATTTTTATCAATAAAGGAGCAGACCGCTTTCTGGTGACCAGCTACGAGCGCGACGCCATCCGTCCGCACGTGCTGGGCAAGTTCGAGGATCTGCTGGTGGCGACCGCGCAGAGTCCGGCCATGATGTTTTATCTCGACAACTGGCTGAGCGTGGGGCCGCATTCCGATGTGGTGCTCAACATCGCGGCGAATGCGCGCGACCGCCGCGGACGCCTGGTGCGCCCGCCCGGCAAAGGCAAGCCGAAGCAGGCCAGCGGACTGAACGAAAATTACGGCCGTGAGTTGATGGAGCTGCACACCCTGAGCGTGAATGGCGGCTATTCGCAAAAAGACGTCACCGAAGTGGCCAAGGTTTTCACCGGCTGGACGATCGAGCGGCCGAACCAGGGTGGAGGCTTCAAGTTTGAGCCGCGCATGCATGAACCCGGCGACAAGATGGTCATGGGGCACCGCATCAAGCAAAATGGCGAGAAAGAAGGCCGCGAGGTTCTGCGCCTGCTGGCGCACAATCCGCACACCGCGCACTTCATCTCGCAAAAGCTCGCCATGCGGTTTGTCTCCGACGATCCGCCGCCCGCGCTCGTGGATCGCATGACGCAAACCTTCCTGAAGAAAGATGGAGACATCCGCGAAGTTCTGCGCACCATGTTCAAGTCGCCCGAATTCTGGGCGCCGCAAACCTACCGCGCCAAGGTGAAAACGCCCTTTGAGTTTGTCGTCTCTGCGGTGCGCGCGAGCGGCGCTCAAGTGGACGATGCGCGCCAACTCGTCGGCACGCTCAATAACATGGGCATGGTGCCCTATGGCATGATGCCGCCAACGGGCTATTCGATGAAGGCCGATACGTGGGTAAACTCCTCCGCGCTGCTGGGACGCATGAATTTCGCGTTGGGGCTGGCGAGCGGCAAAGTACACGGAGTGTCGGTCGACGCCGCGCAGTTAGGGCAAGGCGCGACCGGCGCGGAGCAGGCGCTGGCGCGGCTGGAAGATACTCTGCTCGCAGGCGACATCTCGAAGCAAACGCACGATACCATCAGCAAGCAACTCGAAGACCCGAAGATCACCCAGCGGCGACTGGATGATCCTTCGCGCCCGCCAAACGTGGGCGCGATCGCGGGATTAATACTGGGCTCGCCGGAGTTTCAGAAAAGATAGCTCGTAGCTTCTAGCTACTAGCTTCTGGCGAGCCAGCGGTGGCGGCGCCTTTGGCCCGTGATTCGGCCAGGTTTTGGTTTTGTTTTTCAGTTTTGGTTTCTGGTTTTGCTCGCTAGCCGCTAGAAGCTAGCAGCTAAAAGCTGAGGTCCAACATGTCAATTACCCGCAGAATTTTCCTCCGCAATGGTGCCCTGGCCGCGGTCGGCACGACCGCGCTGCCGAGCTTTCTCGCGCGCGCGGCCTTTGGCGCCGTCGATTCCGGCACGCGCACCAAACGCCTCGTCGTAATCTTCCAGCGTGGAGCGGCCGACGGGCTCAACATCGTCGTCCCGCACGGCGAGCCGGCCTACTACGCGATACGTCCGACCATCAACATTCCGCGTAAGTCCGTGCTCGATCTCGACGGCTTTTTCGGATTGCATCCGGCGATGGCGTCGTTCGAGCCTCTGTGGCGGCAGAAGCACCTCGCGATCGTGCATGCCGCAGGATCACCCGACCCTACGCGCTCGCACTTCGACGCGCAGGATTTCATGGAGTCGGGCACTCCCGGCATCAAAGCCACCGAGGATGGATGGCTGAACCGCGCGCTCCACGAGCTTCCAGCCAGATCGATGAGCAGCAAAGGCTCGCTCGCTACAACGGCGCTCGGCACGTCAGCTGACCCGTCCGCCTTCCGAGCAATTGCCCTCGGACCATCGCTGCCCCGCATTCTCTCCGGCAAAGAGCCTGCGATTGCGCTCAACAACCTGAATGATTTTTCAGTGGGTGGAGCAAATCCGAAAGCGGCGCCGATTTCGAACACTTTCGAAGCGATGTACGCACATTCCGTCGACGCGGTCCTCCACGGCACCGGACAGGAAACTTTCGACGCGGTGAAGATGCTGAAGGCCGCCGACCCGGCCAAATACACGCCAGCCGCAGCCGCGAATTACCCCAAAGGACGCTTCGGCGATAGCCTGCGCCAGCTGGCGCAACTCATTAAGGCAAACCTCGGCGTGCAGGTGGCCTTCGCCGATATCGGAGGCTGGGATCATCACGTCAACGAAGGCAACACGCAAGGCCAAATCGCAAACGTGCTAGGAGACTTCTCGCAGTCGATTGCCGCTTTCTGGACCGACCTCGGCGACCTCGGGGAAGACACGGTCGTAGTAACGATGTCCGAATTCGGACGCACCGCCCGCGAAAACGGCAACCGCGGCACCGACCACGGCCATGCCAACGTGATGTTCGTTTTGGGCGGTCCAGTGCGCGGCGGCCGAGTCTATGGCCGCTGGCCGGGCCTGGATCAATCGCAGTTATACGAAGGACGCGACCTCGCCGTAACCA
>Ga0181519_10001683_pt1 | contig 19387 bp, 16 predicted proteins | sample PEATcosm2014_Bin_26_FD_121102 | JGI IMG/M metagenome (GOLD analysis project Ga0181519, IMG submission 121102) | Peatland microbial communities from MTU Mesocosm Facility, Houghton, MI, USA - PEATcosm2014_Bin02_10_metaG | ecosystem: Environmental > Terrestrial > Soil > Wetlands > Peat | place...
CGAGGCGCGCGGCGAGGTGCTCGGGGGCCGGTTCGTCGCCGGGCTCTCGGGCGAGCAGTACGCGACGCCGGAGGCGGCCCGCATGCTCGCGCTGCGCCGCGACGGCCGGCACGGCAGGCCCGTGACGGTGGCGGGCACCGATCCGATCAACCTGACCGGCACCGTGCTCCCGGGCCCGCGCGTCCCGTCCGTGCGGCACCGCCGGATCCTGGTGTCGGAGGGCGACGTCACCGACGCCGCCGGATAGCGCCAGTCAGGCGTCGCGCTCGGCCTCGAGCTCGCTGACGCGGCGCTCGAGGTCCTCGACCGCCCGCGAGAGGTCCGAGATCGCCCGGTCGACGGTGGCGAGCCGGTCCGCGACAGCGGCGTCGACCTTGGTCGAGAGCAGCGCGTCCACGTGCGTCTCGACCTGCTCGCGAAGGCGCGAATCGATGGACTCGACCATCGGCGCGGTCAGCTGGCGGAAGATCCCCTTCAGGTCGACGCGGTCCGCGTCATCGTCGTTCGCGTCGGTGCCGGACTTCCCCGCACCGGCGCTCCCCGCACCGGTGCGCGAGCCGGAGCCCTCGGCATCGGCCTCGGGTCCGGCATCGCCCGGGCGGGCGGCGCCGGATTCGTCCGCCGCTGCGTCCCCGGCATCGTCGTCGAGGTCGTGCTCGCTGTCGCGCTCGTCGGTCACGGCGCGAACCTATCCCAGGCGAGCGCAGCCGGCCACGCGACGGCTACGGGGTCGCGCCCGGCGGGCAGTAGGTGCCCGCGGGGGTCTGGACCGTGTTGTAGGCGCCGTTCCACGGCGCGCCCGCGAGCAGCAGGCGCTCGTTGTTCACCTGGGCGCACGTGGGGTTGAACGTGTTGTACATGACGTAGCCGCGGATGTTGCTCCCGAAGGCCGAGCGCGTGGGCACGACGAGCTGCTTCACGCCGTTGACGACGTTCTGGGCGAAGGCGCCGGCGATGAATGTGGGCAGCGCCTGGCCCGAGAGTCGATAGGTCTCGTACTCGTACTGGTTCGCGTAGAGGCCGGCCTTGAGGGTCGGGTCGACCGACGCGATGCCGTCGTGCCACCCCTCGAGGATCGAGTACCAGTCGAGGACCGAGCGGTCGAGCTTCGCTGCCGGCGCGGTCGGGCCCCAGAGCCCGGAGTGGTTGTCGGGGTAGCCCTCGGGGTCGAAGATCACCCAGTCGGGCTTGAGGCCGAGGCCCGCGGCGCGGTAGGTGTCGATCTCGGTCGCCACGGCGGCGCCGGCGAGGAAGCCGTGGTCGTAGTACGTCTTCTGCGTGACCGGTCCCTTCTCCGCACCGCATGCGGATGACGGGGTCGTCCCCGGCCCGCTGACCGTCCAGAAGCTGAGCCACGTCGTGCGCACGTGGGTCGACTGGATCGTCTGGCCGACGTACTCGTCGGGCGGGTCAGTCTTGGAGAGCGTCGACGACGACGTCCACGGCGAGCACTGCGTGCCGATGCCGCCGGTCACCCCGAGGACGTGCCACCCGTCCTTCACGGCCTGTGCCCACTTGTTCGACGGGATCGCGTAGACGCCGGTGCCCTCGGGAGCCGGCACCGAGAGCCCGGCCGCGAAGACGGAGAGGACGCCGCCGGAGGACAGGATCGACGGGCTTCCCGACACCGTCCGCGTCGGACCCGTGCCGGTGATCGAGACGTCGGTCGCCGTCCATGCGACCTTGGCCGCGGAGCTGGACCACTCGAACAGGTCGCCCCATGACGCCGCGGCCGCAGCAACGGTCACCGTGGTGCCCGAGACCGCGATCGACGGCGTGCCGGTGATCGCGGGGGAACCGGCCACCGCGGCGGTCAGGTCGGTCACCTTCCACGAGTCGGCGACGACGGTCTGCGGTGGCGCCGGCGGCGACGTGGTCGTCGTGGTGGTCACGGTCGAGACCGTCTCGGTCTCGGCGTACTGCACGAGGTCGCCGTTCGCGGCCTCGGAGGCGAGGATGACCTGGCCCCCGACGATGCCGGCCGCGAGGCCCCCCGCGGTCGGCCCGATCGCGGCCGGCGCGGTCCTGGTCGCGGACGTCAGGTCCGACGCCGACCAGATCCTGCCCGCCGCGTCGTTCGGGGTGAAGACGATGACGTCGCCGGTGTTGGGCGTGACCTCCTTCGCAGCGACGCGGACCTCCTTCGCGATCGGGTCGTAGAAGGCGACCGGATCCGTCACGAGCGGGCTTCCCGGCGCGAACTCGGTGAGGTCGTAGCCGTTCCACGTGTTGCCGAACAGGCCGTCGTTCACGTACTCCATCAGGTGGTCCTGCTTCGTCGCGGCGAACACCTCGATCGTCGATCCGTTGGAGACCACGGTCGGCGTGCCCCACACCGGCGGTCCGGTGACCCCGGTCAGGTCGGCGATCTGCCAGCGCTCGAGGATGGGGACGCGCACGCCGAGGTGGGTGAAGATCGCGGACGAGGGCGTCCACGTCGACTCGATGAGGTGGCCGGACGTCGCCACGGTGAACACCGCGTCGGTCCTGCGCAGCGTGCCGGCCGCGTCGGGAACCGGGATCTCGGCGGGCACGGGCTCGCCGGCGAGCTTCGGCACGTCGAGCAGCGCGGTCAGGTCGACGTGGTGGAACGCGGCGACCTGGCTCCCGTCCAGCCACACGACACTGCCGGTCGGGTTCGCGAAGGCGACCTGGGTGCCGCCCGTGGCATCGGCAGCGGCGGCGGGGCTGCCCGTGATGGTGAGCTCCTGGGTCGTCCCCGAGAGCGAGTGCGCGTCCCATGGCAGCGGCGGCGCGTTCGTCTCGGCGTACTGCACGAGCGTGAGGCCGGTCGCGGCCGGCGGGCTCGACGTGCCGGCCCCGAGCGCGGGGACACCGGCAGCGACCAGCACCGTGGCGGCAAGCAGTGCCACGGCAGCGAGCGCCTTGCCTGGTCCTCGTCGTCTCACCTGATAGGTCCTTCGTGTGGGCGTCTCGTGCCCACCGAACCGCTCCGCCACCCCCCACGCTATTGGACGCGGCAGGTTTCGCGGCGTCAGAGCGAGAGGCGCGCCACGGCGACGAGGCGGTTCCCCTGGATGCAGGCGAGTTCCGTCGGGCTGGCGCCGGCCGCCTGGACACCCGACACCGGGGTGCTCCCGAGCCCCGCCAGCGAGGCGAGGTCGAACGCCGCCCAGGGCTCGGAGACCCCGAGCGAGCTGAACTGGAGGAGGCGGCCCGCCGTCGACACGGCGTAGAGCTCGACGACCGGGCCGGAGGCGAGCAGCACGGGGGTGCCGGCGACGGCGGGGAGCGCGGACAGGTCCGGGGGACGGCTCGTCCTGCCCGATCCCTGGGTCATCGGGGTCATCGACCAGTTGCCGGGCGTCCCCTGGAAGACCTCGACCCACCCGCCCGCCGTGGTGGCCGCGACGACGAGCCCGCCGAGGCCCACGGCCGCCGCGGGGCTCGACGCGATGGCGGACGTCCCCGATGTCGATATGCCGGCGTCGGCGGCGAGCCAGTCGATCCGCCACGGGCCTGACGCGTCGGTCAGGAGGCCGAGTCGGCCGTTCGACGATCGCGCGAGATAGCCCGTGCCCGATCCCACCGGCACCTGGGCGACGTCGCCGGCCATCGAGCCCGACACCGAGGCGGCCCGGGAGAGGTCGATGGCCTGGCACGACGTCGCGCTCGTGGCGGCGACGCACTGGACGACGTCGCCAGAGGCAGCCACCGCGGCGATCGAGAGCTGGGCCGCCGCGCCCGAGCCCGTGAGCGCCGCGGTGGGATCGCCCGTGACCGCGGGGGATCCCGCGGTGGTCGTCAGGTCGGTCCCGGTCCAGCCCGAGACGTGCGGCGAGCCCGTCTGGCGCAGCTCGACGAGGCCGCCGGTCGTCGACCGGTAGGCGGCGAACAGCGACGTGCCGGACGCGACGAGCGCGGGGGTCGACGCCGCCGCGGGCGTCGACGCGGTCACGGGGAGCGGCTGGACGTCGAGCACGCCGCTCGACCACGACCCGAGGAGGATGCGTCCGGCTGTGGTCCGCAGCGCCACCGCGTAGCTCCCCGGCGCACCGAGCGCCACGACGCCAGGCGCGCCGGCGATCGCGGCAACCGAGCCCGGTCCTCCGATGACCGAGGAGGTCCAGGGATCCGTGAAGGTCACGGTTGCCGTGCCCACGACGGTCGCGTCCGCCGAGACGGTGACCCGCACCGTCTGGGCCGTGTCGTCCCGGACGGTGAAGGACAGGGTGCCGCTCGCGCTGGTCGAGGTCCCGAGGAACTGCGCGACGCCGTCGCCCGAAGCGGTCGCGGTGACCCTCGCCGCGCCCACGAGGTCCCGCTGCGCGTCGCGCACCGTGACGGTGACCGTCGATCCGGTGCTGCCGAGCGGCACGGCCGCAGGCGTCGCGACGACGGTCGAGGTGGCGGCTGATGCGACCGGTGCCGCGAAGGTGATCGGCGACGTCTCCACCGCCTGGTCGAAGGAGTCGGAGAACGCGACGGTGGACGTTCCTGCGACCGGAGGATTGGTGACACCCGTGGCGATGATCCGCACGGGTGTGTCGGCGAGGGGCTCGTCACCCGCCGCAGGCGCGAGGACCGCGACGTTGTCGGTGGCGCTCGACGCGCCCCGCTCGAGCGTGACCGACGGATCGAGCGATCCGAGCCCGTCGGTGACGGTCCACGACGATGCGGCCGCGGGGAGGACCGTGCCGGACGGCGCGGTCACCGTGATCGTCGTGCCCGCCGGGTATGCGCCCGCCCCGGTCGTGTACGACATCGTCCACGTGGCGCCCGGTGCCGAGGCGGTGGCGCTGCTCGTCGCCGCGCGCGCCACCTGGCCGCAGAGCGCGGTGATGAACCTCGTGCCCGGGCTGCCGAGTCCCGAGGCGAGGTCGTACCCGGGGCCCGCGCTGTAGGAGCCCGCGTACTGGCTGAAGATCCAGTTGCCACCCGTGGTCACGTCGTCGAAGGCACCGGTCGACGGCGCGATCGCATACAGGAGCGGATTGAGGAGCCCGAACCCGGTCGGCAGCGAGCAGCGCTGCTGGGCGATGGCGGTGACCGCGGCCATGAGCGGCGACCCCATCGAGGTCCCGCCCCACACCTGGTACGTGCCGTCGAGGTCGACGGCGATCCCGGTGTTCGGGTCGCCATCGACCGAGAGATCCGGGACCAGCCGTGCGAGTGCCGCGGGACCCGTCGTCGGCGTGCCCGAGGCGACCTGCCATGCCGGTCGACCGTGGAGCGTCGAGATCCCGCCACCGCCGGCGCTGCCCTCGTCGTCCCAGACGGCCTGCGTGAACGACGAGCCGACCTGGTCGACGGTCAGGCCCCCCACCCCCGTGACGTCGGGCTGCGACGCGGGATCGTCGACGGCGAGCGAGGTCGCCGTGACGTGCGGCGGGTAGTAGCAGTCCGAGGAACCCGAGTCGCCGGACGCCGCGAGCACGGACTGTCCCTGGGCGGCCATCTGCTCGAGGATCAGGCCCTCGGCGCTCGCGGCGCTCGTACCCTCCTCGGCCTCGCACTGGCCCCACGAGGTGGACACGATCGTCGCGGTGTCGTCGTCGGCGATGCGCGTCAGCAGGTCGATGGTGCTGTCGAAGCTCGCCTGGGGTGCCTCGTAGACCTTGACCTTCGCGCTCGGCGCCAGGGATCGGAGCTCCTCGACGTCGAGCGTCGGCTCGGAGGAGCCCTGCGAGGGCTTCTGCGGTCCCGTCTCGTCGACGTAGACGTTGGACACGTCGGGGTCGGAGCTCACGTTCGCGGGGATCAGGCCGAAGCAGTGGTCGTAGGCGACGAGGTCCGCCGTCGCGTAGGACGCGAGCTCGACGAGCGCGATCGTCGAGCCCTGGCCGGTGAATCCCTGGCTCCACTGGCTGGCGAGCCCGTAGGCCCGACCCTCCGCGTCCGGGGTGAGCCCGCTTCCGGTGAGGACCTGGAGCGCCCCCGTGCAGCCTCCTGAGGCCACAGCCGACGGGGCATCGCGGAATCCGGGCGCCGCTGCGTGCGAGGACGCGGAGCGGACTGCCGGGGTGCGGACTGCCGGCGCCTGAGCATCGGACACGCGCCGGATCGCCGTCTCGTGCGGCTCGCTCAGCGTCGACACGCCGATGACGGCCGCCACATCGGGCGCGATCGTCGAGGAGATCTGGGTGGGGCCGGCGAGGCGGTAGCCGTCGCTGCCGTCCGCGAGCCGCCATTCGTCGAACTGCGCGCCGAGTGCCCTGCTGAACGTCTGCGCCGTCCCCGACACCGTGAGGACGAGGTGGTCCGGGCTGAGCGCGCCGACCGTGAGGCCCTCTGCGGCGAGTGTCGCGCGCACGCTGGCGATGGCGGAGGCGTCGGGCCCGAACGTCGATGCGAACGTGCCCGGCGGGAGGAACGCGCGGTAGTGCGGACTCGTCGGCGTGGAGACCGAGGCCACGAACGACGACAGAGCCGCCGCATCGCGGGGCTGGAGGACGACGCGCATCGACAGCGCGCTCGTGGCGGCCAGCTCGCCGATGCGCACCGCACCCGTCGGGATCGCGGTCGGCGGGCCGAGGACCGTCAGCACGGCCGCTTCGCGCGGCGACGAGCCCCGGGCCGCACCCGACGCCGGAACGGCCACGAGGAGGGCAGCGCACGCGACGGCGAGGGCGACGACGGCGGTCCTGCGCATCGTGGCCATCTCCCCTCTCCGTTGCAGTCGTGCGCAAGGCTAGAACGGCGGGGTCCACATGCCCCACCGTCCCCGGAACTAACTTCTGCACCGGGTGGAGGCCGCCCCCCGGCCGGTCGCCGGGGCCGAGGAGGATGGCGTGCCGAAGGAAGCTGGGCCGGCCCGCGACCCCGTCGCGGGACCGATGGGCGTACCCGCAGTCGTGCACGCCGTGCCTCCAACTACGCTCTCGGAGGTCGTGCGTCGGTCCACCAGGATCCGAGGTGAGGCACCACCGTCATGTCGGCCCTGAAACCCCTTCACAGAGCCGGAGCAACCGGCGTGCTGGTGCTCACGGTGCTGCTGTGGGCGGCACCGGCCCACGCCGTGACCTCTGCACCTGCCGTCCCCGTGCCGTCTGCTGCGTCGGTCAATGGCCACCTTCTCGACGTCGCCGCCTCGTCCAAGCCCATCAGTCCGTGGGTCGCGACCGACCTGACGACCCTCGAGTCGGTCGCCGGCGTCGCCGGCACGGTCACCACCGCCGAGACCCCGGCGGGCGTGACGCTCGTCGCGGCGCGCACGACTGCCGGCCACGTGCTGCTGTTCACGCTGCCGGCGACGCCGGCGACGTGGCAGGAGGTTGACGTGACACAACTCGCCAGCGCCCCCCTCGCCGCCGGCACGCCGTCGGTCGTGGTGGATCCGCTGGGCGTGACCCGGATCTTCTTCCGGACCGCGACAGGGGACCTCGACGAGCTGGAGAACGACCGCGTCGCGCCGGACCCCTGGTTCACGACGGACCTGACCGTCGAGGTGCAGCCGAACGCGGCCGCATCGCTCGCCGGCGATCCCACGGCGATCTCGGCCACCGGGTACCCGACCACCGTCTATGCGGAGGCAACAAACGGCGACCTCGTCTCGTTCTCCCAGACGACGAGCTCGACTCGCCCGTGGTTCTTCACGAACATCTCGCTCCTCTCGTTCGGGCCGACCGTGAAGGGGGCGCCGGCGGTCATTGCGGCGCCCGACGGGTTCGGGCTCACGGCCGTCTACGCCGAATCCTCCACCGACCAGCTCATCGAGTTCACTGATGACGATGCCGGCTGGCACCTGTGGTCCGCGCGCAACGTCTCGACGTCGCTCAGCCTCGGCGCCATCGCGTCGCAGCCGTCGGCGCTGACGGGCCAGCCCTCGATCGTCGCCGTGACGTCCGCGACGGGCCACCTCGTCACCGTGACGATCCCGACGGTCGCGCTCACCGGTGCGACCGTGACCGACGTCTCCTCGCTGACCAAGCAGACGGTCCGGCTCGGGTACACGCCGTCGATCGCGGCCTCGAAGGTCGGCTTCGTGATTGCGGCGCTGTCGCCGGCGTCGCACCTGGACGTGTTCAGCGCGGCCGAAGCGCCACCGACGGCTGCGACGGTCGTCGACGCGACCGCGCAGCCGCTGACCGAGCAGACCGTCGAGAGCTCGCCGGTCGCAGTGGACATCGGTGGTGTGACCTCCATCTTCACCGCGTCGGGCGGCTACCTCGGCACGACGGCGAGGCTGATCCTCAACGCCGAGTCCCAGGACCAGTACCACGCCAAGACGATCGAGTCCCCGCCGGGCTCAAACTGCAACCCGTTCAGCGCCATCTGGTCGCGGGGCACGACCGCCGGCTGTGCGCCGGGCACCTCCTCGGAGGAGTGGTGCAGCGACTTCGCCCAGTGGGTCTGGCAGTCGGTCGGCATCGACACGACCGGCATCACGGGCGCGTCCAAGAGCTTCGTGACGTGGGGCGAGTCCCAGGTCCCCAGCCAGTTCATCCCGTTCTCCAAGTCGGCCGTCCCCGCGGTCGGCGACGCCGTGGTCTGGGGGGTCGCATCCCCCCTGTACGGGGCGCACGTCGGGATCATCGTCGCCGTCTCCGGCGGGGAGATCGACGTGGTCTCGGGGAACTCCGGACCCAACATCGCCAACGAGGGCAACATCGCGGTGTGGCGGTCGGGTTTCTTCAAGCCCGAGGGCAACCTGGTGAGCGGCGACGCCATCCTCGGCTACGTCAGCCCGACGCCGCTGCCGAAGCCGGCTGTCGCGACCCACGCGACGTTCGACCGCTCCGCGTCGTGGCCCGTGCTCCAGGGCTCGGGAGGCGGGAGCGTGCCGAGCCCGTCGACGACGCCCTGAGTGATCGTCAGCGCGGCGTGCGCTACGTGCCGGCCGAGAGCCTGCGGTAGCGGGCATCGAGGTTGGAGCACTCCTCGCACACCGTTTCGGGGACAACGCCGAACTGGATCAGCCACCGGAAGATCGTGCAGCCGAGGCAGTAGCCCGCGAAGCCCTCGAGCGACGCGGCGACGAGCAGCACGACGAGGAGCCAGGCCGCCGGGGTCCATCCGACCGTCGCCCAGAGGACCACGGCGCCCGTCGTCACTGCCGCGCCGATCGCCTGGGCGAACCGCTTGGGAGGACCGGGCACGAACGTCGGGGCAGCGCTCAGCCTCGGGGCGATGACGCGCGTCGCGAGCTGGCCGAGGGGACTGAGCTTCGGCCCGGTCAGGACGCGTGCCCAGAACCCGTAGCAGAGGATGCCCAGGACGATCGGGCTGCGCAGCGAGATCGCGAGCAGCGTGAGGACCACCACGCCGCATGCCACCGTGCGGGCCGCAACCTCGTTCACCGGGTTTGGGAAGCTCAGCAGTCTCGACATGATGACTAACTATATCGGAATTGGAGGATTTGACTCACGAGATCGCGAGCCTGATGGTCGTGGCCGTGCCGACCACGACCACGGCCACGCGGAGCCAGACCGGGGGGATCCGGAGCACGACGGCCGTGCCGAGGGTCCCGCCCGCGAGCGTCCCGATCCACAGGGCCACGACTGCGTCCCACGCGAGATGGCCCCGGATCACGAAGACCACGGCGGCGACCACGCAGATGAGGATCGACATGGCGCTGCGCAGCCCCGACAGGGTGCCCAGGTCGTCGGGCAGGGCGATGCCCATGACAGCGAGCAGCATGATGCCCACCCCGGCTCCGAAGTAGCCCCCGTAGATGGCGATCGCGAAGCTCCCCACCTGCAGGAGCGCCCGCCTGGTGGGGTGGTCGTGGGCGACGTGGGCGATGGACCGGGTGATGATCGGCTGGAGCGCGAACGCCACCGTCGCGATCCCGACGAGCCATGGCACGACGGACCGGAACGTCGAGGCAGACCCTTCGAGCAGCAGGGCCGTGCCGAGGAGCGTGCCGATGACGAGCGCCGGGAGCAGCGAGACGATCACACGCCGCCGCTCGGAGAGCTCGGCGCGGAAGCCCGCGATGCCTGCGATGTAGCTCGGAACGACGCCGACGGAGTTGGAGACGTTCGCCGTGAGGGCCGGGATCCCGAGCGCCAGGAGGACCGGGAAGCTCAGCAGGGTCCCGCCGCCGGCGACCCCGTTGGCGACGCCGGCAGCGATGCCCGCGGCGACCATAATGAGGAAACGACCAGCACCATGGACTGTCGCGACCACCATCGCGCCACGTTACGGCGTCCACCGTTTTCGACCCGACGACTTGTAGCCTCGGCACCGTGCCGATTGCGACCATGACACCCTTCGTGCACACCGATGTCATCCATGCCGCCGGCGGCATCGTCGTACGTCAGGGTGCCGATGGCGATCCCCAGGTCGCGGTCGTGTGGCGCGCCGCGCGCGGTGACTGGACGTTCCCCAAGGGCAAGCTCGACGGCGGCGAGACCTACGAGCAGGCAGCCCTGCGCGAGGTCGTCGAGGAGACGGGCCTCGAGTGCCGCACGGTCGGCTTCGTCGGGACGACCGAGTACGAGCACCGCAAGGGCCGGCCGAAGGTCGTCGCCTACTTCCTGATGGAGGCGCAGTACGGGCGCTTCACGCCGAACGACGAGGTCGATGAGCTGCGCTGGTGCGGCATCGCCGATGCCGAGCGCCTGCTCACCTGGGACCGCGACCGCGACCTCCTCGAGCGCGCCGCCCGGCTCCCCGAGCTCGCCGCACTGCGCTGACACCCCGCGGGCCGCGCAGCGCCCGCCGTAGGCTGGACCCATGTCGGCGGACGCGAGCGAGGCGCAGACCACGACCACCGTCGACCGGTACCTCGAGACGATCTACTGCATCGCGGGGGAGGGCGAGGTGGTGCGTCCGAGCAGGCTCGCCCAGTGGCTGGGAGTCAGTGCGCCGACGGTGAGCAATGCGCTGCAGCGCCTCGCGCGCGACGGGTGGATCGACGTCGCGGGCGACCGGAGCGTCGCGTTGACCGATGCGGGCGGGGCCAAGGCGTCGGCCATCGTCCGGCGCCACCGGGTGCTCGAGCGGTGGCTGGCCGACGTGCTCGCATTCGACTGGGCCGAGGCCGATGCCGAGGCCGACCGCCTGAGCTCGGCGGTCTCCGACGCGGTGATCGACAGGATCGACGCGTCGATGGGCCGGCCGCTGACCTGCCCGCACGGCAACGCGATCCCCGGGCGCACGCCCCGCTACGGCGAGCTCGTCTCGCTCGCCGACCTGGAGCCGGGGACCCCCGCCCATGTCCGCAGGATCTCCGAGGTCGCCGAGCACGAGGCGAGGACCCTGCTCCGGTCCCTGCAGGACGCGGGGATCCGGGAGGGCAGCCACGTCGTCGTGAGCGCAGAGATCGCGGATCCGACGGTCCTGTCCGTCGACGTCTCGGGACGCACGCTGACCATCGCGACCACGGCCGCCAGATGGATCTGGGTGGAACCGGGGACAGGTTCGTCGAGGGCGCCGACGGCCGCGTTGTAGTGCCTCCGTCGTACGGTTAGCCTAAACTAATAGGTCGAATGGCCCCCTGGAGGGTGGATGCGCACGGGTGATCCGCAGGTCCGAGGCAGTGCGCGGTCGCCCCGCGGCACCTGGGTCCCGGCATGATCCCGACCTTCGTCATCTTCCTGCGCGAGGGGATCGAAGCGATGATGATCGTCGCGATCCTGCTCGCGTACCTCAGCCGGATCGGCCAGCGCGCCCACTTCAAGGACGTGTTCATCGGCGTCGCCGTTGCGCTCGTGCTCGTCGTCGCCGGCGGCGTCTCGGCGTACCTCTTCATCGGCCACTACGAGGGCTCGACGGTGCAGACCATCTTCGAGACCGCGACCTACCTGGTTGCCGCTGCGTGCCTCACCTACATGACCTTCTGGATGCAGTCGCACGCGCGAGGGCTCTCGAAGGAGCTCGAGCGGCGCAGCGAGGAGGCGCTCTCAGGGGGGTCGAGGTGGGGGCTCGGGCTGCTCAGCTTCCAGGCTGTCGGCCGCGAGGGCCTTGAGACCATGGTCTTCACGCTCGCGATCGTCTTCGCGAGCTCCAAGCAGGCCGCGACCCCGACGCACGGACGGTGGCTCTTCCTCGGCGCCGTGCTCGGGCTGCTCGTCGCATTCGCGATCGCGATCGCGATCTACAAGCTCGGCCACCGCATCAACCTCGGCCGGTTCTTCCTGGTCCTCGGTGTGACGCTCATGATCTTCGCGGCCGGGCTGCTCGCCGATGCCGTCGAGAACCTCCAGCAGCTCGGGTGGCTGCCGTTCGGCGAGCACGTGCTCTGGAACTCGAGCTCGCTGATCTCGGAGGCATCGTCGGGCGGGGACGTGCTGCACTCCCTCTTCGGGTACGCCCAGGCGCCGACGGTGCTCCAGGCGGTCGTCTGGGTCACCTACGTCTCGGTGAGCATTGCCGCCTTCGTCGCGATGTCGAGGCGCTCGCGACGCTCGCGCTCGTCGGGCCCCGCGACGGTGCCCGCGGCGTCGCTCCCGGCGACGCCTCCCGAATCGGCCCCGACGGCGATCTGACGGCCGTGCCGGACGGACCTGGGGCATCGGCGCACTGGCGGGCGATCGCGGTCTTCTGCGGCTCGAGCCCGGGCGCAGACCCGCGCCACGCGCAGGCGGCCCGCGACCTCGGGACGCTCCTCGCGTCGAGGGAGCTCGCCCTCGTGTACGGCGGCGGATCCGTCGGCCTCATGGGGGTGATCGCCGACGCCGTGCTCGATGCGGGAGGCGAGGTCCACGGGGTCATCACCGATGCGCTCCAGCGCCGCGAGGTCGACCACACGGGGATCACGACCCTCGAGGTCGTCGAGACCATGCACGAGCGAAAGGCGAGGATGGCGGACCTCTCCGACGCCGTCGTGATGCTGCCCGGCGGGTTCGGCACCCTTGACGAGTTCATGGAGGCCGTCACCTGGACGCAGCTCGGCGTGCACTCGAAGCCCTGCGGGATCCTGAACGTCGCGGGCTACTTCGATCACCTGCTGTCGTTCGTGCATCGCGCGGTCGCGGACCGCTTCGTGACCCCCGAGCACGCGAGCTCGCTCATCGTCGCCGGTGACGCGGCGTCGCTGATCGGTGCGATGGGGCAGTGGGCGCCGACGGACGCAAGCAAGTGGCTGGACAGGGAGACGCGGTAGGCGATGGCGCGCGATGCGCGCACTGCAGCGATCCTCGAGCTCGTCGACGCAATCCCGCGTGGCCGGGTCATGACCTACGGGGACGTGGCCCGCACGCTCGGCATCGCCTCGCCGCGACTCGTCGGACAGGTGATGGCGCGCGACGGCCACGAGGTCGCGTGGCATCGGGTGGTGCTTGCCACGGGCCGGCCGGCGGACCACCTCGTCGCCGAGCAGTGCGCCCGGCTCGCCGAGGAGGGTGTGCCCCTCTGCGGCCGTCGCGTGGACCTCGCGGCTGCGCGCTGGCTGCCCGGATCGGCCGCGCGGACGTCGGGCGTCGAGGGCCGCTAGGGGGCAAGCGACCAGTCGACGGCAGCCCTCGCATGGAGCCGCGTGGTCGCGAGCGTCTCGACCGGCGCGTCGAGGCGCTCACCGAGCAGCTCGAGCTCCGTGCACCCGAGGATGACCCCGCCGCAGCCGCGCGCGGCGAGGTGGTTCGCCATCGCGTTCACGGACGACCTGGCGGCATCGGTGAAGACGTTCCTCGTGAGCTCGCTGTAGATGATCTCGTGGAGCTCGGCGCGCTGCTCGGCGTCGGGGAGGAGCACGCGGAGCCCGTGGGACTCGAGCCGCTCGCGGTAGAAGGGGAGGCCCATCGTGTACGCCGTGCCGAGCAGCCCGACGGTGTCGATGCCCAGCCGGTGCGCCTCCGCGGCAACGACGTCGACGACGTGGAGGAGGGGGGTCGACACCGATGCCGCGACCTGGTCTGCGGCGATATGCATGGTGTTCGCGCAGATGAGGAGGAGCCCGGCGCCCGCTGCATCCAAGGAACGTGCTGAGCGCACGAGGAGCGCCGCCGCGCCATCCCAGTCGTCCGCTTCCTGGAGGTCGACGAGGTCCTGGAAGTCGATCGAGGAGAGCAGGACCCGCGCGGAGTGCTGGCCGCCGAGTTCGCCGGCGACCATCTCGTTCAGGTGGCGGTAGTAGAGCGCGGTCGACGTCCAGCTCATGCCGCCGAGGAGTCCGATCGTCCCCGGAGTCGTCCTACGCGGCTCGGCGAACACCGCCATCTAGGTCGCGACCGCGACGACCTCGTCGATGAGGTCCGCGACAGAGTCGATGATCCGCCCCGGCCGGTAGGGGAACTTCTCGACGTCCTGGCGGCGCGTGACCCCCGAGAGGACGAGGATCGTCTCGAGCCCGGCCTCGATCCCGGCGATGACGTCGGTGTCCATGCGGTCGCCGATCATCACGGTCGCCTCGGAGTGCCCCTCGATCTGGTTCAGGCCCTCGCGCATCATGAGGGGGTTGGGCTTGCCGACGTAGTACGGGGCCTTGCCTGTGGCGTGGCGGATCAGCTGGGCGACCGAGCCCGTCGCGGGCAGGATCCCCTCGGGCGACGGCCCGGTCGAGTCGGGGTTCGCGGCGAGGAACCTCGCGCCTCCGGCGATGAGGCGCACGGCGGTCGTGATCGCCTCGAAGCTGTAGGTGCGCGTCTCGCCCAGGATCACGTAGTCGGGATCGCGGTCGGTGAGCACGTAGCCGACGGCGTGCAGCGCCGTGGTGAGCCCCGCCTCGCCGAGCACGAACGCCGAGCCGTGTGGCCGCTGGGACTGCACGAACCGCGCGGTCGCCAGCGCCGCGGTCCACAGTTCGTTCTCCGGGACCTGGAGCCCAATGGTCTCGAGGCGGGCGGTCAGGTCGCGGGGCGTGTAGATCGAGTTGTTCGTCAGCACGAGGATCCGGCGGCCCGCATTGCGCAGCGCCTCGAGGAAGCGGTCCGCACCCGGGACGATCTCGCCCTCGCGCACGAGCACGCCGTCCATGTCGATGAGCCAGTGGGTCGGGACCGCGGCTCTCGTCATGGGCTCAGTGTACGGACGGCTAGAGCCGCCCGGCCTCGATGATGCGCTGGAGGAAGCGCCGGGTCTCGGGCTGCGTCGGCGCCGCGAAGATCCGATCGGGCGGCCCGGACTCGAGGATCCGGCCCTCCTCCAAGAAGCAGACCGTGTCTGCGACCTCCCTCGCGAATCCCATCTCGTGGGTCGCGAGCAGCATCGTCATGCCCTGGTCCGCGAGCTCTGAGACGAGCTGCAGGACCTCGGTCACGAGCTCGGGGTCGAGCGCTGACGTGATCTCGTCGAGGAGCAGCATCCTCGGCTCCATGGCGAGGCAGCGCACGATGGCGACACGCTGCTGCTGGCCGCCCGACAGCCGGTCGGGATACTCCGAGGCCTTGTCCGAGAGGCCGATCCGGGCCAGCAGCTCGAGCGCCGACGCCTCGGCGTCTGCGCGCGACTGCCCGAGGACGCGCCGCGGCGCGAGGGTCACGTTGTTGAGGACGGTGAGGTGCGGGAAGAGGTTGAAGCTCTGGAAGACCATGCCGATGTGCCGCCGGACCCGGTCCTCCACGATGCGCGGGTCGGACAGGTCGTGGTCGAACAGCGTGATCGTGCCGCCGTCGATCCGCTCCAGCAGGTTGCAGCACCGCAGCAGGGTCGACTTGCCGGAGCCCGAGGACCCGATCAGGCAGACGACCTCGTGCTTGCGGAGGGAGAGGTCGATGCCGCGCAGGACCTGGAGCACCCCGAAGGACTTCTCCACCCCGCTCGCATCGAGCACGACCTCGCCGAGGTGCTTCTGCGCCGGCGGAGCGCTCACGCTGATCCCGCGAGCCGTCGGTCGCGGTCCTTGGCCAAGAGGCGGTCCGTGTACCGCGTCAGCGGGACCGTGAGCAGGAGGTAGAACCCGGCTGCGATCGCGTACGGCGCCGAATTGAACCAGTAGCTCGCGTCCGCCTGCGCGGCGTGGGTCAGCTCGACCGCACCGAGCACCGAGACGATCGCCGTGTCTTTCTGGAGGGAGACGAAGTCGTTGAGCAGGGCCGGCAGGACGTTGCGGACCGCCTGGGGGACGACGACGCGCGCGAGCGTGTCGCGGCTCGAGAGTCCGAGCGACCGCGCTGCGGACGCCTGGCTCCGCGGCACCGAGTAGATGCCGGCGCGGACGACCTCGGAGACGTAGGCGGTGTACGTGAAGACGAGGACCATCCCGCCGTAGACGAAGACGGACTGCGACGAGATCCACCCGGCGTTGAGCTCCGGGATCCCGAAGCCCACCCACAGCATGATGAGGATGAGCGGCACCCCGCGCGCGAAGTCGGTGTAGGCGATGCACAGCCCGCGGAAGGGCTTGAGCACCGGACCGGTCGTCATGCGCAGGGTCGCGACAGCCAGCGCGAGGACGAGCACGATCGGCTCACAGATCACCGAGAGCAGGACGGTGTAGAGGAAGGCCTTGCTGACCGAGTAGAGGTAGTCGCTCGGGTGGAGCCGGAAGGACTCCCACAGGTAGTGCGGAGAGAAGAACTCGTGGCGGAAGCCCGCCGAGCTCGGCAGGAGGAACAGGACGACGATCGCGCCGACGAGCACGATCGTCGAGACCGTGCTCGCAACCGTCCCAGCGGTCCCCCGGAGCCTGGGTGGCCGCTGGGCGTACAGCGAGATCGGTGCCTCGTCCGACACCCCCGCAGCGGCGCCGGGCTGGGTCGCCACCGCCCTACGGCTTGATGGTCGGGATCGAGTTGTAGATCCCGAGGTACTTCTTCGAGATCGAGGTGAGCTCGCCGCTGGTTGTCATCGACTGGATCGCGGAGTCGACGCACGCGGCGAGCGGGTCGCCCTTCTGGAACAGGAGTCCGTAGTACTCGCCCGTGGATGGGAACTGACCGACCTGCACGCCGTTCTTCACCTCGGACGAGGCCATGTACTGCCCGTCGGGCGTGTCGACGACGATCGCGTCAATCTGCTTGCTCTGCAGGGCCTGGACCGCAAGGTCGAGCGAGTTGTAGATGCGCGGCGTCTTGGTGGGCTTGATCTGACTCTCGATGTAGGTGAGCCCCGTCGTCCCGATCTGGTCGCCGTAGAGGTAGGTCTTGAGCTCCGCGGGCGTGTGCTTCGTCACGATCTTGCTCCCCTTGAGCGCCACTATCGACTGCGTGACGCCGTAGTAGCTGATCGAGAACGTGACGGCCTGGGCCCGCTCGGCGGTGTAGGAGATCTCATTGATGTCGAAGTCGAATGCCTTGGGACCGGGCTCGTAGCTCGAGTCGAACGGCTCGGTCACCCATTTGACGTCCTTCTTCGCGAAGCCGAGCTTCGACGCGATCCCGTAGGCCACCGCTGACTCGTAGCCCTTCCCGTTCGACGGGTCATTGTTGACGAACCACGGCGTGTACACGGGGTCGTCGGTGGCGACCGTGAGGCTGCCCTTCGATTTCACCTGTGACTGCACCGTCGTCTTGCACGACGCGAGCGTCGGATATGTCGATGCCCTCCTGTGGTGGCTCACGGCTCCCGAACTTGCCCCCGTTGCGAGGACGAGCGCAGCGGCGCTGACAGCCGCGGCAAGTGCGATCTTCGGACGAAGCATCAGAACTCCAGTGGCGACAGGGGGCAGGACCCCGAAATCCTACCGACAGGGTAGGGAATCCACAACAGCACACCCCCTCCGGATTCGACGATCGATGCTCCGATCAAGTCACTGCCGCGAGCGTCGCCGCCGCAGGTGGTGCGCTCCGGCGCACGTAAGAAAATTCCCAAGAAAGGCCATTCCGCGCGGACATCTCGCCGTGCGATCCGTACCCTTGCAAACGTGCGTGCGATCCGACCCTCAGCGAAGCGGAGGGGCCGCGCCCTTGCCGTCAGCGCAGCGCTCGCGCTGGTCGCCGGAGCGATGCCGGCAGCCGCAGGCGCGCAGGAGCGGACGTCGGTGCCGCAGCCGCACCTTGAGAGGCTCTCGGTCGTGCCGGCGGTGCCGAGGAGCGCGCGCGCCCACGGATCGCTCGCGGGCACGACGCGGCTCACCGTCGAGTTCAGCCTCGAGCCGCGAAGTCCCGCGGCGCTGGCCGCGTTCGTCGACGGGGTGTCGACACCCGGATCGCCCTCGTACCGGCACTTCCTCGCGCGTGGCTCGTTCGCGCGCCGATTCGGGCCGAGTCCCTCGGCGCTCGCCTCGATCACCACCTCGATCGCCGGTGCGGGCCTGCGGGTCGACTCCATCAGCTCGAGCCACCTCGTCGTGCGGTTCTCGGGCCGCGCGTCGACGATCGGACGCTTCCTGCACACGACCTTCCTTGCGTACGCCGGAACGGATGGGCAGCAGGGATTCGCGGCAGCGACGGCACCCAGCGTCAGCTCGACGATCCGGCCGCTCATCGCCGGCGTCTCGGGACTGACGAGCTTCACCCAGCAGGTCTCGTTCGCGCGGCGCGCGCCGACGGCGCACGCGAGTGCGCCCAGCGCGTGCAGCGCGGCGACCGCCGCAACGCAGAGCCAGCCGGGGAGTTGGACGACGACGCAGCTCGCCCAAGCCTACGGGCTCACAACACCGTACGCACTCGGCCACCTGGGCCAGGGGATCACGATCGGCGTCTACGAGCTCGCGCCCTACATCGCCTCGGACCTCACCACCTACGAGGCCTGCTACAAGGTGTCGACGCAGATCTCCAACGTGAACGTCGACAACGGGCCGCCGACCCCGAGCAGGCGGGACCTCTCGGAGGAGGCGGAGCCCACGCTCGACCTCGAGGAGATCGCGAGCCTCGCCCCGGACGCGAAGATCCTCGACTACCAGGGACCGAACGACTCCGCCTACCCGAACGCCCCCAACGACATCCTGACGAGGATCGCCGACGACGACGTCGCCCAGGTCGTCACCTCGAGCTGGGGCGGTTGCGAGGCCGACGACACGGGCGTCGGCGGTGAGGTGCAGTTCGAGAAGCCCCTCTTCGCGCAGCTGGCGGCCCAGGGCCAGACTTTCATCGCCGCCTCGGGCGACAACGGTGCCTCGGACTGCTACGACGGGACCACCTCAACCGAGGGACTCGCCGTGGACGACCCGGCCGTCCAGCCGGACGTCACGGGCGTCGGCGCGACGGCACTCACGAGCATCGTGCCGTCGGCCGCGACCCAGTCGGTCTGGAACAGCAATCAGGGCTCGAGCGGCGGCGGCGAGTCGACGGTGTTCCCCCGCCCCACGTGGCAGGTCGGGCCCGGCACCGGGAAGTCGACGGCGCGGATGGTCCCCGACGTCTCGTTCAACGGCGATCCCGCAACCGGCTTCGTCTACTACGAGGCGAACGAGGGTGGGTGGGCGCCGATCGGGGGGACCAGTGCCGCGGCACCGTTGTTCGCATCGATCGTCGCCCTCGCTGACGAGGGGTGCGGCAAGAAGCTGGGGCTCCTCAACCCCACGCTGTACTCGCTGGCCGGGAACGACCCGGGAGCGTTCACGGACGTGACCCGGGGCAACAACATCCTGTTCTCGAATGTTGGCGGCTACAGCGCGGGACCCGGCTACGACATGGCGTCAGGGCTCGGCTCCACGACCGCC
>Ga0181519_10001684_pt1 | contig 19379 bp, 15 predicted proteins | sample PEATcosm2014_Bin_26_FD_121102 | JGI IMG/M metagenome (GOLD analysis project Ga0181519, IMG submission 121102) | Peatland microbial communities from MTU Mesocosm Facility, Houghton, MI, USA - PEATcosm2014_Bin02_10_metaG | ecosystem: Environmental > Terrestrial > Soil > Wetlands > Peat | place...
GCTTTGCGACTATCTAGGCACCTATCTGGTGAACTACGCCGGCTTCGGCATGATCACCGATCTGCGCAATCATCTCTACGAGACCACGCTGCGCCGCTCATCGGGCTTCTTCCACCGGCATCCCACCGGCTCGATCCTCTCCACGCTCATCAACGACGTGGATCGCGTGCAGAATGCGGTCAGCTCGGTCCTGGGCGACTTCCTGCAACAGTTCTTTACTTTCCTCTTCACGCTGGGGGCGGTGATCGCGCTGGGCGGAAGGCTGAGTTGGGCGCTGCTGCTATTTGTACCGGTGATTATTACCTCATCGCGGCGCATTGGTCGCTCCGTGCGCACCCGCACCCGCACCGGCCAGGACAAGCTTGCCGAAATCCAGAACATCCTGCACGAAACGGTCACCGGCAACAACATTGTCCGCGCCTTCAACACCGAGATTTGGGAGATTCTGCGCTTCAAAAAAGCCTCCACGCGCCTCTTCCGCGCCAACCTCCGCAGCGTTCGTATTCAGTCCATCTCTTCGCCGCTGATGGACACCATCGGCGCTGTGGCCATCGCGCTGCTGCTGTGGGTGGGCCGCAACGAGATTCTGCACGGGCGCATGACCTCGGCGGTCTTCATCACCTTTATTGTCGCGCTTTTCAAGCTCTACGATCCGGTACGCAAATTCGCCTTCTTCTATAACAGCTTCCAACAGGCGATGGGCGCGTCCATTTCCATCTTCAGCTTTTTTGATGCCGACGACGAGGTGCGCGAGTGCCCGAACGCGACGGCGATGAAACCCTTTAAGAGCGCCATCCAATTTGAGAATGTTGGCTTCTCTTATTCGACGGAAGAGGGCGAACATCAGATTCTGCATCACGTCGATCTGGAGATGCACACCGGCGAAGTGGTCGCACTGGTCGGCCCCAGCGGCGCGGGCAAATCCACCATGGCCAGCCTGATTCCGCGCTTCTTTGACGTCAGCAGCGGGCGCATTCTCATCGACGGCCAAGACCTGCGCGATCTGACCCTCGGCTCACTCCGTCGCCAAGTGGCTCAGGTCACGCAAGAGACCATCCTTTTTAACGACACGGTGCGCAATAATATCGCCTACGGCCAGCCGGAGGTGCATCTTGACCGCGTGGAAGAGGCTGCCCGCGCGGCACTGGCCCACGACTTCATCCTGCGTATGCCGCAGGGCTACGACACCGTGATCGGCGAAAAAGGCTTCCGGCTCTCCGGCGGCGAAAAACAGCGCCTCTCCATTGCGCGGGCGATCCTGAAAAACGCGCCCATCCTGATTTTGGACGAGGCCACCAGCTCACTCGACGCGGAGAGCGAATCGCTGGTGCAGGCAGCGCTGGCCAACCTGATGCAGAACCGCACCGTGCTGGTCATCGCTCATCGCCTGGGAACCATCCGCCGCGCCAACCGCATCGCCGTCCTGGAAGACGGCCACATCACCGCCATCGGCCCCCACGAGGAGCTGCTGACCACTTCACCGACCTATGCGCGGCTCTATCAGTTGCAGTTCATGGATATGCCGGAAGTACAGGGATCAGAGGTTTAGGAACTGGGACTATCTTGTTCACCAAGGATTTATTTGCAAATGAAGTAATCGTTTTTGCTCTGTAAAAAGGACACGACTTTAGCCGGGCCGCAAAGGCAATCAAATAACATCGGGATTTAGCTCCTGAGGGAAGGCGTCTTAGTTAGCTGCTTTAATAAGAGGGAATCAAATGAAACCAATGTGGATGAAAATTGGAATCCCGACATTCCTGATGCTGAGCATGAATCTTTCGGCTCAACAAAGCACCGCTGTGCCACCGCCTTCATCGGCGAACTCAACCCCTGGCTCCGTGACGGATAACAAGCGGCCATCTCTTGATGTTACCTACATCGGCAATGCGGGATTCATGATCCAGGCGGGCGGCAAGAAGGTGCTCGTTGATGCTCTCTTTGAAGGAACTACAGAGGTTCTTGGCCCCTCGCCGGAATTGCTTGCACAGATGATGGATGCTCACGGCCCCTTCGCCGATGTGGATCTCGTGCTGGTCACTCATCCGCACAGCGACCACTTCAATGCCGAGCTGACGATCAAGTTTTTACGCCATCACGCGCAGTGCAAACTTGTTGCCCACACGCAGGTGGTCGATCGTTTGCGCAACGAGGCAGGCTTTGCGCAGATCGAGCAGCAGATTCACGAGGTCAAACAGGAACCCGGCGCGTATGAACACTTGAGCCTCAACGGAATCAACCTCGATGTGATTTGCCTGAATCATATGTCCGCGGACTCATCCATGAGGAACTTGGCCTTCATTGTCGAAATGGGAGGCGCGCGTTTCCTCCATATGGGCGATTCTTTCATCGAGCAGAGTGAAGCCCACCTGAACAGCTATCCCTTTGATCGGTCGCCTGTCGATCTTCTCTTCCTCAATCGAGTTGATCGCTCCGAGACGGCGCGGAAGTTCATTGCGGAGAAGATCAAGCCAAGTCAGATCGTCGCCATGCACATCCTGCCGGCGGAGTTGGCGGAAAGAACGAATCAAATCCATGCCGTCTACCCCCAAGCCATTATCTTCAAGCAAAGCATGGAGCGGCGTTCGATTGCGATTGAATTCGATACTCATGAATGAAATGAACACTTAAGTTTTAATAGGAGTTCGAGGAACAAGAAAATGCCAATCTACTCCATGACCGGCTTCTCGCGCACGCAGTTCACCGTACCTCTGCCCAACGACGGCCAGCTCAACTGCATGCTCAGCCTGAAGAGCGTCAACCACCGCTTCCTTGACGTGCAATTGCGCCTTCCCTCCGGTCTCGACGCGCTGGAAATGGATTTGCGCAAGGCGCTCAAGGACGCGCTGATCCGCGGCCACGTCGATCTGACACTCCAGATTGATCGCGGCAGCCAATCCACATCCGGCTACAACCGCGAGCTGGTGGCAAATTATCTCGCCGCCTTCAAAGCCGTCTGCGCCGAGCACAACCTAACCGGCGAACCAGACCTGAACGCCATCCTGCGCCTGCCAGGCGCCTTGCAAAGCGACAACCGCTCCAACAGCGACGAAGATCAGGCCGCGCTCGCAGCCAGCGTCCAGCAGCAGATAGCCCCGCTGCTCGACGAACTGAAAGCCATGCGCGCGAGAGAAGGCGAGTCTCTGGCGGCCATCTTGCACGCGACGCTCGACCGCCTTGCCGAGGCCACCACAGGTGTGTCGGCGATGCGCTCCGAGGTGGAAGAGCGCTATCAGGCCCGCCTCACCGAGCGGCTGGAAGCAGCCGTCGGCCCGGAGTTCAACCGTCAGCGCCTGCTGGAAGAGGTCGCCGTGATGGTCGAGCGCAGCGACGTCAGCGAGGAACTGGAGCGCATGACGACCCACATCGGCCACTTCCGCGAGTTGCTCACCGCCGGCGGCGAAGTGGGCAAAAAGCTCGACTTCCTGCTGCAAGAGATGAACCGCGAGGCCAACACGCTCCTCTCCAAAACCGGCGGCGCAGGCGGCAAAGGAACGCGCATCACCGAACTGGGCCTGGCCATGAAGGCAGAAATCGAAAAGGCGCGGGAGCAGATTCAGAATCTTGAGTAAACCAGGGATCAGGGGTCAGAGATCAGGGATCAGTTGCGTTCTGGAAGAACGAACATAGAGGAGTGCGTTCTATGAAGTCGAGGAATAAAGTCATTCTGGCATCATTAGCTTTCTTTGGGTTGATAATCGGGCTTGCGGTCTATTTCGTCTCGTCTTTCTTTAGCTCGGAGACTCAAGTTCTCGATACTAAAAGAAGTCCCGACGGAAGGTGGACGGCGGTAGTTCAGATGGAAGTCGATAATGCAGTGTTTGTGACTGTTGCTGTCTACACAGTGCGGTTGAAGGGGGTAGCGCAGAAGGATCACAAAGGTGATTTGGTTATGAACATGGATGTGAACTATCCCGATCCGGAACCGTCCATCGGTTGGAGCGACGGCAAATTAGTTGTGACGCTGGCGAACCGCGAGAAGTACCAATACTTGGCAAACCCAGTCAGCGGCGTCCCTATAGCCGTGCAATGGAAGTGATAGTGGGCCGTCCTCCGCGGCGGCTTGCTTGCTGTTGAGGCATGTAGCACCGGTACAATTTTGTAGAAGAAACAAATTGCTTGACATTCAGGAGAAGTTGCCCACAATCTCAATTTGATCCCTGATCCCTGATCCCTGATCCCTGATCCCTGATCCCTGATTCCTGATTCCTGATCCCTGACCACTAACCATTGACCGAAGGACAAAAACATGGCAGGCATACTCTTCATCATTTCGGCGCCCTCGGGTTCGGGCAAAAGCACGCTGGTCAACGAGGTGCGCAAGCAGTTGTCCGGCATCGAATTCTCCGTCTCCTGGACCACCCGTGCCCCGCGCGGCTCGGAGCAGGATGGGCGCGAGTACCACTTCACCACCCGCGAGGTCTTCGAGCGGATGCTCGCCAATGACGAGTTTCTGGAGCACGCCGAGGTCTTCGGCAAGGCCCTCTACGGAACGCCGCGCAAGGCTCTGGAAGATGCCCGCCTGGCCGGCAACGATCTGGTGATGGACATTGACGTGCAGGGCGCGGCGCAGGTGCGCGCCAAGATGCCGGAGGCGGTGAGCATCTTTGTGATGCCGCCCAACCCCACGGTTTTACGCACTCGTTTACGCAATCGCAGCCGCGCTGAAGGCGTCCAGGATGAGGATGAACTGAGGCGGCGTCTGAGTCAGGCGCGCAAGGAGATTGAGAATTACAAAGAATACAGCTATATTTTAGTTAATGACATTCTGGACCGGGCGGTGGCGCAGTTGGAGGCCATTGTGCGGGCCGAGCGCTTCCTTCGCAACGGCGAGCCGATTGCCTTTCGCGCGGACAGAGTGTTGGAGGTCGCCGCCACCTGCTTGCAAGTGAATTCGCAGGAGCGGCTCAAACCGTTCCTGGAGGCTTTTCGCATTGGTCACCCCGGCCAGCAGGAACTGCCCTTTGAGGAGGATTCCGATGACGATTGAAACCGGCTTCGATTCAGACTACCGCAAAGTGATGGTGGCCGCGCGGCGCGCCCGCCAGTTGCAGAGCGGCTCTCATGCGCTCGTCTCCACGCAATCGAACAAGCCCTGCCGCATCGCCCAGGAAGAGATCCGCGCCGGCAAGATCGCCTACGAGAAGACCGAACAGCCTGTGGTCAAGCCGCTGGTCGATGGACCGGCCGTCCCTATTCTGCTGAACTGAGTTGATCAGGCGCGAGCGGGTCTGTCGCTTCTCTGATGGACGGAATCGAAGTCGGTTGCGCGAATTTGGTTACATGGTTTCGATCTTGGAACCTGGCCTCCCGCACACATATTCGCCCCTTACTGAATCGTAAGCGTAACCACGCCTGAACTCACCACTTGGTGCGTCTGTGTCGTTGACGACTGTGATGCGCCTCCGGCTCCCCCTCCGCAGCCAACCACGCTGAAAGCGCTCACAGCCAGCAGAATCATCCCCAAATACGCCGTCACCCAGGAGCCCCGTGCCACCAGCCGCTTGCGCAGAATCATCAGCGGAAGCAGCAGAATCGGCAGCAGAATCCAGTCCGAAGTCACCCCACTTAGGGTTTCCGTAAAGTTCACTGTAATCTGATAGGTTCCTTTGGGCGTTGCAGAAGTAGTGGTGATTGTCAGCGTACCGGAAGCATAACTGCACGCCGCTCCCGTGGGCAAATTCAGGCAGCTCACCGTCGCGCTCTCCACCGTGGAAGGCAGCGTGACCGCATAACTTGCCGACGAACCGGCAGTCACCACCATCGTGATCGCCGTCAATGTCGGCGCGGTTGATTCAGAGCCGGAGGAATTTACTTCAAACTGCAATGCATTGGAACTTCCGCCGCCGGGAGCGGGCGTTTGCACGGTGATTGCCGTAACTCCCTCGCCGCCAATCTCTGCGGCCGTCACCGTCGCCGCCAATTGCGTGGCGCTCACGTAACTGGTGGTAAGCGCCGTTGCCCCCCAGTAAGCAGTTGATCCATTGACAAAGCCCGATCCATTCACCGTCAGCGTAAATGCCGCTCCGCCCGCGCTCATATAAGCCGGCGAAATGCTGCTGACAACCGGCACAGGGTTAGTCAGTCCCGCTGAATCGTTGGAAAAAGCCTTCAGCGCCACGTTCATGGTTGGCTCGATGGCCGTCGTATCCTGCCAGGTGCTTCCGTTGGCGCTGATGTAGCTTTGCCCCGGGCTGGCTTTGGCCTTGCTGGAGTAGCCCGTGATGGCATATTCAACGGGAATTGGATAGTTGTAACCAGGCGTGGTGAGTTGGATGACCACGGAGAATTTCTGCCCTTGTGAAAGGGCCACCGAACTGGGCAGTTCAATTGTGTTATACCCAGCCAAAGCTAGTGTGCCGCTGGTGGTGGCGGCCAGGCTTCCGCTGGTGGGACCGTTGGATGCATTGGTATAAACTTCGATGGAGTAGGCGGTGCCGTTTGCCAGAGCGTAGGTGGCCACAGCCGCCAACTGGCCGTTTGCGCTTGCCGTGAAGACGTTGGCCGCCCATGCGGTGGTTGTGCCGTAACCCTGCGCGCTCACCAAACCAAGCGGATCATACTCATATTCCGTGGAGTAATTGGTCGTGCTCGCAATCTCATTGAAGACGTACGACTCCTCCACTGCAAGCTGCGCATCGTAATACGAGATCCAGAAAAAACCGGCATCGCCGAATCCTGTCCCCCAACTATTCTTGGCCAGAAAAGCTCCATTGCCCGGCGGCGCGGTGGAGAATTTGCCGGCCGGGTATGCGTCATCCCAACCCACCAGAGTAATGGAATGGTCAATGGGACATTCCGCGGCTTTGCCATTCGATCCAGTGCAGACAGTTGCGCCGTTGTAGTAGTAAGCGGCGTTGTTCACATTCCAATACGGGCTACCTACTTCCAATTCATCGGCGCTGATGGACGCGTCCACGCCGCCGTAGTTCAGGATGGCGCTCTTCAGATTGCTGTTGTCCAGCGAATTGGCGCGAGCAGGAATAAAGTAGACACCCTGAACGTGCTTTTGCGCGGGCAGATTTGCCGGAGAAGTGCGGGTGCAGGTGTTGGTGCTGGAGCACGAGGTCGGGTCCGGATCGGCGGATGCATTGACCGGACCGGCCCAGCGCGCCAGGTAAGCGGTGCTCATCTGCCCGTTCCCGCCTTGACAGGAGCCAAAGTCAAAGCCATTCAAGTTATTGAGATTGTTCTCTGAGAAATTCCAGCTTTCGTCCGCCAGCAAGACCGATTCCAAGGAGCCATACGTGGCAAAAGCCCAGCAATCTCCACATTGGAGCTGGTCTTTGACCGGACTGACCTTGCCCACATTGCGAAGGTCATAGCTGGAAGGAAGGCTGCTCGTGGTTTGAGCGGCCATGCTCGGCTGGCCCATCAGGTGGGAGAAGTCCATCGGCGAGGCTCTAAGCCCAAGAGTTCGGCCCTCGCGGGTGGTCGCCATCGGCAAGGAACGGCCAAGGCTCTGATTCCGCATGGAATGGGCGAAGCGCGAACTCAGCGGCGCCGGCGAGGGTGTTTGATTCGCCTCCTGCGCCCATCCGGCGGAAGCCGCCATTACGGATGCCAACAAAACAAGAAACCCCGGAGAAACCAAGGATGCGGCCATACTGGTTTTTTGGGGGGCAGCAAGAAGGCGGGTTACAGCAGCCAAAGCGCGATAGGGATTCACAACAACCTCCATGTTTCAGAGGGGACTCATTGGAGTGCTCTGATGGTTGTTGCCGTGGGCCGGAAGAGCAAACAAACCATAGGTAGAAGATCGGCTTATGCTAAGAATTCATGAGCCGCAATCCACGATAGATCCTGAAATGGATAAGGCTTTCTAATGATAGGAATAAAAATACGCCTGCGTACGCAGCATCCCGTCCCTTCGCATAAGCGCAAAGGAACGGGGCGCGGAGGCTTCCGGTTGATCGTCAGATGGCGGATTCGCCGCGTTCGTCGTTGCGGATGCGGATGGCCTCTTCGACGCGGCTGATAAAGATTTTGCCGTCGCCGATGTGGCCGGTGCGGGCGGCGCCGAGGATGGCCTGGATCACCTTGTCCTTCAGATCGTCGGTGAGGATGATCTCCAGCTTGACCTTGGGGAGAAGATCGACGGTGTACTCGCGTCCGCGATAGAACTCGGTATGGCCTTTTTGACGGCCATGGCCGCGCGCTTCGAGGATAGTGATTCCCTCGATGCCGGCTTCAATCAGGGCTTCTTTGACAATGTCCAGCTTGGCCGGCTGGATGATGGCTTCAATCTTGAGCATTTGCGGATTCCTCGAACTACTTTGGGATCATTCAGTTTCTTGGGTTCCCACCCATTCGCCAAGAGCGCGAATGGATGGGGCACGGAGGTTCATTCGTTCGACAAGCGAAAAGCAACCGCAGGTCCTTCGACTCGCTTCGCTCGCTCAGGATGACAGAGCAAGAATTACACTCAGCTTGACAGAGCAAGAATTACGCGTTCAGCTCATAGCCTTCCTCGCCGTGCTGGCTGAGATCGAGGCCCTGGGCTTCTTCGGTGGCGGAGACGCGCAGACCCATGGTTTTATCGACCAAGAACAATAGCACCAGAGTGCCGACGATGGCCAGCCCCCAACCAATTCCCATGCCGACCAATTGATTGGTGACCTGATGCCAGTTGCCATCAATGGCTCCGGCGGGGTTCGGAACGCCTGCGGCATTTTTGCCGAAGACAGCATTGATGGAGCCGGCGGCAAAGAGTCCGGTGAGCAGCGCGCCCATGGTACCTCCGACGCCATGCACGCCAAAGGCATCCAGTGAATCGTCGTAGCCGAAAAACTTCTTGACGCGGAAGACCATGAAGCAGCAGACGATGCCGGCGATGCCGCCGATGGCCAGTGCGCTCATCGGCTGGACGAAGCCGGAGGCTTGGGTGATGGTGGCGAGGCCGGCTACCGCACCGGAGATGGCTCCAAGGGCAGTGGGCTTGCCATTCTGCAGCCACTCGGTAATGACCCAGGTGATGGCGGCGGCGGCAGCGGCAAACTGCGTATTGACGAAGGCGCTGGTGGCCAGTGGGCCGGCGTTCAGGGCGCTGCCGGCATTGAATCCGAACCAACCCACCCATAACATTCCCGCGCCGATGAAGCTGAGCACCATCGAATGAGGCGGCATATCTTCTTGCGGGTAGCCGACGCGCTTCCCAAGATAGATGGCGCAGACCAGCGCCGAGACGCCGCTGGTAATGTGGACGACGGTTCCTCCGGCAAAGTCAAAGACCGGCCAGCGAGCGGCAGCGTTGGCAAAGTTCAGAATGCCGCCAACGCCCCAGATCATATGCGCCATGGGGCAGTAGACGACCAGCGACCAGAGGCAAAGAAAGACGGCCATCGAGCTGAACTTGACGCGCTCGGCAAAGGCTCCGGTAATCAGCGCCGGAGTAATGATGGCGAACATAAGCTGGTAGATCATGAAGCTCTGCTCGGGAATGGTGCCGCCGTAGTTGGGATTGGCATCCAGTCCGACGCCGCGCAGAAAGCAGTGCTCCAGGCCGCCAATGAATCCGTTGCCCGCTCCGAAGGCCAGCGAGTAGCCCACCACGGCCCACAGAACGGTGATCAGCCCCATCATGGCGAAGCTCTGCATCATGGTGCCCAGAATGTTCTTGCGGCGGACCAGGCCACCATAAAAGAGAACCAGGCCGGGAGCGGTCATCATCAGGACCAGCGCAGCCGAAACCAGCACCCAGGCGTTGTCGCCGGAGGTCTGGGCATCATGGATGGCCTGGGTGAGTTTGGCGACCTCTTCCTGGGTGGCGGGAGGCGAAGGCCCAATACGAGGTGCAACGGCCAAAGCCATGGCCGGGATTCCCATGCAAAAGAAGAGCATAATCAGAGCGATTGCGCGACGACACATAGTGATTCCACTCCAGAATGAATTGAAGGACAGGCCGCAGCCGGAGTACACCCCTAGCACGGAGCCAGTGACAAGCACCTGCTGCAAGATGTATTGGGAGAAATCTTACAGAATCTTTATGACAATCGGCAAGTTCTTCATGGCATTTTTATTCATGATGAGGTAAATGAGCAGCATTCGCGCAACGACGTAAACATCGGTTAGAAATATTTGTAGGTCCAATAAACTGCAAGGAAGGGTATATTAGTGGTATGGCGGTGGTAGCGGAGCGGGACCGGTATCTTTTTGGGTCGATGGAGAGCAGCGGGCAGAATCGCGCCAAGCTGCAAGAGGTGAATTACGGCTTTGAAGAGCCGGAGGGCTTTCTGCTGACCTCGCTCGATTATGCAGTGAACTGGATCAGGAAGAACTCGGTCTGGCCGATGACCTTTGGCCTGGCCTGCTGCGCGATTGAAATGATGTCGACCGGGGCGTCGCGCTTTGACATTGCGCGCTTTGGAGCTGAGGTCTTTCGGCCTTCGCCGCGGCAGAGTGATTTGATGGTGGTTGCCGGACGGGTTTCGCAGAAGATGGCGCCGGTGCTGCGGCGTCTTTATGATCAGATGCCAGAGCCGAAGTGGGTGATCTCCATGGGTGCCTGCGCAACTTCCGGCGGGGTTTTCAATAATTATGCCGTCGTGCAGGGGGTTAACCAGGTGGTTCCGGTGGATGTGTACGTTCCCGGCTGTCCACCGCGGCCGGAACAATTGATTTACGCGATTACGCTTTTGCAGGAGAAGATTCAACGTGAGCCGCGCAGCTTGGTGAAGACGCTGAATCTTGCATGAGCATGGTGGAGTGGAGCATTTTCAGGTTGGACTGATTACTGGAGTAATGCTGTTCCAATCTGTCGATTTCGGGAGGGAGGAGCCTAAACGGTAACCTCTTGAAAAAAAACTTCTCCAGGCTAAACCCTCCTATGATACGTTTAATAATACTGTATGAATTGCATACGGTCCCTGCTTGTTTGAATTCAGAACTGTTCTAGCTGGTGCTGCAAGCGGTATTGTTCATTTGTAATTCCAATTGATTGCGGAGGAAAAACGCATGATCTCTCGTTTAATGAAGTCTGTGAGCCGGTTTATTGCCTTGGCGTTTCTTGTTTCGATTCCCCTTGTCCTAAGCGCCCAGGATACGGCCAAACCAGTTGCGAAGGCTGCTGTGAGTGATGCTCCCGCATCAAAATGGGATATTTTTGCGGGCTATGCATATCTCAGCCCCAGCGGAAAGGCAACACTGACACCTCCCCTCATTCGCGGAACGCAAACTTTCAATTACGATGAACAGGATGTGGGTCTGGTAGTCAGCGTGGCGCGCTTTTTGAATCCCTACTTTGGCATTCAGGCGGAGTTGGGCGTCCATCAGTACAATGGCGGGCCAAACGGACAAATCGTCAATGGTGTAGCCCAATATGGCGGTGACGACGACGGATTTACTACCGGGGCATTGGGCGTAATCCTGCGCCGCCCGGGCATCAAGTTTACGCCGTTCTTCCACGTACTTGCGGGCGGCGCGGATGTAAGCGGGCCGCATCATAACCCTGCCACCATGGGTTTGGACCTTACCCTCGGCGGCGGCTTGGATTATGAGACGCATTATTTCAATCATCATTTGGCGTTTCGTGTGATCCAGGCCGACTACGAATACATGAATCCCAAGTTCGACCAGGATTGGGGCGGCAGCGTAAACGTCAACGCAATCCGCCTGGGCGCGGGCTTTGTCTTGCATGAAGGCGAATTTGCTCCGCCGACCCCGGTCACACTGGCTGTATCGGTCAGCCCGGCTTCGGTCTTTCCCGGCGAAGCAGTCACCGCGACCGCAACCGCAGGCAATCTGAATCCCAAGCTGAACGCCATTTATGCCTGGTCTGGCAAGGGCTTGACGGGAAGTGGAACGTCCGCCTCGATCGCTACCGCAGATCTCGCGCCCGGCACCTACACCGTTCAGGCTTTGGTCAAGGAAGGCAAGCCCGGCAAGGAAGGCTTGAAGCCCTGGGAGACAGCCGATGCATCGGCCAGTTTCACAGTGAAGCAGTTTGAGCCGCCGACGCTGACCTGCTCTGTTGGTCCTTCGGTGATCAAGCCCGGCGAGAGCGCCACGTTGACGGCAGTTGGCGTCAGCCCGCAGAATCGCCCGCTGACCTATAGCTACACGGCATCGGTTGGTTCGATCACGCCGAACGGCAATACCGCAACTTACTCCTCTGTGGGCGCGCCCACCGGCGCGGTTGCCTTTACCTGCACAGTTACGGACGACAAGGGTCAGAGCGCAACCGTTGCCATCTCCGCCACGGGCACGCATGGCCTGACCATCACGGCACCTTATGTGCCGCCGGTTCCGACCGTCAAGGATCTTGGCGCAATCAGCTTTGCTCAGGACAAGGAGCGTCCGACCCGCGTCAACAACGAAGCCAAGGCCAGCCTGGATAGTTTTGCTCTTGAATTGCAAAACAATGCAGATGCCAAGGCCGTTCTGGTGGGCGAATCGAACGCCAAGGAAAAGGCAAAGCAAGAGAAGGACGAGAAGCTGGCAAAGCACAACAAGCACCTCAAGGTTGAGGATGTTGCTGCTCAGCGCGCCGTCAATACCAAGGACTATCTGGTGAAGGAGAAGGGGATCGACGCTTCTCGCATCACTGTCGACACCGACGCGACCGATGGCCAGAGCGTGGAAGAGTTCCTGGTTCCCGCCGGCGCCACATTCTCGGTTAGTGTTACACCTGTGGATGAGAATGCGGTGAAGGCTCAGGTGCGCAAGCCCCTGCCGGTTGCCCACAAGAAGAAGGCGGCTGCTGGAAAGAAGTCTGCCGCCAAAGCTGCCAAGTAAACGGCAGTTAAACTGACGATCCGGCCCCTGTACAATTCAAAGAAGGGGCCGGACAATCACTAGGTTGTGGTAATCCTCGCGCAATCATGGGAGGTTGACCGGTAAGCCGGTCAACCTCTTTTGTTTTAGCTCTTCCTCCTTTATTTTGATCTCTGGGAGTTTGCATTCCGCATGAACTTTCCGCAGGTTTTTCCGGAGTTTTTGGTCCGGCCCAAACGATTGTCCGTTCTTTTGCTGCGGCTTTTTTGCCTAATTCTCCTTCCTGGAGCAGCGGCGCATGCGCTCTGGAATCCCATTGGCCCGGCGGGCGGCGATGCGCGCGCCTTTGCGGTGGTGCCGGGTGACCCGGAACATCTTTATCTTGGTTCAACCAATAGCTGGCTCTATGAGTCCCGTGATGGCGGGGCAAGCTGGAATCGTCTGACAAAGCTGGACACCTTCGACGACTTGATCCTGGATCATATCGTCGTGGATTCATCGAATCCGGCAACCATCTTTGTGGCGGCCTGGAGGCTGGATCACGCGGACGGCGGGCTATGGGTCAGCCACAACGCGGGCAAAGACTGGAGTGAAGTTGCGGGATTGAAGGGCCAGTCAATCCGTGCATTTGCGCAGGCGCCATCGAATCCCGATACGCTGGTTGCCGGCACGCTGGACGGAGTCTATCGGAGCACGGATGGCGGCTCCAACTGGTCGCAGATCAGTCCTGTTGGCAGCCAGGAGATTCACGAAGTTGAGTCGCTGGCAATTGACCCACTCGATTCAAATATTATTTATGCCGGCACATGGCATCTTCCCTGGAAGACTATCGACGGTGGCAAGAGCTGGCAAAGTATCAAGGAAGGCATCATCGACGACTCGGATGTCTTTTCGATTGTGATTGACCCGGCGAGTCCGCAAACGGTCTTGGCCAGCGCATGCAGCGGAATCTACAAAAGCCAGGATGCGGGTGGATTGTTCCAAATCATTCACGGAATTCCCTCCTCGGCGAGGCGAACCCGCGCGCTGAAGATGGATCCTTTGCAATTTAATGTCGTCTATGCAGGAACCACGGAAGGTCTATTCAAATCGGTGGATGGTGGCACCAGCTTTCAACGCATGACCGGACCGGAAGTAATTGTGAACGATATCCTCATCGATTCGCGTAATTCGAATCGTGTCCTTCTGGCAACTGACCGTGGCGGTGTTCTGCTCAGCCAGGATGGAGGAACCACCTTTGCCCAGTCCAACGAGGGCTTTTCGGCGCGCCGCGTCGAGGCACTCCTGGTGGACTCCCGCAACCCACTTAGGCTTATTGCCGGAGTGGTGAACGACAAGAGCTTTGGTGGTGCCTTTCTCTCCAACGACGGCGGTGTGCGCTGGGAGCAGATCAGCATGGGCCTGGGTGGACGCGATCTTTTTGCTCTGGCCGAGTCGCCTGACGGAAGCATCCTGGCGGGTACCAACCACGGCATCTTTGCCTTGGTGAACGACGATTCCGGCTACTCTTGGAGCCCGCGCAGCAAGATCCAGAACGAGTGGATGAAGCCGTCGTCCGATGCGCCGCCACCCTTTGAAGTTGCCAAGCCCCGTCGGCCGGCCAAGATGATTCATGGCAAACTCCCTCCCGCGGAAAAGCCAATCGAGTCAATCCCTGAGATCTCCGGCCGCGTCTATGCACTGGATTTATCCGGCGACGCTTGGCTAGCCTCAACCACCGCTGGACTTTTTACCAGCAAGGATCAAGGCGCGAGTTGGCAGGGCGGCCCCGTGGCAGGCTCCTTTGAATTTCGTTCGGTGGCTGCGCACGGAGCGCTACTGGTGGCAGCGCAACAGGAAGAGGTGGCTCTCTCCTCTGACGCCGGACAGAGCTGGCATCTCATCGGGATTCCGGCTGTGCTGACGCGCATTCATTGTGTGGTTTTCTCCGCCGATGGAACTCTGTGGCTGGGTGGGCGCGAGGGTGTTTACTTTTCGCGCGATCTGGGAAAATCGTGGATGTGGGTTCATCGTTTTCCACTGAACGATGTGGACGAGTTGACCTTTGACCAAAAGCAGGGAAAGGTGCTGGTCAGCTCCCGCGAGAGCGACCAGATCTACGCGATCGACCCCAAGACGCTGGCGTGGAAGTGGGCGCAGACTGGCTTTCGCATCGCGCACGTGCGCGCCGCAGGTGAGCGGCTACTGGCCGCATCCCTCTATGACGGAGTCCTGGCCGAACCGCCCGCAGACGGTGTGCAAAACGAACCCAAATAGGCAGTTGAAACGAAGCAGATTCAACCCTTCAAGGGCGGCTTCAGACCAAGAATCTTCATCGCCATCTGAAGGTCGGCCCAAGCTTCCTTTTTTTGGCGTGGGTCGCGGAGCAGGTAAGCCGGATGATAGGTGACGATGAGCTGCGCGCCACGGACTGAATGTATGCGTCCGCGCAGACCGGCCAGCGGCTGACGCGCGCCAAGCAGCCAGGTGGCTGCGGTGGCTCCCAGCGCCACCAGCACCTGCGGGCGCACGGCATCGATCTGGCGGAAGAGAAAGGGGGCGCAGGTGTCGCCCTCGATCTGCTCAGGGACGCGGTTGCCCGGCGGACGGCACTTGACCACGTTGGCGATATAAACCTCTTCGCGCTTCAACCCCATCGCCGCAATCATGTTATTTAAAAGCTGCCCAGCCTTGCCGACAAAGGGCAACCCCTGCGCATCCTCGTCCGCGCCGGGGCCTTCACCGACAAACATCAGCCGGGCAGCTGGATCGCCGTCTCCGAAGACAATCTTGTGGCGGCCTTGATGAAGCGGGCAGCGGGTACACTCGCCGATCTCGTCGCGAATCAGTTGCAGAGCGGATGCGGGTTCGTGGTCTCCCACCCATTCGCCCAAAGGCTGGCGAATGGATGAGGCACCCAAGGTCTGTTTTGGGCCGATTGATTCCCCGGTCTCAGAACCGAGACAGGGGGCTCCCTCAAGACGCAGTTCCTTCGACTCCGCCGCGCTCCGCTCAAGATGACTGATCGTTGGGCTGATGCTTGCAGTCTCGGTCGGCTCGGCCGAAAGTTGCGCCATAAGAGCGGGGTCCACGGGACGCCGATAGAGCTCGGTGAGGCCCAGCTCACGGCAGAAGCGGATGTGGGTCATCAGAGCTTCGCGGGTTGCGGAATCGAGATCGAGCGGCACTTTCTAACTCCACAGGCTCTTGTCTTACAGCCGTCTTACAGTGGTATTACTCCACAATCAACTGGCGGCGGCCTGCGGATACGGGAGTGCTCTCGCGCAACACGCGGTCTTGACGAGATTTCACGCTGCTCTGGTCATCAAGTTCCAGCATCATTGAGGTGGGGCGACGCAAGGTGAGAATCTCGTCGAGGATGCGGTCGGCCAGTTTGCGCTTGGGCATCTGCGGCAACTCAATGGAGGTCGAGGAAGTGAGGAACGTGGCGGCATTGGTGTCCACATCGAAGCCGGTTCCCTCGCCGCTTACGTCGTTGAGGACGATGGCGTCCGCACCCTTGCGCAGCAGTTTGGCGCGGCCGTTTTCCATGCGATTCTCGGTCTCTGCTGCGAACCCGACAATGAGCTGTCCCGGACGGCGGCGGCGGACGACCTCAGCCAGGATGTCTTCGGTCGGCGCAAGTTCCAGAGTCAGCGGCCCGGTGCGCTTGAGCTTTTGCTCGGAGACGCTGACCGGGCGATAATCGGCCACAGCGGCGGCTTTAATGATCAGGGTGGCCTCGTTCATACGTAGGAGGACAGCCTCACGCATCTCGCTGGCCGTGGTCACACGGACGACTTCGCAATGCGCGGGGGGGTGCAGTGCCGCAGGTCCGCTGATGAGAATGACCTTTGCGCCGCGGCTTTGGGCGGCCTCAGCCAGCGCGTAGCCCATCTTGCCGCTGGAGCGATTGCCGATGAAGCGAACCGGGTCGAGGGCCTCGCGCGTGCCGCCGGCGGTGACCAAAACCACTTCGCCGGCCAGATCGTTACAGCGGCCCATGGCGCACAGGACAGCCTCTGCGACGGCAGCCGGTTCGGCCATGCGTCCCGCGCCGACCATTCCGCAAGCCAGCTCGCCCGTTCCCGGTTCAACAATCCGCACGCCGCGCTGGCGGAGGATCTCCAAATTCGCCTGCGTCGCCGGATGCTCCCACATATTGGTGTTCATCGCGGGAGCCACCAGAACCGGAGCGGTGGTGGCCAGGAGCATGGTGGTCAGAAAGTCGTCGGCGATGCCGTGCGCGTACTTGGCCAGAATGTTTGCCGTAGCTGGCGCGATGACCACAGCGTCCGGCCACTGCGCCGAGCTGATGTGCTCGATGGAGGAGTCGTATGCACCGTCGGCGGTTCCGGCCTCATCCCATAGGCCGGTGATGACCTTGTGGCCCGTGAGCGCGGCAAAGGTGAGCGGCTGCACAAATTTGCAGGCCGCCTCGGTCATCACGACATGGACTTCAATGGCCTGACGTTGCAGCGCGCGGACCAATTCGGCAGCTTTGTACGCGGCAATTCCGCCGGAGACTCCGACCGTTACTCTCATGAATAGATTGTAATCGGTTTCTGAAAAGAGATCCGGCTGGCTGCTCCATACACAATCTTCTCCCGCTGCACGCCGTTTTTTCGGTTTTATTTTCTTTACCTCGAAATGGATAATTTTTCCAGAGGTTTTTGCAGTTCAAGCGACAGAATCTTGCCTTATATGGAAAATCCTCATGCATTCCTTATACGAAGAATCATAGACTCCAAAAGAGAACCATTGGGGAGTTGCGTCATTTTTTGCCCATTACCGGGTTGGCGTGAGCCTCGTCCGTCTCTATTTCAATTGAACATTTTGCGGAAGCGGAGCCTCTGATCTCGATGGAGAGAGCCGGGAATCGTTTGGCCGCAATCTTTATCGCATGGCCTAGGGCCCTCTGCATCTTATCGGGAGTGGAAACTCATGTCTTGTCGCGCCCTCAAATTGCTCCTTCTGGTTGTTCTTCTTGCACTTCCAACCATGGCCGTAGCCATCGCCCCGCAGACCTCGCCGGCCCCGCAGTTGCCCGCCACGCAAGCGCAGATTGACGCGCTGCAGAAGGCTGTCGTGGAAGCTCAGGCTGCCTCTTCCAGAGCGCAGGCCGCTGCCATCAACGCTCAATTTTCCGGCGACAATGCCTGGATGCTGACCTCCTCCGCCTTGGTTCTGCTCATGACCGGCCCCGGTCTGGCGCTCTTCTACGGCGGCCTGGTTCGCAAAAAGAACATTCTCGGCACCATGATGCAGAGCTTTGCCATGATGGGCATCGTCACCATCCTCTGGGCACTGTTTGGCTACTCGCTGGCCTTTGGCCACGGCAATTGGTTTATTGGTGGCGCTGAACACTTTTTCCTCAAGGGGGTCGGCCTCAATCCCAACCTGGATTACGCTCCCACCATCCCCGAGCAGACAATGATGATCTATCAGCTCATGTTTGCCATCATCACACCGGCGCTGATCACCGGCGCCTTTGCTGAACGCATGAAGTTCAGCGCCATGGCCATCTTTCTCTCCCTCTGGGCGATCGTGGTCTACTGCCCGATGGCGCACATGGTTTGGGGCGTCGGCGGATTGCTGAACAACGCCGGAGGCCGCTTCCCTTCCCTCGACTTTGCCGGCGGCACCGTCGTCCACATCACCAGCGGCGTTTCGGCTCTGGTAACCTGCCTCTATCTGGGCAAGCGCATCGGCTACCCGCACACCAAGATGCAGCCTCACTCCATGGTGCTCAGTTTCATTGGTGCCTGCCTGCTGTGGGTGGGCTGGTTCGGCTTTAACGCCGGCTCGGCTCTGGCCGCCAGCGGTCTGGCTACCAGCGCCTTTGTCAACACCCACTTTGCCGCCGCCGCAGCAGCCATAGGCTGGTCCATCGCTGAATGGATTCACAACGGCAAGCCCACCGCCTTGGGCGCCATCTCCGGCGCGGTCGCGGGACTGGTCGCCATCACTCCGGCCTCCGGTTTTGTTCAGCCCATGTCGGCTCTCGCTATCGGCCTTATCGCTGGTTTCTTCTGCTTCTTCATGGTCTTTGTAGTGAAGGGTCTCTTCGGCTACGACGACTCACTGGACGCCTTTGGCGTACACGGAGCCGGCGGAACGCTGGGAGCCATCCTGACAGGCCTCTTTGCCGCCAGCGTCATCAATCCGGTCTTCGGCAAGGATGCCCCGGTCGGCGCCATCGACGGCAACTGGCACCAGCTTTTGAACCAGCTCGCCGGCGCAGGCATCGCCTGGGTCATCTCCATCGTTGGCACATTAATTCTGCTCGTCTTCGTGGATAAGCTCGTCGGCCTGCGCGTCTCCGCCGAGGATGAAGCCGCCGGCCTCGACCTCTCGCAGCACAACGAGGAAGGTTACGACTTCGCCACGTAACCGCGTATCTATCATCTGGGTGCCCCACCCTCGCCGCGTTCTTGTTTTTGCGGCTAGGGTGGGATACTATGAATCCTCAGCGGTTCATTCTTTCACTTGGTTTTCAAACGACTGAAAGATCGTGCCGGAAATTAAAAAATTACGGCGCGCGCTAGCCCAACCACCCCCATCGCTGTTACGCTGTCAAACGAAGCTGTTCCAACGAGGCATTTTGCGTATGCTCAAAATCGAAGCCATTCTTCAGCCTTCCAAACTGGATGCGGTCAAGGACGCCCTGCTCGAAGCGGGCATTGAAGGCA